>Ga0224501_10001412_pt1 | contig 18638 bp, 13 predicted proteins | sample SF_Oct11_sed_USG_4_FD_169105 | JGI IMG/M metagenome (GOLD analysis project Ga0224501, IMG submission 169105) | Sediment microbial communities from San Francisco Bay, California, United States - SF_Oct11_sed_USGS_8_1 | ecosystem: Environmental > Aquatic > Marine > Sediment | place: USA...
ACGAATAGGCAAGAGAAGGAACCCTGAACTTTGGTGAAGCCGCAGAGCGCATGCGCATCGCATGAAAGTCCCGACCGACCATCCATGTCCATTGATCAGGATCATGCTGTCGTGCCGAGAGGAAATCCGCCTTAATCATCGGCGCATCCGGCAATTTCCCTCTGTCAATCATCAGCACGCGCAGTCCTGCTTCGAGCAGTGGAAATGCTGCCGAGACGCCTGCCGGGCCGCTTCCGACGACGATCATGTCATACGTGCTGCTCATGGTCGTGATCTGTCACAAGCCAACATCTTGCGGACCAGTGGCAGCATAACAACACCAAGACTGCGCCACATGAGTTCGCAGGCGACGGCGTTGACGATTGTCTGTATTCGAGTGAAGAGACTACAAGAGCGTCCAAGGCCCAAGAAACGATCGCTCCCTGTCGGAGTAGCCTCGCCCAGGAGCGTTGCGGCATCCATCCGCCATGCAAAGTCAGCTTTTCTGGTTTCATCGTGCCATGCGGAGGCTCCGATCAATGATAGGAGTGTGGGATAGCGTAGCATCATCGTCGGCAAACCGACTGCGCGGCCGTCTCGCAGTTGCTTAATTAGTCGGACGTAGCGGCAAACCACTGCGCGTTCCGGCGGGACTCGTAACACATAGGCCAGCAACGCCCGTCCCTCCTGCAGAATGTTTCTTGTGTGGGCATCACCGGAGATATGCATGCCTGAGCTCATCGGCCGTAACACAAGACCGAGGTGGTCCAAGTCTGAACGCGTTTCCATCTTCTGGAGTGCAAACAGTGACTGTAACCGTTCAGTCCCCCATTGATGCAAACGCCATGCGTCGAGGATCTTTACAAGATTCATGAATGGTCTGGATGGGATCGGCAGGAACATCCGATAGCGCCGAATTCGAGATCTCGCAATCTCAAGGAGCACATCGGTAAACGGAACGGGTTGGGGCGCTGCTAAGGAAAAGATGCGACGGGAAGAGTCTCTGCACTCAATAATCCGCAGTAATCCCTCTGCCAGGTCGTCAACGTGAATCGGTTGCACGTAAGGAACAGGAATAAATGCCGGAAGAATCGGCATGCGACCGACGATATCAATCAATCTTCCGAATAGGCCCTTGGCAGAGGCTCCATAGACGAGTCCTGGGCGAACCACCCACCCGTCATTCGCGAGAACATGTTGCTCAATGTGCCATTTGGTTCGGCCATATGTTGTCGGTGCATTCTGGCGTGCAGTCTGACTGGACACGAAGATAACTTTTGCTCCGACACGTTGCGCCTCCGTAGTCAACATCTTCGCGGATCTGATTTCCTGTTCATTGTCCGTCTGGGTACTTTGCGTTATCTGTGCGGCAAGATGGACGACGGCATCCGTGCCTTGAGGCAATACAGCCATCTCCGAAGACATGTCCCATGGAATCCAGTCCACATCGCAGGACCGTGGCTTACGGCGGGATATGGCGATGATATGATGATGGTGCTTGTGTGCGAGACGGATCAGACGTGTTCCGATGTAGCCTGTTGCGCCGGTGACGGCGATCCGTAGTCGAGGTCCGGCGCTGCTGTTATCAGATTGCATCTGGGTGATCCGAGACCCCACCGATTATGTTAGACCATCGAGTCATCAAAAATATTCCGAAGGTCAGTGGGAAGCCTTGCGAAGAACTGTCACGTGATGCAGCGCAATCCACCGATTGAAAGGGGACAGCATCTTCTCAATCCAACCGATGCCGTTGATGAACGAACTCGGCGCCAGTTGCCTGAAATTGAGTCCGCCCGAAAGCAGGTATTTCAGGTAGTTTCCGACCGGAGCCTGATAGACGATATCCAGAGTGGGATACTTACGGATAAACTCAGCCCGATCCCGGACAAATACAATGTAGCTCAAGGCTTGATTCGCTCCATTCATCGGTCCCGTTACAGGAGTGTCCCAAGAACGATAGTTTTTATCGAACCCCTCCGTCGTGAATAACCGTTTATACATAAATGCCGCAACAGGCCCGTAATAGGGTTCGAGGAGAATGGCTCCTCCACCGGGCGTGAGGACACGTGTCAACTCTGTAAAGAAACGGTCAGGATGAGGAAAGTGATGAAAACAGTTCTGGCCGTAAATCGTCCGAATCGAATGATCAGCTATGTCCATGGCTTCGGCGTCAAGGACACGATCGGATTGTGGAGATGCCACGACATCGGTCGCCAATACGTCCGCATATGAGTTCTTCATCGGCGCTATGCCGGCTCCGAGTTCGATTTCCATGCCCGTTCCGGACAAGAATTGATGATTCAGGGTTTTAAATAACTGGTGAAATTCGGCAAAGGCGATTTGTAACATGGGTTTCCGTTGAAGCATGATGCGATGCAGCTCCATGCGCCGATTCTCATCGACATCAAGACCATTCAGTAACGGATCCCGCAATAGGGAAAGGATATGCTTCATACTTCTCGAGATATTCTCATTGTACGGTTCATATGGGATGGTGGCTGTGAGAGTTGGGCAGGCATGGTACTGTTACCCTGTTCTCGAAGTGGAGAGAACGCAGGCAAGAAGGGAACGCGGCCTGATGTCGTCACCGTGTGAAAATCGTACGGTGTCTATGCCGCTCACTGCTATGCCGCCCCTTCTTCCGGCAGCTTGAGCGGAAGCGGTTTGTGACTTGTCTTGGAGCGGAGGCGCTTGTGCAGCGGATGGATGGGCACCAAGGACATGTCGTAGGCAAAAAACCCAAGAAGAAACTGGAGGCCCATGATGAGTGGGACCGCGGCAATCATGACGGTTCCAGCTGCCGTAAACTGGCCGATCCGTGCCGATTCCAACCAGTGATAGCTTCCGAATATCACTCCAAAAAGCAAGAGCATTCCGGCTAAAGGCAGCTCGAGTGACGCAATAGACAGGTCTCGCAAATAGTAATTATAGAAAATGCGTTTACAGCAGTTGAGGCTATGTTTCAAGAGAAACTCGCCGATGACATGTGAAACCTTCAGGTTGCTCACCTCATCAGCGTATCGCGCCGACATCGGTACGTCTACCACAACTGCCCGTAATGTATTGAGCCGAAATAACATGTCCGTCTCAAAAAAATAGCGCCGGCTGATTTTCGAAAACGGAAGAAGTCTCGCGACGTTGGCATGGATGGCCGTATAGCCGTTGGTAGGGTCGAAAATGTCCCAATACCCTGAAGAGAGTTTCGTTAAAAATGACAGCACCGCATTGCCCAAGAGTCGTAATCGCGGCATTTCACGAACACGCTCCAACTCGAAAAAGCGATTCCCTTTGGTGTAGTCGGCTTCTCCGGTCAGGATGGGTTCTAAGAAGCTGGGAAGCTGTGTGGGGTCCATTTGCCCGTCCCCATCGATCTTGACGATAATATCCATTCCGTCAGCAATGGCCGCCTGGTATCCGGTCATCACCGCACCTCCGACACCTTGATTTTCCACATGGCGCAGGATTCGGATACGAGGATCTCGGCATTCTCGTCGAACGTATTCTCCGGAGTTTTCCGGGCAGGCATCATCAACGACATAGATTCGCCGTACAAAAGAGGGAACCGCTTCGATGACCTCGAGAATATGTCGTTTCACCCGGTATGAAGGGATAACAATTGCGATGGGAGCCGTGCTGCTCATTCGGCTTGTGGCGCTGACGGGTAGACGGTTTTGATGCATGGTCTCATCACGTCCGAAGAGAGGGTTGTCGGAGCCTGATGGTGTTCATCACGTCTTCCGACGCCAGGCACACATCCGAAATACATCGGTCTGATCCAGTCCGTACTATAGCGCAATCCCCTTGGCATGCATGCAAATATTGCAATAGCAGCATATTGCAGATGCTGCAGGGGGATGTCTTGGTGATACACCGTGAGGTTTGATATGTCGCTGCAATAAGACGACCGATCCATGAGATCGAGTGGCCGGATGTGTCTCTAAGGTTCTTTTTCCCTATCTGTACTGTTTGTCGAGTCGACGTACCGATACCGTTTGGTTGCGAGCGACCTCTATGGTGACGTCTTTCACGACCGGGAAAAATTTGGTGAGATCCCACTTCTCATCGAGAACAACATATCTCACATTATGTCGTGCCAACAGCCGGCCCATTTCTTCGTGAGTTGTGGCGGCTCTAGCCGCTTCAAAGAAGCGGAAGTTATACCAGCAGGGATAGAGCGCTTCCGATCTCAGCCCTCCGGTTACAGGAGCTGAAAAAACCGCCACGGGTCTCTGTCCGAAGTTCAACTCATTGATGATATTTGCAGCCCAACGTACCGGTACCTTGTGCTGAATGTATGTCTCGCGAGCTTCTCGATTCGTAATCACTGCTAAGTCGATTTCCCCGTAATAGGTTCCGGAATTGAAATGCACGAGATTCAATACGACGACGAGAACAGCAGTGGTGGTCCAGGCATGCCGTGTCCAACGGTGATTCAATGCAGGGGCCGACAGTGCGGCGGCCACCAACACACAAGCCAAGCCAAATGACGGCAGGACATAACGCAGGTATGCGACCTGCTGGAACGTCAGCCACATCCACCCCAGAGCCATCAGCGACAACAATAATGCGCGACGGTGACCTGCCGTTCCCAGCACTATTAGGGCCGGGATTACGAGGGCAATCCACTGAAATCCTGACGCACCGGGTGTCGACTCCATATATCTTTTCGACTCAAACGTCATGGAGTACAAAGTGTCCCACGAAAGTCCCCTGGCAAAAACAGGAGAAGGCTTAAAGTTAACGGATGGATAGAACGGCGATTGAAAGTATTCATTGAAGAATGGGAATACAGGATTGCCGGTAAGGGCATAGGCCGTAGCGTATGGAATGATACCTATGCCGACGAATATGAGTAGCGTGCGAGTCAGCGGTCTCAGTATGTCTTTGGAGAACCACAAGCGGTATCCGATAATCACGACGAGTCCGAGTACCGGAAGAATGGTGAAGGTCACTGCCTTGGACGCAACCGCACCGCCTAAGAGGAGGCCGCTCAAGAGGACGGTGGTAGTGGTATCCCCCTCTGTTGTCATCAGGCGCATCAATGCCAAAGTGCCTCCAAGCACCATCGCGCTCCACATCCCTTCGACAAACAAACTGCTGCTTTCGGTAAAGGTCAAGGGAGTGACGAGTAACAGCAGGGTTCCCCAGGCTGCAGGAACTTCTCCTGCGCCCGTCCATCGTCCGATCCGATACACCACGGCGGCTAGGAGAAAGACCCCTCCGGTATTCACGAGCCGTGCGCCTATTTCTCCTGCCAGGAGGTAGCCCGCTGTATAAAGCCAATCAATCAGCATGGGCATGACAGCCCACACATAGGTTTCTGCATCAAAATGCCATGACTTGTGATATGCCACATACACCGGCGCAAAAAGGTGCATGGCCAGAGCATCGTGACCGATCTCGGGCATCAGACTGACCAAGAAGTGTAATGACGCAGCCGATAATATTGCGCAGTGCAGTAAGAAACGATGGGCACCCCCGAACGTGTGATTCGAGAGGATCTTGATTGATGTCCATAGGGTTTGGACATGACGCCACCCTATCAGGATCGGCAACGTAAACAGTAGCCCCCATGTCCCCGGCGTATTGATCGGCAAGTGGACCAAGAGGCCAAGTAGTGAGCCAAACACGACAATGCCCGCTAGTAAGTTGTCCGTAGCGGCGACTTCAGGCTTGCGTAAGAGGAGACGACCTAAGATGTAGGCCGAAAGGGTCAATAGGATAATGACGGCGACTGGTATCATCACACCTGCGGCTACGGTGATGAGTAGAGCCACAAGAAGTCCGGCGATGAATGGTCCGCGCCAGATCCCTAGCAGCGAGGTCATCAACCAGAGCCAGAGGAACATGACGAGATAGTCCTCGGATTTACGCCACGGACCCCCTTCGTCACCGTTCGTCGCCAGGCTATAAAATCCATACGAAGTCAGAACGATTCCAATGCCGAGCGCGATGGTTGCCACGAAAGGGAGGATGCGAGAAAATCTATCGCTCATTGAGTCATCGCAATATGTGTCAGAAGTTTACGGTAGAATTTGAGACGCGCGCAGGTTTTCTGCAGTAATACAGTTCGGCTTTCAGTATTCCGACATTCGCTACACCATCGGCAAGATACTCCACTTCAAATCCAAGTCCGGTCAGATACCGGTCGAGATCCTGACCGTATACACGATAGGACAAGGCGTTTGGGCCTCCTTCCGAATTGGTATCTCCATGGTACTCAGGTTCTAGTAGATGCACATCTTTCGTCGGGTCATCAGGATCGGTGACCTGTACTCGAACGAGGGTGCACTCGTACGAGCGGTTGTGGGGCACCGTAAAGACATAGATCCCGCCTGGTTTTAATACTCGATAAATTTCGCGAAAGGCTCGATCATCCAGTCGAACATGTTCCATGACATCGCTGGTGATCACGAGATCAATCTCCCCGTCTGCAAATGTCAATCGTTCCAAGTTCTGATTGGTGACGCCCTTGTCGAGAACCGTCCCGAGCGGAAGATCCGGTCGATATCGTGATAACTCGACGGTGATCCATCTCACTGCCTTTAAGAGGTCAGGCAGGGAATAGGCGCAGCGTGCCCAGTAGAACGGAGGTTGTGTGTCATAGACTCGAAGCCTTCTTGTGACGTCGTGAGGCAGTGATGACAACGATGAGACATCGTGTTTCGTCCATTCAGCGATTGCTCGTAGAATTCCTCTGGCAATGGACCGATATCGACTGCTGACATGACAATGCTCACAATACAGCGATTCCCTCCACTGTGAGGCATCGTGATAAAAGAAACGGGAGGCCTGGCCGCACACATTGCAGAAACCACTGATGTATCGCCAGCCGACATAGGGGCTCGGATTGTCTCCGGTAGTTGCTAGGGAGGAGATCTTTGGCCTGTAGCTGTGCGGAATCCACATGCCCCATTTGGCCTCATAGATTCGTTGGTTCTTCTGAAATAACGCTTGCCGATCTTGTGAAGGTATCAAATTGAAGGAGGCAGACAATTGGTGATGGATAAAGACATCGTCTGCACATGCGATACGCCACCCTGCCAGTTCAACACGCCGGCAATAATCATCATCCTCAAACCATCCACGACCGAATGATTCGTCCAAATGTCCCACATGCTCAAAAACGGTCCGTTTCATCATCACGCAGAAGAATGCAGCCGTACGCAACGGATAGAGTTGTCCGGCATGCCTTCGTGTATGGGCCGCCGACTTGGTCAGCATGTCGTCCATATCGACATACTCGATATCGATTTTTGCCTCATTGCCGATATTATTCGTAACAGGGCCGATCAGCCCGATGGTTACATCCCGCTTCAAATGGTTGATCAGGGATCGTATCCAGCCAGGTGTCACATAGGTGTCATTGTTGAGTAACACCAGGTATGTGCCTGTGGCTTCGTTCAGTCCCTGGTTATTCGCAACGGAAAAGCCACGATTTGTTTCGTTGAGAATCAGTCGACGGTTGTCTCCGGCGGAAGCCCAGCCGGTCAGAAACTCCTTGGATCCGTCCTGTGATGCGTTATCCACGACAATGATTTCAAGGTTAGTATATTGGCTCTTCTCGTCGATACTTGCCAGACAGGCGCGAGTCAATTCAAGGTTGTTATAGGTCACGACGATAACACTGACCTTCTCTTCACGATCGACCGACTCGATCTGTCGAATCAGCTCTTCGGCGCGATGTCTCCATGTTTGTCCCTGCGCAAAAGCTCTCCTGCGCTCAACGAGATCCGGTGACTCCGGCGCTGAGAGAACATGGCCGACCGCACGGATGAACTCATCGTGATCGGCTGCCACGTAGACCAATTCCCCGAATTGCTTCATTTCAGGTATGTCGATCGCCACGACAGGCTTTCCCGCGCTGAGATATTCATAGGTCTTCACGGGATTTGTGGCCAAGGTGATCGGCAGAACCTTGAAAGGCAGGAGACAGACATCGAAACTATGGAGATAGTATGGAAGTTTGACATAGGGCACTTCACCGAGAAAGGAAACGTTTGGGAATGCCCTTAACCTGGATTTCGCATGAGCGGTGTCGTTGCCGATGAGCACAATTGCGCAGTCAGGATATCGTTTTGCGATGGCTTCAACTACGTCAACATCAAACCATCCTGCGATCGCACCGTAATATCCGATAATCCGCCGGTTATCGGGGTCGTGATAGATACTTTCAGGCTTCTGAGAAAATAATTCGTAGTCCGCGGCGTTCCGAATCAGTGCGCGATGGCGTGATTGATCGGCGACAGATTGATCCAACCACGCGGAAGTCGTAATCGTGAGATCCGCATCGCGGATCAACCGTTGTTCCAACTCCATGAGCGTGTTCTCCACCCCCCCAAATCCCTCATGGTGGTCCATGCAGTCATACACCAGTTCACGGTTGGGAACAACGGATGCCGTGTCGGACCAGAACGGATGTTGGACCAGAGAAACCACTCGATCACAATTCGCCCATTGCAGGACTTCTCCCAGGCTTCTCCGTAACTGATCGACGACGGCTGGTGTCGGTTTCTTGGGGTAAATAGACGGAGCGCAGCGGGCAAACAGCCGAATTTGGAAGAGTCTGCCTGATGAATCCAGCGGTTCAACCAGGAATCCGTCACGTTCATCATCAACCAGAAGCGGCGAGACATACAGTACGCGCCGTTGTGTAGCCGCCACCTGCATTGCTATCTGTTGCGGACGCTGATGCCTGAAATGCCAGTCGATGACACCCCATATAATGTAATCTGGCAAACCGGAAGAACCAGTGACCTGCGTGCCTGTTGGGATACGGGAACGAACCGCACGGGATATTGTGCGGCGGCACCATCGGTAACATGGCCGTAATACCGTATGGTATGCGAGACTAACCCACCGTCTCGCCCAAGAGGGCAGCGGTAATTTGTGATAGAAGGGTCTGACAATGAGCAGGATTTGATACAGACTCATCAGGTGTTCATGCGAAGGGAGAGGAAGGTCTCAACTCTTAAACGGATGATCGGTGTCGGGTCATGGTGTCGGGACTCGTTGATCCAAGCGGTTTTCATGAATAGTTGTTTCACGTAGCCACTTCGTATGGACGTCAACCTCTCAGCAGGCATTTCATTGATACGTCGAATGGTTCGCATCCGGTTCGATACGCGGCAAGAGCTCAATGACGACCAGGATATCAACTTTGCGGATATACGATATTTTTGAGAGATAGCTTCGCCCTCTCACTTACAGTAAGACGTGGTGAACACCAGCTTTTTCATGGCGCAACGGGTCGGGTGCGCCATCGAGACCGCTACAGCGAGATGCGGAGGCTCAAGTCAGCCGCTGTGCGGTAATAGGGACCGACCAGGGCTCTTTCCAGTAAATCCCCGTATCACAATATGGTTCGCGATGAACGGTAATATCACCGAATCCGGCATGCTCGAGCTCGCGGAGTAAGCCGGACTCAGAAAATACGCGCATCTCAAGCGTGCGCCCGGGCCCGCCATGAAATATGAGATCGGTATACTCTTGAATATGTCCGTCTACCGTTCGATTAATCAGAACCTGTCGACCATTCCGGTCGACGACCTCGTAGTCGTACAGGTCAGGGAAATGTTCTTCAGTTTCGTGATTCAGGGTGAACGGAACCGTGAGAATGAGTACACCACCGACTTTCAAGAGAGCATGGAGATTCTTAAACGCAGAAGATACGGGCGGCGGCACATGTTCCATGACATCGGAGCTGATGACGAAATCATACGCGCCGAGATGTTCTGATTCCGGATGTTGAATATCCAGTCGAGGTTCTTTATGGAAGAACGTATTGATGTAGTGCATTTTTGTCGGCAGCACTTCGGCATATCGTCCGACGTCGCTCATGCCGATTCCCATAAGCCCTTGTGCTCGGGACGGAAAGTCGGCGATGTCCAGCGATTCTCCGAACAGTCGCATCGATAACAGCCGTACGAGGCTTCGGCACCGCATCTGAGTATGACATGCCGGACACTTGCCGGTTTCTCTGCTTAACGCATCCAGAGATACGGCACAATGAGCGGAACAGACATTACATCGAAATGCGATCATGCCAGGCGGCAAGGAATGCTCGGCGGACGAATCGATGCGCATGACGTCCGGACGCAACCATTGTTTAAAACGGTATCTGATGCTACCTGGTAATTTCCGGATGGCCTCGTGTATGGTCACTTCGCCTCTCTCCCCTGCCGACCCGTGACGGCGTATTCACGGCAATATCTTAGCTGTCCCTGTATCTCTCGAATGCCGCTCCATCCTGCTCCAGCGTATCTGTCGAGTCCGACCTCCCCTTCCTGTGCACATGTCTGGATGCGTAGGTCGGGGAAATCCATTGCCCTGACCAGCTACCCTACGATCCTACGTATGAGGCAGTATGTTGGGTGTGCAGGACTCCTCTTATTCCAGAAGTCCGGCCATCTCCCTTGTCGTGCAGATGTTCCAACAGTTCTTCCACTTGTCTCTGAGCGACCGCAAGCGAGTAGCGAGTTGCCAATACCGCACGTCCGTTGTGAGAGAGTTTCGACCACAACACCTCGTTGTGATAGAGCGCTACAATGACTTCACACATGTGTGACGGATCATCAGCGATGAGGACGTCTTCGCCGTCACGAAGGTCCATGCCTTCAAAGCAGAGTGTCGTTCCGACACAGGGAAGTCCATAGGCCATGCTGCTCAAGATTTTTCCTTTGACGCCGGCTCCGAAGCGAAGCGGATTGACCGATATCTTGCAGCGTGAAAGGTACCGACCAAGATCCGGCACATATCCGGTGACAATCACATCCTCTGATGCCATGTTCTGAACGGTCTTGGGAACACGGCTGCCGATGAGATAGACCTTCACATCTGGAATGGCGTGTTTCACGAGAGGGAGGACTTCTTGTACGAGATAGCGTGCGGCGTCGACATTCGGCGCATGTTGAAATCCACCAAGAAAGCAGAGGTCTCGTCGTTCGGTGAAGGCATAAGGCGATGTGTGGACATCATGAGCGTTGGATACCACAGCCACGTTCGCATCGGGCAGCTCTTTCAGGATACATTGTCGTTCCTGTTCGCTCACGACGATGGTGCAATCGACCGACTCCATAATGTGAAATTCTTGGCGCTTTCTGACGGCTGCCTGTTCGGTAAGAGGCTTACTGCCCTCAATCACGGCTTCTCGTTCTTCTCGCACATAGTGAAGATCTACCGTTTCATAAAGAACAACGGCTTGTGGAGCATGCTGTCTGAATGCCTGCAGATATTTCTCTGTCACATCAGGGCGGCAGGAGAGAATTACATCGTACTTCTGACCTTCTTGCTTCAGAAAGGTTGGGAGAGAACGAGTGTACGGCGGGTAGAGACAGTGGACGCCTCGTCGCTGTAGATCCGGAGTATATCGTTCATCGAATGTCATATGGTCGGCACAGAACGTCACCTGATAACGAAGTTTCTGGAAGATCCGGATGTAGTCCATGACTCTGATTGACCCTGAGTCTTGATCAGGAGTCGGTGTCCAGCTGTCAATCAGCAGGACATGTTTTGACATGCCTCGATCACGTTCGAGATGAGCGTTTTCTCCAGGATTCCCATGCTGAGCCAACATCGTTTTCCATTCCTCGAACAGTTTGGCTTGATTGATCCGTTGATGTTGTTTGGCTCCCGTCAAGATGTCTGTCCCCGAGCTGGTTCCTTCAAAATGCACGATTTGGGCTAACGGTTGATATAGAACCCTTTTCCCCGTTTGCTTGATGCGGAATGCCAAATCGGCATCCTCACAGTAAGCAGGCTTGAATGCCGTATGAAATCCTCCCAGCTGCTCGAATAAGTCTTTCTTGATCAGAAGACAAGCCCCGGAACAGTAATCGACGTCCCGCAAATAGCAATATTCGGGTTTGTCCGCATCGTCATAGCGGCCGTAATTCATGGCATCGCCGTTGTTCCACACAATGGCCCCCGCTTCCTGTAATCGTCCGTCGGGGTACAGCAGCTTTCCTCCGACCAGACCTGCATCAGGAAACAGCTCAAACGTCCGCGATAGTTCGTCGATCCAATTCGGTAGGACCACGGTATCGTTATTCAAAAACAACAAATATTTCCCCCTTGCCGCCCGTGCCCCTTCATTGGAGGACTCAATAAACCCTCGATTGGTGTGATGGCGAATCGTGCGGATATTTTCCATCGCCTGGAGCATGATCGGGGTCTCATCGGAGGAAGAGTCATCGATTACGATCACTTCGTAGCCGACAGCCGTCGGAGTCTCGCAAAGCGATTGCAAGCATGTGAACGTCACAAGGGCATGATTGTAGGCCGGAACGATGATCGACACGTCCGGAGAGGGACAGGGAGGGAACGTCAAAGGCTTCCATGCTGTGGCCGTCGTGACAAGAAGTGGACTGCTTCGAGGGTGCAAACGACGGCGAAATCGCAAGTGTTCGAATATTCTGTCCGTCAATGCACGTATTCCTCGGGTTCTCCAAATCCGATAGGCTTTTGCCGCGATGTTGTTCGGTATCATCCTCATGGTAGTGAATGCCTTTGGCAACGGCCTTACGATTGGATTGAAGATCCTATCCGTCTGAATACAGCGGGACGACTCAGTACCATCATTTATCCTATCGAGCAGACCACGACCAGGAACGTGTTCTCGTCCCAAGGAAGACCGGCCACTATGATCGAGGATACTTGAATGCCATGAGGGGACAAGTATTTTCTGCTCTGTTGCCGTGCAGTACTGAATAGGGTGTAAGGTTTTAGGCCCCTCTTGTCGAATAGTACGCGCCGTATTCCTGAGAGAATACTGATTCGATTTCTTAAGGCAGCATGGTCTAAATCGGTGTACTGGTGATGGCCCTTCTGAGAGTACGAAACGAATCAGAAGTCGCGACGTTGGAAAATGACGCATGCCACCGCAAGGAGCATCCCTGCATAGAGAAGGCCGTAGGCTGTCGCCCAGGCTTGATAGGTGAGCGAAACCGATATGCCGGCTGCCGCCGGCCCCTTGATATTCAATAACTCCAAATTGGGACAGAGATAATAGATCCCCGTCATGATTGCGGTCATCATATCGTTATGGCTTTTTTCCGCAATCCCCTTGAGATCCTGAGTGAGGTGACCGACGGCAAACAGACCAAGCGTCAGTGAGGCACTGACTGTTGCGGAACTGAACGTGGAGAACAGCATCGCAAGGGCTGTAACGACGAGGAGTTCGATAAAAATAAGACTTACGGCTTGAAGCAGGGAGGGATGTATGGGGGCCCCGATCCACCACAATGTCAAAAGAAGAACCAAGAACATGACCACAATATTGACGGTCAGCGTCACCGTCAGTCCTGCATACTTCCCCAAGACAAACTGTGTGCGACTCACGGGGCGAGCCATGATGGTATAGATCGTCCGTCGTTCGATCTCCTTACTGACCAAGCCGATACCGACAAAAATCGCGATAATGACTCCGATGAGATTAATCGCAGCCAACCCCATATCCGTCACAATCTTGTCCTGCTCAGCAATGGTCAACGTGCCCAGAAAAATGGATGCTGCGATCAAGAGCGCTGCGAAAAGTAGTAAACTGTAGAGAATCTTATCTCTCAGATTTTCCAGAAACGTATTGAGTGCGATGACGCCGATGCTATTCATACCTGTCCCTGGTCATGATGATTCTGTCAGGTGCTCACGAGTGTGTTGTCGACGGGCTTCTGATCGCGCGAATGCGAACCGGTGAACAGCTCTTCCAACGATCCCTTCTGAGGCGTGACCGAAATGAGTCGTGCGCCCTGATTGCGAATGTCGACGAGCACCTGATCGATCAACCCGGTGTCCGGTAAGACGATGAGGGACTGAGACCCTCGGCGAACCATCTTGATCGCCGTCGAATGCCATGCGGGTGCGGCATGCTCAGGGAGCCCGTCGCAGATAACTTCTATCGATCGAGTACGGCCGTGCCCGACCAGATCTTCGACTCGACCGGCCGCCAAAAGTTCTCCTTTGACGACCACCGTCACACGGTCACAAATCATTTCGACGTCGGGAATAATGTGACTGCTAAAGAGGACGGTTTTACCTTGATCACGTAACTGTAAGATTAAATCTCGCACTTCTTTCCTACCGATCGGATCTAGGCCGGACATGGGTTCATCGAGAAGAACCAGCTCGGGGTCGTGAATGAGCGCCTGTGCCAACCCGATTCGCTGCAACATGCCTTTTGAAAACTTTCGCAACTGTTTGGTTCGAGCATCCTTCAGCCCGACCATTTCAAGGAGCAACGTCACACGGTGTGTGAGGGACTCCCCGCTCATTCCGGCCAAACGCCCGTAAAACCGTAGAAACTCCTCAGCCGTTAAGTAATCATAAAAGTAGGGGGACTCCGGCAGGTAGCCGATGCGTCGATGGGTTTCCACATCTCCAGCCGGAGCACCGAGCAATTTCACGGATCCGCTTGTAGGACGAATCAGGCCGATGAGAATTTTTAACGTGGTGGTTTTTCCAGCCCCGTTCGGGCCCAGAAATCCCACGATTTCACCCTGTCGAACTGAAAATGAAAGTCCACGGAGGACCGTCGTCGACGGTTTCCATGGCCAATTGGGTGGGAACGTTTTGGTTAGTTGGTCGACGACTATCGCATCCACACTCAGACACCTTCTTTGTCTTTATTGTCTATACACATGCAATCGTTCAGGCAGTCCGGTACTCCACACTGTCCCTTTTGAAGGCGAAAATTGATACGGACCTCCAAACGGGTCCGGAGGAACAGTAGTCAGAATACCTGATACGACAAGCTCGTCCAGTGTTTTTGGCAATTTCCCCATTCGTGCTTGATACGTGTTGACCGCTTGTTCAAGAATGCGAATATCACGTTCTGCCGTCACTTCACGAATACGTCGAACGAGACCCTCCTTCATCTGCTCGTCCGTTGTCTGAAGGTATAATCGGTGGAGAAACTCCAATGCGGCCCCTAAATCATTCGCTTCAGCGGCCATCCGAACCGCCAGCCCGGCAAGCCAGTCCGGTGCATCAGGCAGCAGCGAAGCTGCCCGAAAATATTTGGCTGCGGATACCGGATCCTGCAATTCGTAAAAGTAGTCGTACCCAAGAAAAAACGATAATTGCCAGACAGTGGGATTATGATGGATGCCTTTTTTGAGCAAGGCAACGCTTTCCTCCGGTAACCCGCCAAAGACTCCCAACACGGTTCCTGTGTATTGATACGCGTGGATGAACTGCGGGTCCAAGTCCGTTACAACATCAGCCGCATGGTACGCACCGATATATCCGTCACGAGTTTGTTGACGTCCGGATAGCCCCTGAACCGCTTTCAGCCAAATGGCATCAGCCACGATGTGCCGATATCCGAGTACGGCAAGTTTGAGATATTCTCCTTTCGGAAGATACGACAACGACGCGGAGGTGCCTATGGTTTCTCGTTGTTTATCCAATGTATGGACCGAGAACACGGCGCCGAGCCCGAGCAGGGCAACCGCAGCCAAGGTCAGAATTCGGTTATCGCTCCAAGTCCCAGCCGTCGTTGTCATGTTGCGGATCGCTCCCCTTCCAATAAGGCTTCAAGCGCAGAGGCATCGACATGCAGAAATTCTCGTTCGACTTGATTGGTAACTCGCTTAGCGAACCGTCGCTGCCTGGTCACAATTTCTTTGTATTCTTCTTCGGCCGTATCCTTCCGTCCGGATTCGACGCACAATCGTGCGAGGGATTCTCGGGCCGGGAGAAAGTTCGGCTCCAATCGAATCACGCTCCTCAAATGCTCTTCCGCTTCGCTTTGCCGTCCGATCCACAGCATCATTCTTGCCAGTTCCATATGATGCCCATAGGCAAACGGTTCTAACTCCACGGCCTCTTGATAGGCTTGGACGGCTTCTGCGATCAAACGGTCGCGATGCACGACTCCAGCCTTCAGCGAATCATGCGTAGCCTTTGCCGCCAGAACATGTCCCAAGAGACTGCGTAATCGCCCGTCGAGCGGATTTAATGTAATGGCGATATTCAGCTCATGCCGTGCAGCTTGTGCCATCTGTTCATCATGTGTCAGGCGGTACACTTGAAAATATGTTCCGGCCAATGAGCTATGATAGAGCGCCTTCTTGGAGTCCAAACGGATCGCTTGTTGAAAACTGTCGATGGCTGCTTCCCATTGCCGGTGTTTCGCCGAACCCGCTCCCGACTCATGTAAGTAGTGTGCGACCCCCAGCCGTAGCACATGCATCCCCAAAATAATGATGCTCAGGATTCCCAAGGCGGCCCAGAGGCGTGGAGTCCGTAGGATGATCATCCGATGTTCGGCACAGTCGTTCGTCTTATCCAAAGTTCTTCCGAAGACGACCATTCCGGCACAGCAGGCAAGGAGAATGGCGATCGCCGGTTCTCTGAGGTTGGAGTCCATGGTCGCTTGCGTAAGAATGACTGCGATCCCGGCAACGGCGCTGAGCGACAAGGCTCGTTGTCGTCTGGTGAGCCGCTGCCGAAGCAACGCAAGGCTTTCACGTCCCAAGAGCGCCATGCCACAGAGCATAATGCCAAGCCCTGCAACGCCCAACTCCACACCGATCTGCAGATATTCGTTATGCGGGGTGTACGCGGTTTTCCCATACCGAAACAACTCGCTCTCAATGGATACGGCATGCCGTGGATAGACGTACCGATACAGTCCTAGGCCGACCCCGAGAGGATGTTCGGTCATTTCCCGGACTGCGCCGTCCCACATATGCCAACGAGCGTAGGAGGCCGGATTCAGCTGATGCTCGGCCAAGGCTCGATCTCGAATAGGATTCGGGATCAAGGCAACCAGTGCTGCCAACAGTACGAGTCCAAGCAGCCCATATCGGCCGACACGTACACTGATAACCATTGCGATTCCCGCAACCAATGCCAATGTCCCCCCTCGTGATCCCGTCAGTGCAATGGTCGACGCGAGGATCAACATCATGATGAAGGGAAGACTGTTTCGAATGGCCGATTGCCCTGTAGACCAGAATTGTCGGTGCCATATTTTCGTATAACACGTCTGTGCCAAAACCGCGACAAACACGACCGCCAGGTACCCTGCCAGAAAATTGGGATTAAAAAATGTTCCGCTCGGCCGTGCGACCCCTTCCACAGCATATTGGAAAAAGGCCACTCCCGATTCCAGCAGCGCCATTACCACAAGAATCTTGTACAAGGTCATCCAATGCTGCCATCCATGTGCAAAGACCGCAAGAAGATAGAGTAACCCCGCATACCCGAGGCATATGATCAACCATTGCTCGCTTTGATTGGCATAGGAAGACAGTACCGTTGAGATAGAGGCAAGCAAGAGAAAGAGCAAGACCGGCAGGATCAGCATCGTCCGTGGCAACAGGAGCCTGTTTGTTTTGACCATCTGCAGCAGGTAGACGAAGAAGGCTCCAAGAAGTATCAGCCTCATGATCATGGCTGCAAGATGCGTCGTTCCCCCTTCAAGCAGAGGAGAGAAGATCACAAGGCCAATAATGAGAGCAAATCCGAGATGATCGGTGAGCGTTGAACGATACGGAATGGCAACCATGCTCGATCTATAGCCAGACTGAGTGCAATAAGAACAGGGTGGAGGCCCTGTGAAGGACCTCCACCCCGACTACATGCTTTGCACGAACGACTATCCGGTAGTCACGTCGTTTGCGAGACCACCACCTGCCGGACCATTGAACAGATTCTTGGTGTTGTCGACCGACCACACGTCACAGAAGGCGTCACCGTCGATATTTCCGGTTGCGATAGCGGTGAATCCAGGGGGGCTGGTCGACACACCGGATGAGGCGTAGTCTGTGCAGGTATTATTTGGGGCCAGCAACGGAGTGTTGCCCAGAGTAAACGTGTACCGTTGCTTGGTTGCCGCGGCCACAGCAAATCCGATAGCGGTAAAGCTATCCGAATATGTGTTGGCCTCGCCAAAATAGGCGACCTGAGAGGTGTAGATACCGCCCAGGTTCGTTTTGGCTTCTGATTGTTTTGATTTGGCTTGATACTGCATAAAGTTCGGAATGGCGATGGCCGCCAGAATACCGATGATCGCCACAACGATCATCAGCTCAATGAGGGTGAACCCCTCTTGCTTGCGAAACAATTTAAACATCGTCCTGCCTCCTTGTTAATGGTTCACTGACGGCCCATTGATCGCGAGTTTGCGGCGTTCATATTGCCGCCTACCCTATGCCCATAGCAGGATTAATGCCTACCTAAGGATCATGGGCAAATGTATGTAAAATGCCTAATAATTCAATTAATTATGGCGTTGCTCGTGGCTAGCAGCAGAGGACGTACGGGGTAGATAATTTTCAGAATACGACAAGAATTGCCAAGAATTGGCACCATGCTCGGAGTCGGTGCGCAAAACTGTGTGGCGAAGAATAATTAAAAATCCTGAACGGCTCTGAATATAGACTCTTGGGGAGGAAGGTCAGGACGGATCAAAAGACAAGGTGTAAAAACTCTCAAAGCTATTGTAGTGTTTGCTCAGGCTGTATCTTGTCGGATACGCGCCGTTTCGCTCTACGGATACGATCTTCTTGCGAAGGGTCTCCCATTCCTTGATCACGAAAACGTTGAGCGAGTTTTTCATTGGATGGATCTAACTCCAAGGAATGCATCCACGCTTCCCGTGCATCGGTCATCTTCTTTTGTCGCAAATAAATTTCTCCCAAATGCTCATAAATCAC
>Ga0224501_10001413_pt1 | contig 18636 bp, 20 predicted proteins | sample SF_Oct11_sed_USG_4_FD_169105 | JGI IMG/M metagenome (GOLD analysis project Ga0224501, IMG submission 169105) | Sediment microbial communities from San Francisco Bay, California, United States - SF_Oct11_sed_USGS_8_1 | ecosystem: Environmental > Aquatic > Marine > Sediment | place: USA...
GAGAGAGATCGACAATTGCGGAGGGTTTCATCGGTGTGTTCTCTTGCGTTTGGGTGAGGCGTCTCTGGCCGGACGACCGGAATGTTGTTGGGAGAGGCTACGTCCGCGAAACAGCCGATCGACATTCAAGGCGAACCCGGTCGAAGCCAGATTTTTGCCAAACCGGCCGATCAGATTGTTATATCGTCCGCCGCCGCCGAGTTCGACGCCGACCCCTTCCGCAAACACGTCGAAGACGATGCCGTCATAATAATCAAATCCGCGGAATTCACCCAAATCAAGGAAGAGCACATCTTGATATCCGTCTGTGCACAGAGATTGATAAACTTGCGATAAGCGGTCGAGCGCCCGGTTTAAGAGAGGATCGCTCCCGGCAAGGACATGAGCCTGTGAAATAATTTCGGCGGTGCCGGACAACTCCAGAGCATCAAGGATTTTTGTGCCGGCCCGTTTCGGGACATGTTCTTCAAACAGGATTTCTTCAAGCTTAGGAAGATCCTTTCGTGCGGCTGCCTGTTCAGCTCGCCTTTTTCCCTCGTCAGACAACCCGGCTCGAGTCAGCAGTCGTTTGAAAAATCCGACATGCCCTAAGGAGACTTTGAATGACCGTAGCCCTGTCCGTTGCAACGATGCGATCAACGTCGAAACAATTTCGCGGTCCGACGCCGCGTCATCATTGCCGATGAGTTCCGCTCCCACCTGGAAAATTTCTCGATCACGTCCCGCATGTTCTGGCTCGTGGCGAAAGACCGTCGTGCGATACGACAATCTCATGGGATTTTGGTCTCCCATCATGCCCATGGCGACCGTGCGGGCTATTTGCGCTGTGGCATCGGGTCTGAGGAGAAGGATTCGTCCGGTCGTTCGATCGGGAAATTTATAGCACTTTTCGAGGAGTTCTGGCGCGAGACCCGGCGCCAACACATCGAGATATTCAAAGGTAGGCAAGACGATCTCATCGTAGCCGCGACCGATCAATGTGTCGATCAGTTTCGACTCGAGAGTCCGGAAGCGGCGCGCCGCTTCCGGAAGGATAGTTGCCATTCCGGCTGGGACGAGAGACCGTTCTTTCAACGGCTGTACCTCCCCCTGAAGAACATCATTCGTCGGAGGAGCAGAAGACATAACGACCTGGAGCGTTTCACGGATCGATCGTCAGCAGAGATTTGCGACATTAACAGAAAGAATATCAGGATTTGCCTTCATCTGATTCAACGCCTCAGCGGGAAACTCCGTGTCGGAGGCGATGATCAACATTGCGTTTCCACCGCGCTTTTCCAGCGCGCATTGCATGCGGAGAATATTCATTCCGCTCTCTCCCAATACGTTTCCGACCATGCCGATCACACCGGGTCGATCTCTATTCTGGATAAACAGCATATGCCCTTCCGGGATCATCTCAACTTTGAATTGGTCGATTTCGACGACCCGTGCTTCTTGCTTATGGTAGAGGGTTCCGGCCACTTGATGCGAATCCTTGCCGGCTTCGACGCGAACTCGGATGAGACTGGTAAAATCTCCGGCATCCGATGTCTTGACTTCCTTGACTTCAATCCCGCGCTCTTTCGCGACGATCGGAGCATTGACATAATTCACAGGGTGCTCCAAGATCGGCGTCAGCAAGCCTTTGAGAACGGCAATGGTCAGGGAGGCCACCGATAAGGATGCCACCTCACCGCTGTATTCCACCGTGACTCGCTCAACCCCTCCTCCGTGAAACAATTGCGTTTGAAGAGATCCGAGCCGTTCAGCCAGCGTTAAAAACGGTTGTAAACGAGGCAGCAATTCCGGGGGGACTGAAGGAATGTTGACGGCGCCTTTTGCCACCCCTCTGGCGAAATAATCGACGATCTGTTCCGCGATTCCGACGGCAACGTTTTCCTGAGCTTCGGTGGTTTGCGCGCCGATGTGCGGCGAGCAGATAAAGTTATCCAATGCCAACAGTGGATGGTCCGGTTTTACCGGCTCTTCCTCAAAGACATCGAACGCTGCAGCGGCCACGCGGTTTGTCTTTAATGCCTCGCACAAGTCCGCCTCATTGATGATGCCGCCTCGAGCACAATTGATGAGGACCACCCCCGGCTTCATCGTGTCGATAACTTGGGCATTGATCAGTGACTTGGTTTCCGCAGTGAGTGGGGTATGCACAGAGATAATATCCGCACGCTTGAACAGTTCCGGTAGATCCATCAACGTTACGCCCATTTTTTCGGCCCGATCCGGGGCCAAATACGGATCATAGGCGATCACGTTCATGGAAGCTCCTTGCGCAAGTTTCGCAAGATACCCGCCGATTTGTCCGATCCCGACGATGCCGAGCGTTTTATTGTACAGCTCGATTCCCATGAATTTACTTTTTTCCCACTTGCCCTGCTTGACCGAGGCTGTTGCCTGGGGAACTTTTCTGCAAGCGGAAAAAATCATGGCCATCGTATGTTCTGCCGTCGTCACCGTATTGCCGCCCGGCGTATTCATGACCACAATTCCACGGCGGGTTGCGGCAGGCGTATCGACGTTATCCAGACCCGACCCTGCCCGTCCGACGACTTTCAACTTCTCCGCGGCAGCGATGAGGTCTGCCGTCACTTTTGTGCCGGATCGTACGATCAACCCATCGGCATCCTTGATCTCTTGGTAGAGCTCGTCTTTCGGCATTTTGGATTTCACCACGACGGTGAATCCTGCCTTTTCCAACAACTCCACACCCTGCTTCGACAGACTGTCGCTCACCAAAATTTTCATCCCCGCTGTCCCCATAGATATCCTCGTCCTTGGATCACAAAGAAGTCATTATGTCTTTAAGCCTGAAAGTCGTTAGGTTTCGATGTCCTCAGGACGATCGAAGTGACCTTGGACTTTATGACTTGATAGACCTTCGAACTCAAATCTATTTTTGTACCATCAGAATTTCTTGTGCTTTTCCAACGCCGCTGCCGAGCTTGATCGGGTGACCGAGTCCTTTGAGCACCATTTCGGTCGCAGCTAATGCCGCAATAACATCGAAGCTGTCGGCATATCCCATATGAGACAGGCGGAAAATTTTCCCCTTAAGGTGATCTTGACCGCCTGCGGCCGTCATGCCGTATTGAACCCGGAGATTTTTGTAGATGGCTTGTCCATCGATGCCGTCCGGGGCGCATACGGCTGTTAAGGCATCACTGGGGGATTCCTTGGGAAATAAGTTCAGACCGGCGGCTTGAACTCCTTCTCGAGTCGCACGAGCCAACCGTCCCTGCCGTGCAAACATGTTTTCAAGGCCTTCCGCCTTCATGATCTTCAAGGCTTCCTGTAGTCCGATAATAAGCGATACTGCCGGCGTAAAGGCGGTTTGATTCTTTGCTTGATTCTCACGTTCTTTCTTGAAGTTGAAATAGAAGGCCCCATTCTTGGCCTTGTCGGCCGCCGCCCAGGCTTTGTCGCTCACGCTCACGAAGGCCATCCCTGGAGGCATCATCAAGGCTTTTTGAGAACCGGTGATCACCACATCCAATCCCCACGCATCAGTTTTGATATCGAACACCCCCAGGGCTGTAATGGCATCAACGACGAGAATGGTGTTCTCATAGCCTTTGACTATTTCGCCCAGTGCCTTGACATCATGCGAGACACCGGTGGACGTCTCGCTCGCTTGTACGTAGACCGCTTTAATAGATGGGTCGGTTTTGAGGGCATCGGCCACTTGCTGTGGGTCAACCGCGTGTCCCCACTCGACCTTAATCTCCGTGGCATGTATGCCGAAGGTCTTACAGATTTTCCCCCATCGTTCTCCGAACTTGCCGCTGTTGACATAGAGCGCCTTATCACCGGGTGAGAGGAAATTGGACACAGACCCTTCCATGCCTCCCGTCCCTGACGATGCCAGCATCAATACGTCGCTTCTGGTCTGATACAGCCACTGCAGCCCTGCTCTGACCTCGGCAAAGATCGGGTCAAACTCCGGCGCCCGATGGTGAATCATGGGGCGAGCCATTGCCAAAAGGACCTCAGGCGGGACAGGTGTTGGGCCGGGGGCTAAGAGATACCGCTTCAACATTGATCGATCCTCCTGGTAGGCTATCCACAAGAAAAGAGGCGGTACGCTACCATTTGCGCCTGGAAACTGTCAAGAAATCTGTCGGCGCAACCGATGATGTTTTCAACAGTTTCTCTATCGGTCGTCGCACGTTGTTTGCCGGCACGTCCGTGTAAGATTTACGGTCTATTCAGGCAGGTGTCGTAGTATCTCATGTGATACCAAAGGGGGAGACACCCTCCCTTCAATTTCTTGACAAGCCAATACTGGCTCGATAGTCTAGCCACATATGTTGATCCGTAAAGATTTTTATCCATCAGATCGAGGCGCTTTGTGATGATCTTTTCCATACGAACCCGTCATCTCACCAGACTGTTTCTCTGTTGCCTTATCAGTATTCTTCCCTGCGTCCTTGCCGATGAAACTCGAGGAGACTCGGGTTCTCTCGTCGATGCCAGTGGATTACTCCTGACTAAGAAGCTTATCGGGGAGGAACATACGGATTCTTCGGAAGACAGGGGTGATTCTGCAGAGGATACGCCGGATTCCGCGTCAGACCTCTCAACGTTGGCCGCCGAGGCATCTTCCGACGATAGTGTCGATCCTGCGGATCCTGCCGGTGACAGTGGCGACGATGTCGACTCAAATCTTGTTTCTCTGGAGCCGGAGCTTGATCCCTCTCCCCTTGACCTCGCCGCATCGGACGGGGATTCAGCGGTACAGAATTCCGAGAACTCGGCTGATTCTCGGAGTGCCGATGCCTCGTCCGAGATCGACGGCAAAGAGCCATCCGTTTCAGAGGATGAGGATCCATCCGTTCACGCATCCGCATCGGAGGAGGAGGCATCGAGTGATGATTATAATATTCCTGTAGTCGTTGATCCCACGGTGGAAAAACACCTCCGATTTTTTAATACGTCGATACGAGATCGGTTTGAACAATGGTTGGTGCGATTCAGCCGGTATCGGCCTCTTGTGGAAACGATCTTTGCTGAATTTGACCTTCCGAGCGATTTAGTGAATTTATCGCTGGTCGAAAGCGGGTTTAACCCCTATGCCTACTCACGAGCCAAAGCGACCGGTCCGTGGCAATTCATGAAAGCAACCGGAAAAATCTACGGCCTTCGCATCGATAATTATGTCGACGAAAGACGAGATCCTATTAAGTCTACGGTTGCTGCAGCCCGATATCTTCGGGATTTGTATGACTTGTTCGGAACCTGGCCACTGGCAATGGCCGCATACAATGCGGGGGAAGGCAAGGTCCTTCGCGCCTTGAGAAAAGTGCAGGGGGAAACATTTTCGGATATTTCAAAAACCAGGCTGATTCGGCGAGAAACTAAACAATATGTTCCTCGGATCATGGCTGCAACGATCATCGCCAGAAATCCGAACGTCTATGGATTTACTCATGATCCGGCTCCACCTCACGAATTTGATGAAGTGATCGTCAACCGTCCGATGCATTTTCATGCGATCTCGAATATCAGCGGGATTCCCTATGAAGAACTTCGACTCTTGAACCCGGAATTACGGCGTAACGCCACACCACCAGGAGATTCTGCCTATCACCTTAAAGTACCTGTCGGCACGGGGATGAAGGTTATGGATGTCCTGGACCGCATCCCGACGTATAAATTTACTGCTTATTCGGAGAGGACACCTTTGGCGAAGAAGGGGTCTTCTCTCTGGTATCGTGTTCGTCCCGGTGATACCTTGGAAAAGGTCTCCAGGCAATTCCGTGTCCCTATTCAGACGCTGAAAAAACGCAATAATCTTTCAGGTTCTCTGATTAAAGTCGGAGACATGTTAAGTATCCGCCCCTCCCATTCTGATCAAACTCGTCTCGCAAAGAAGGGGTCTGCGCTCCGGTATCGTGTTCGTCCAGGCGACACCTTGGAAAAGGTATCAAAACGATTCCGTGTGCCTATTCAGACGCTGAAGCAACGCAATAATCTATCCAGTTCCCTCATCAAAATCGGAGATCTTTTGATTATCCGCCGCTAGTGGGCTGTAACAACTGATTAGGGCTGATGGACAGCTATCCTGCCTGCAATCTTCGTGCATGATCCAGGCACATGAGGCAGTCTGGAATCGACTGGTATAAGGCTGCTAGTGTTCCGTCGACTGCCGCTCGAGGCCAGCCTCACGATATGATCGTTAAATTCTGGAGCTATTCCGCTTCCATGGTCGTATCGTCTCAGTGCTTCCTGGACACATCCGACCAATCTGCCCGAGAAAGATGCGTACAATATCCTCTCTTGCAGGGAGAGGATCGATCTCTTGATTTGTTCCGTGCGATAATTGAGGGTCGGGGATAATGGAGAAGATTATCCTGAATTTCATAGGGAGGGAGCTCCCCTCCTATGCGCATAGGTATAGGGCTTTTCCCGGTGTGCTCTTGTTCGTCTTTTGAGCAGAAAAAAGCGCGGACACACGATGGAAGCGCTTCTTTCAGAGAAGATGCTATTGCGCAGGAGCTGATGACGAGGTCTCGGCCTTCGTTGGAGCCGGGTTCGCGTCCATGGTCTTCTTGGTATCAAGAATCTTTTCCCGAAGAGCGGCTTCACTGGCAAAGGGTGACTTGGGATAGGTCTTGATCAGCTCTTGGTAGCGCTTCAACGCTTCGTCATGCCGAAGCTGGCTTTCATCGAGTCTTGCCAGCTCAAACAAGGCCTGATCGCGATTGAGAAAGCTGGGATTGTTGAGAATAGCCGTATAAGCCTTCCCTGCCTGCTCCCGATCGCCTTTCAATAAATAGGCATAGCCAATCTTTTGATGTGCAAGGCTCGTTAAGGATGTGTTCTCGCCGTAGTTTGACAACAATCGTTGATATGCTTCGATAGCGGCATCAATTTGCTTGTTCTCGATCAAGGCATTGCCGAGGCCGAACAAGGCGAGAGGCGCGGAAGGAGTTCGTGGGTATTCATCTACAACTTGTTGATATAGCTTAATCGCTTCTTTGAGGTTTATTTCGACTTTTCTCGGATCATTGGCCGGTCGTGTGAGATAGTGCAGCGTCGCTTCCCGTTCAAGGTCTTGTGCCTTCCCGGCGGTGTCTTTGTCGTACCACAAAACGGCTCCAACAATACCCCCGACGATCATCAGGAGTAACACTCCGATAAGCATGGCCCACCGATACTTCTGGAGATCATAGAGCTTCTCCTCCAAGCTGCTTACGAGATGCGCCTCATCAACCGGCAGCGAGCGAGGGGGAACTTTTATTCGGTATGTCATAGCGCTTACAACTCTGGCAAATCCATGGTACGCATTCACTTCGTGGAAACCCGTGTTTTATACTAGGATGCGATTCGCCTTGTCAATGCGGGATGAGCCCTATCGGAAGATAGTGAGGAGAAACTGGGTGTTTCACAAGAGATTGCAACAGATTGCCGATCAATCCTTAACTCGTTCTGTGCGTGTGCTGGAATCAGCAACGGGACCGGTCGTGCAATTTGGTGGGCGACCGGTCATCCTCCTCTGCTCTAACGATTACCTGGGATTGGCCGTTCATCCTCTCGTTACTCAAGCTGCCATCCGCGCAATAGAGCAGTATGGGGCCGGATCCGGCGCATCACGTCTGATTTGCGGGACGCTTCCTCCCCACCACAGACTGGAATCAGCGCTTGCTTCCTTCAAAAGAACAGAGTCGGCACTCATATTCGGATCAGGCTATCTGGCCAACATCGGTGTTCTTCCCCGTTTAATCGGGCGGGATGGGCTTATTCTGGCGGATCGGCTGTGCCATGCCAGTTTGATCGACGGTTGTCGGTTGAGCGGAGCGGATTTCAGAATATTCCGCCATTGCGACAGCATGCATGTCGAATCGCTGCTCAAGCGAAGGACTCCAAACCGTCCGACCCTCATCGTCACCGACGGGCTCTTTAGTATGGACGGTGATCTGGCTCCATTGACGGAATTGGCCTCACTGGCCGAACGATATGATGCAATCCTCTATGTCGACGATGCGCATGGAACCGGCATTTTGGGGGCAACCGGGCGAGGTACGCTTGAAGAACTCGGGGTTGAGGACAAGATTCCCTTTCATATGGGAACATTGGGAAAAGCGTTTGGAAGCAGCGGCGCCTATGTCGTCGGTTCTCGTGAAACAACGGAATATCTGCTCAATACCGCTCGCCCGTTTATCTTTGCGACGGCCCCTCCTCCCAGCACGGCAGCCGCAGCGCTGGCTTCATTGGACGTTCTTCAGCAGGAACCTGAGCGGCGGGCGCGGCTCTGGGCGAATCGACACTATCTCTTTCACGGACTGCAACGCCTTGGGTTTCGGCTGACGGCGACGGTGAGTCCTATTCTACCCATTCTTGTCGGTGATGCATCGCGGGCCCTCAGTTTTGCGGAGCAGATGTTAGCGCACGGAGTCTATGCCCCCGCAATCAGACCGCCGACCGTTCCCAATCACACCAGCCGTATTCGCGTCACGGTGACTTCTGAACATACGACAAGCCAACTCGATGAAGCCTTGCGGGCATTTGAAGTAGCCGGTCGCGCCGCTCATCTCATCTAACCCGTCTACAGGCATCTTCCGGCTATTTTCTTGCTTTCTGGTCTTGCTATGGCATGATGCCCACAGAATTTTGTTCTCCAACGCACGCTCGTATTTCAATGGAGATCTTTCAATGGACATTTCCAAATTGCTGACCTTTTCCGTGAAGGAAGGCGCGTCGGATTGCCATATCAGCGCCGGTGAGCCACCGATGATTCGTATCAATGGCGACTTGAAAAAACTTGATCATCCGGCGCTCACATCGGAAGAAACGCATGCCCTCATTTACGACATGATGAGCGACGTGCAGCGAAAGAACTTCGAGGAACATCGGGAGTGCGATTTTTCCTTCGAGTTAGGCGACATTGCACGTTTTCGTGTAAACGTCTTTGTCCAACAGCGAGGACTCGGGGCGGTTTTTCGAAACATTCCCACCACGATTTTGCCCCTGGAGAAGCTGGGCATGCCTCCCATCATTCGGCAGCTTTGCGATAAGGAAAAGGGGTTGATTCTTGTCACTGGGCCGACGGGATCAGGAAAATCAACCACACTGGCCGGGATGGTCGATTACCTGAACGCCTCGTTTGAGGGACATATCATTACGATTGAAGATCCGATTGAGTTCGTCCATAAGTCCAAAAAGTGTCTGGTGAATCAACGTGAGCTGGGTGTGCATACGCTCTCGTTCGCCAATGCGCTCAAATCGGCGCTTCGCGAAGACCCCGATATCGTGCTTGTCGGCGAAATGCGGGATTTGGAAACTATTCAGCTGGCATTGACCGCAGCGGAAACCGGTCACCTGGTCTTCGGTACCTTACACACGTCCAGTGCGCCGAAAACAATCGATCGTATCATCGATGCCTTCCCTCCGGCTCAACAAGCACAGATCAGAACCCAGTTGTCGGAAGCATTGGAGGCCGTGATTACACAGACTTTGCTCAAGAAGAGGACCGGTGGGCGCGTTGCGGCGTTGGAAGTCATGGTCGCCACCAATGCGGTGAGAAACCTTATTCGTGAAGCAAAGCTGCATCAAATTCCCGGCATTATGCAGGCCAGTCAGAAAGATGGAATGCAAACCATGGATATGGCGTTGCTGGACCTGGCCACCCGCGGAATTGTGACCAAAACCGAAGCGCAAACGCGAAGCATGAATCCGAATCTATTCGGTGCTCCCATAAGCGGTGCGGCATAACGGACGCAGACGAAAGGACGGAACAGAGCCATGGATGTTCGAAGTCTTTTGAAAGTCATGGTAGACCATGAGGCCTCCGACCTCTATCTCACGGTCGAGGCCCCTCCGATCTATCGCATTCATGGATCAACTCAAGCGACGAACATGCCGCCTTTCACCAACGAACAACTAGAGGCGTTGGCGCTGGCATTAATGCGCGGGCAGCAACGGGCCGAGTTCGAAGAAAAGATGGAGATGAATCTCGCGCTCTATTACAAAGAGCTCGGCCGTTTCCGAGTGAACGTATTTCGTCAGCGAGGCAATGTGGGACTAGTCTTTCGCCATATCAAGGCTGAGATCCAGACGGTCGACGAACTTGAGCTCCCGTCGATCATGAAAGACATCGCGATGACTAAACGAGGGCTGGTGCTTGTCGTCGGCGCCACCGGATCCGGAAAATCCACTACCCTTGCGGCGATGATCGACCATCGCAACACGATCCATCAAGGCCATATTATTACGGTTGAAGACCCGATCGAGTTTGTGCATCAACACAAGAAATCGATCATCACTCAGCGTGAAGTCGGTTTCGATACCTTAACCTTTCAAAACGCGCTGAAAAATACGTTGCGCCAGGCACCGGATGTCATCCTCATCGGAGAAATCCGTGACACGGAAACAATGGAAGCGGCCATTACGTTTGCCGAAACCGGCCACCTTTGCATCGGAACGCTCCACTCCAATAATGCAAACCAAGCCATCGAGCGTATTATGAATTTCTTCCCGACAGAACGGCATGCGCAGATCTATCTGCAGCTGTCATTGAATCTCCGTGCCATTGTGTCTCAACGTCTGATTCCCTCCGTAGACGGAAGACGGGTCCCCGCGCTGGAAATCATGTTGGATACGCCACGCATTAAGGACTTAATCAAGAAGGCGGAAATCGACACGTTGAAGGAAGCCATGGAGCAAGGTATTGAGGAAGGTTGTCAGACATTTGATCGGATTCTCTTTCAGTTATACAAGGACAATCGGATCAGTCTTGAGCAGGCCTTGATCAATGCAGACAGTGCCAACAACCTCCGGCTGAAGATCAAGTTAGAAGGACTGAAAGGTGACGAGGCCGTCAATGCCCTGCTCGACAAACAGACCGGCGGGTCGGCCGGTGACGCATTTAGAATCCAGAGTGGAGGTGGAGGAAATGTCACCCCGATGAGGAAACGGTCTTGAGCAATACAGGCTTCCGGATGGTTATCTCAGTCCCCGTCCACACCCGTTTGTTTCTCAAGATAGGCGGCGATTTTCTCCAAAGCCAAGGCGCTGAGTTTTGTGCCGTACCACAAGGGCATGGTCTGGCTCGGATAGCCTGGTACGATAAACCGCTCCGGTTCTAGAACCGACTCAATGATATAGCCATGAACGGTTTTGGCACTCCCGCTGTAGGTGGGGTTGCTGAGTCGTTGTGCTCCTGTGGTTCCGAGAACAAGCGCAGGTCCTACTCGCCCGTTTGCCCCTGGAATTCCTGGAATCACGTGACATACCGGACAGCCGGCACGAATAAATATGTCGGGAATCGGCTCTTCTCCTGTCGTCAGTGGAACCATCTCGGGCGACAGAGCGGTTTCAGATACAGGGCCAGGTGTTCTCACCGGTGCGCCGGAAGGAATATCCTCACGAAGCGCCCATAGTGCTGACAAGAGGACGAGCCCGATCATCGCAAGGATGACCGCGCGTTCGGTCAGTCGAGAGGGTGCGTGAGGGAGCTGATCGTGCTTCTGAGGAGCATCAGGAATAGGACGATCCATAGGACGTTGTTATACGGAAGGATCCTACACAGGATACAGAGTGTAGTCTTCGGAACGTTGAACGAGACACATCGAGATCGTTCAGATCACGATCGGCACCAGTTCTTTGCTCTGTTGAGTTTGCAGACCCTACTCTCTCTTGTCGCCGGCTGAGATGCGAGTCTGAGTTTTATCCCAATATTCGATGTCTATCGTTGCGAGTCTCTGCAGTGTCTTAAGGGATTTCTGTCATGCACGTGACGGGTCATAGTTGTTTTCTGACTTCTTTCCAATCTTTTGCGATTTTGGCTCTTCTCGGCGCGCTATCTGTTGTCGATTTCAAGAGCATGACGGCCTCCAGGCGCCGCTTCAGAAATGCTTCGGCAAACGCCTTCGATCGACCAACGCCGACTTTTATGGTCTTCCATCCTTCTTGATGGAGTTCGTCAATCTTTGCTCCCAGTGTCTCCTCTCCGGGTGGAAGCATCAGGATATAGCCTGGTGGAAAATCATTGACCTTCAACCATGCTCGTGCTTCGACTGTGGCTCGAAATCTATCCGTAGCGGATGAGGGTAAGGAGACGACATAGATCACACGATAATAAAACTGGGTAAGTTTAGCGATCTCTCCGGCGGCATCAGGCAGTGGCTTTTGTTGCGAGAGACTCTGAAGGTCGATGTCTGGAGACGGACTTTTCGCCGTTACCGGTTTCATAAGCGCTGTGAGTTCAATCACGACGATGGGATTGCGTTGTTCCCACACGGCAAGATTTGCCACCCCCTCCTTTGTCGAGACTCGAGATTGTGTGCCGACTCGGACATGAATGGGAATGACGCCCTGTGTTTTGGTCCGGTAAGGTAGAAAGGCTCTCCCATCTCCACCCGTCATACCTGTCCCGACAATCTCTCCGTTCACAAGAAGGTCAAGTGGTTCCCCACCCAGTGCCTTGGTCGTCAACAGGCCGTGATTACTCAGTCGAACTTCTATGCGTGTGGGTTGACCGGGAGTTGTCAGCGCATCCTGAACCAGAATGGTGCCGGATGTCTTATTCCCTGCCTCAGAGAGATGTGCGATCGGAGAAACGGCAACAAGACAGAAAAGCACGGCTCCGGGCAGCAGTTTGTTTGTCAACCGCATGGCGATGATACATACACAGGTACGATTATGCTTTTAAGGCTGCCAGTACGGCATCTGCATGCCCGTCCACTTTGACCTTTCGGAAAATCGCTTTTAACTTTCCTTCGGTATCGATCACAAATGTGCTGCGCTCAATGCCCCAGTATTTCCTGCCGTACATGTTTTTTTGTTTATAAACACCATAGGCCTTGGAGACCGACGCAGTTTCGTCGCTCAGCAGCACGAACGGCAGGCCGAATTTCTTAATGAACTTTTGGTGTGACTCCTGGCCGTCCAGACTGACTCCGACAATCGATCCCCCGGCTCGCATAATCTGAGATTCTGTATCGCGAAAGTCGCAGGACTCTTTGGTGCAGCCCGGGGTGTCGTCTTTCGGATAAAAATACAGCACCACTTGTTTGCCTTTCAGGCTGTTCAACGTGACAACGTTTCCATCTTGGTCTGGAATCGATAATTCCGGAGCCGGAGATCCGATCACAAGATCTTTTGCCATAGTACCCTCATTATTATCGTTGTCGTGGCATTCCGCCGAAGGTCGGCCGTTTTGTTCCGTAGGGACGGTCTTTGCTGCGTGTTTTTGTCTCGGGGTCTCCGTATGGTGCCAATGCCGGAGAGTCCCAAATGACTTTGTCGCCCGGCGCCAAGTTCGCCGCATCCAGGAAATGTTGTCGCGCCTTGGCCGCCTCTCCCAGCGCATTCAACGCAAGCGCGTAATTGTAGTGCGCCTGTCCTGACTCGGGTGCGGCGCCTAGCGCCTGTTCAAAGTACTGTTTGGCTTCATCGAATTGTTTGCCTTGATAGGCTTGCGTTCCTTGTGTGGTCCAGGAGACCGCCTGGGACGTCGCACCGGGGTCGACAAGAGGGAGCGGAACCAGCGGTTTTCTCTTGGATGAACAGCCTACAGATCCGACTGCCAAGAAGATGATGATCGCCGCGACGGCGAACTGTTTTATATACTCCCCGTTCATCTTCTGTCTCCTGCCCGCCTGTTATCTGGTATGTTTTCGGGTTTGCTCTTCAAACGTTTTTCGGTAGAGGACATCCCATTCACTGCTTCCCTCAACGATCCCGCGAGAATATGACGCAAGTTTTGTCCTGACCTTTCGATCGATCGTCTCTTCTTCCGTCAATTCAGCCGCAAGTACACGTTTGATTTCTTTCAATACCCGTTCCTTTTCTATGCGTAGTTTGGCCGCTGGATTACGTGACACTTCGTCCAAAATGACATGAGAAAGATGACTGACTTTATCTTCACTCAGCATTGCTCAACCTGTGAAGGGTGAAGCGTTAGGCGTAAGGGGAAGCAAGGACATCCCGTGATAGCCTTCCCCTTACCGTTCACTCCTCACTCCTCACTGCTTCATAAGATGAGGCCCCGTTCTCGTACGAGCTTTTGCTTTACGATCTGGAACATTTTTTGATAATCGACCTGGCCCTGTTCGATCTGTTTTTCGTACGTCTTCAACAGTTGTCGTACCTCCGTATTCACACGATCTTCCAGAGACAGCTCTTCTTTGATCACATGGTCCAGTGATTCGACGAGCGCCTTGCGATCTCCGGTTAACTCGATACAGCCCTCTTCTGCAAGTCGGCTGGCGAGGCTTTCTGCCATATGTCGAATTCGCTGTGTTGACAGGCGCACGATGGTTATCCCTGTTCGACTGTTATCGTGGGAACGTCCATGACTCGACGCAATTGTGTCGCGTCTCCGAGAATCCGTCCGACTACATTGACTCGGTCCGCTGGAACCGGATCGTCTCCTATGCTCATCGGAGTTTTTCCGAAAAAGATTGCCAGAACTTGTCCCGGCCCCCAGTATGCGACGTCGCCGATCTGCACGCGATTTGTCGCGGTTTCTCGGTGGTCGGTGACGCCGGGCAGCTTAAAATAGAATTCCTCGCCCCATGTGTTGACTGAGGCTTGAATCGGCAGCGCGGCATATACCTGATTGGCGGTTTTTGTGGCCTTGAGTTCGGCGTCCAGTCGAACGGGGCCGATCGTGATGCGGATACGTTTTGGCGACTGAGTCATGAAGTCCGTAATTCCTCGGCATGGATCTGGTAACAGTGATAGGCCGATACGGATCAAACTCTAGCTTGTCTCCCCTATGAAATCAAGGCTACAATTTCTTCATGTTGACGTCCACCTTCATCTTCCTACAAGGAGTAGGCCCCATGACGGAACGTCGATTGTGGACACAGGGGTTGTGCGATTGGAAGAGCTTTCTTCAACGGTCCAGCATTGAGGGTTTGTCGGCCGATCGAAAATCGCTCTATGACCGTGACCTCACTCTTGCGCAATCGGAATTCGATGCAGGTGATGTACGCGCGCTTGCCTGCCGGTTGCCGCAACGGGAACATTGGCGTTTTTACGGGAGTAGTTGCCAGTCCGATATTCTGTATTTGGACATTGAAACCACGGGATTGTCTTGTCACGACTCGTCAGGACTGGTCACTGTCGTCGGTCTCCACCGAAATGGAAAGACCATCACGTTAGTTCAGGGAGAGACGTTGACGGTCGACCGGTTACAATCCGAACTTGATCAAGCCAGGTTACTTGTCACTTTTTTCGGAGCAAGCTTCGATGTGCCATACTTGCGTGCGAAATTCCCGCAGCTTCGGTTTGAGATGCCTCACTTTGACCTTTGTTTTGCCTCTCGCCGATTAGGGCTTCGTGGCGGATTGAAACGTCTTGAGCAAGAGTTTGGCATTGAACGGGAAGCTTCCGTACATGGGCTCAACGGTCTGGATGCCGTTCGGCTCTGGCTTCAATGGCAACGGGGAGATCATGCCTCGCTCGACCTGTTACGTGCCTATAATGCTGCCGATACGGAAAGTCTTGTCCCTCTGTCCGTACTGGTCTATAAGGAAATGATGACACGATTCGGACCCATATCCGTTGAGGGCCATTCTCACTTCTCCTCTGTATCGGATCTATCCCTACGATGAGTACCTGGACAGGCATCGGTCGGAGTGAGATTGGCTTGGTGCGTGCTACGAACCAAGATGCGTTCGCGAGCATCGATTCGCTCTGTCTGTGGGCGGTTGCCGATGGCATGGGTGGTCACGCCGGCGGAGAAGTGGCCGCACAGACGGCCATTACCACCATTACTTCTCAAGCCGAGTCGACCGCGGACTCTCTTCGGAGAGGCCATTGCAGTCCGCCTGAGTTTTTGACGGACTTGACGACGCAAGCGCACAATGCCATTCTCCGAAGAGCGAAGCGGGATTCAAAGCTGAAAGGCATGGGGACCACCGTAGTGATGCTGCTTGTAGAGACACAACCGGCTCCTACGGCCCATATCATCCATCTTGGCGATAGCCGTGCGTATCTGTTCCGATCCGGAACGCTTACTCCCCTAACCCGTGATCATACGCTGATTGAAAAATATCTCGATCGAGGCATCTTGACTCCCCAAGCGGCACGGACACACCCGGAACGGCATGTACTGACGCAGGCACTGGGGGTCTCTTCTCCGATACAGCCTTCGGTCTCATCTCATCGTCTGTACCGCAACGACCTTCTATTTCTCTGCTCGGACGGTCTCACGAAAATGTTGGAGGACGACGAGATCTGCGCCGTTTGCCGTTGCGCCGAGGGTGATCCCGGTCGAACATGCGATGAGCTTATTCATGAATCTCTTTCCAGAGGCGGTGCCGACAATGTTACCGTCGTTGTCGTAGCCGCCCGTTAGTGGGACGTTGGTGTGTCGATATTGACAAGATTACGAGAAACCGTGTAGTTTTTTATTCCAATCTCCTTTCAGACACTGTCTTCTCAAAGTTTTTTCACATGGAGCACAATAACAATATGACTCGTCTTGCAATCGTGGCATTGTGTGGTTTGTGTAGTGTTCTTGGGTGTGCCTCTCCCACACTTGTGGAAGCGTCTGATCCGATGGGCCCCGAAGCAGTGGTTCGGGCGCTTGTGCGTGCCAACGTTGAAAAAGATATGGATACCATGTCTCGTCTCATGGCCCATGATGCCGATATCAGGAGTTATTCAGTCGGAGGACGCAAGTACGTCGGGTGGCCTGATTTTGAGCGGGAAATGCGGGAAGAGTTCGGGAACGTCAAGAAGTTTGAGATCCCGATCCGTGAGCTCAATGTATGGAATAAGGGTGATGTCGCATGGTTTTCAATGGAGTTGGATTACATCCGTTATGTTCGTGAAGGTAACGACACGAAACGTATGCTTCTCCCTTTGCGGGAAACCGGTGTCTTGGAGCGGCGTAACGGTCAGTGGGTTCTCCTCTCTTTTCATGAGTCATTTCGTTCCGCTCGAATGGACGGTCCGGTCGCACAATCGACCGATCCCTCGACTCAGGCCGTCCGTGTGAGCGATCAGCCGACTTCTGGTATGCCTGATGTCAGCGGTGAGTGGGATATTCTTGAGGTTGAGGATAACAAGCGATATAAGGCCACCTTGGACAAAGACGGTAACGGTCCCTATACACAGCATGAGGGGCGTTTTATTACTACGAAATTTACCGATCGTCTCTGGGAAGGGACCTGGGTACAGCCGGGAAATGATCGCGAAGGTGGCTTTGAAGTGCTCCTTTCCGAAGACGGAACCGAGGCCAAGGGTATCTGGTGGTACACGAGAGTTCAAGGCCATAAGAATATCCCTCCTCGGGAACATGGTGGCACCTATGAATGGAAACGTATTACTCCGGTACCGCCCGTAAAGTAATGAGCAGAAATTCCACTATCGACGTATACACGTCATTCATCGGAGTCCGGTCCAGGCACTCGTCATTCACTATCCTCTTGGGAGGTTCTATGCGAAAGTTCCTCGTTCTCTTGATCACGGCCATGATGGCATCTTCGGCTTATGCCGACGGTGGACACCACCATCAATCGGTCCCTACATTGAAGAAACAAAAAGTCGGGTCATCGATCGTCTACGGAGAGGATACTGCCACGTTGACGTTCGGCCCCATCGATCTTCCGACCGGCCACGACGAAGGTGATATGGGCGATTCCATGCCGCGGTTTTACTTTCAATTACCGGAGGACAAGTATCTCGTCGGATTCAAATCGGCTCTCTCAACAGTGGACGGCAAGGAATTGCCGAGAAATTATTTGCACCATATCCTGATGATCAACAACAGTCAGCCGAGCCTGACATGTCCGGGTGAACCCCTGTTTTTTGGCGGAGCCGGGTTGGAAATGGCGGAGACTCAGTTTCCCGATGGATACGGCGTGAAACTCGAGAAGAATGATAAATTGATGACCGTGGTGGCCTTCTATCATGGCGCTCCTGTCACCAAAGATGTGATTGCGACGTTTACGATGCATTTTGCACCGAAGAATAAACCCATTCAGGCCATGAATATCTATCAGGTCGGCGTGAATATCGTCTGCTTTACCAAGTTCGGCGATAGACCGGCCGACCAGACCGATGAGGGTATTGAGATTCACCCAGGCGTTCAGGTACATACAGCGCCGTTGAAATTTGCAACGGATGGTTGTGTGAAGTTCGCCTATCCGCACGGTCATGATGAATTGCTCATGGTTGCGCTGGAGAATAAGACAAAAAATCAGACGCTGCTTCGGACGGTTCCGGATGTTGAGATCGACGGAACGCTGAGGGAATTTCTTCCTCATCAAGTCTATAAAGACGGTCAGGGATTCCAAATTACGAAGGAAGATGATTATGAAATGGTGATGGTTCACCATCATCCTCTACAAAAGAAAGAGCTTCAGCATGGTATGGGCAACTACCTTCTCTACATGACTCCGGGGGCCTGTCCTGCTGAAAAGAAGACCGCTTCGGCATCATAACGGTGAGTGCAGCCTGCCGGATAGACGATATCCGGCAGGCGTATGCCGTTCCTGCACAAGAATGAGTGCTCCCGCATACCCCCCCCCTCGATCATCCTAAAGTCTGAAGTACCTCTAGTGTAGTGCGTCATAAATAGCTTGACAATAGGTGCCCGTGACCGGTATGCCTTGCGGTGTGCATCTGGCCCCACCAATCGTGTTGTCCCCTGAGGAGCGTACGACGCTGACCGCGTGGGCGCAT
>Ga0224501_10001414_pt1 | contig 18636 bp, 16 predicted proteins | sample SF_Oct11_sed_USG_4_FD_169105 | JGI IMG/M metagenome (GOLD analysis project Ga0224501, IMG submission 169105) | Sediment microbial communities from San Francisco Bay, California, United States - SF_Oct11_sed_USGS_8_1 | ecosystem: Environmental > Aquatic > Marine > Sediment | place: USA...
GGCAACGTAAAGGGACTAGTTCCTCGACAAATTGAGGCACGCTTGAGAAGAAAGCTGTTGACAAAGTAAAAGGGCTATGGTATACTAAAAATTGGCCAGTTTACTTTAACTTTTATATCAATTAGAAAGGATATGGGTAATTATGGCTAAGGGCCCGGCAATAAAAAAGAAGTTGGGTGATTTATTAGTAGAAGTGGGTATAATTACCGCCGAACAATTACAAGAGGCTCTGGAGGAAGAAAAAATCAGGGGAGGCAGGCTGGGCGAGACACTTATGGAATTAGGTTATATTACTGAGGACGTCTTATTAGCTTTCCTGGGTAAACAGTGCGGTGTATCTTACGTTAGCCTATCAGAATTCGGGGAGATCGACGAAGAAGTCATCAAGAGTGTTCCCGAGAGTATCGCCAGGCATCAGACTTTAATTCCCATTGCCCTTGAGAAAAAAACTCTCACCATAGCTATGAGTGACCCCTTAAATGTCTTTGCTATCGACGACCTGAGACTGATGACGGGGAAAGAAATTAACGTAGTGATTGCCTCAGAAAGCGAGCTTAAAAGTGCTATTGAGAAGTATTATGGAGCTAAAGGCTCTATGGAAGATATCGTAAAAGAGATGGAACTCTCGATAAATGATGAAGGGAATGTAGAGGTAGTAAAAAAAGCTGATGCCGGAGGAGATGATATAATTGCCCTGGAGGCAGCTGGAGAAGAGGCGCCAATAATTAAGATCGTTAATCTCCTTTTGGGCGCGGCTGTCAAAACAGGGGCTTCGGACATCCACATCGAACCTTATGAGAAGATTCTCAGGGTGCGCTATCGAATCGACGGTGTTTTACATGAAGTATCTTCTCCGCCCAAAAAATTGCAGAACGCAGTTGTTTCCCGGTTAAAGATTATGGCTGCACTGGATATTGCTGAACGCCGCTTACCTCAGGATGGCAGAATTAAGATTAAAGTGGTGAATAAAGAAGTTGATCTGAGGGTTTCTGTTCTACCTACAGCCTTTGGCGAAAAGGTGGTTATGCGTATTCTGGACGCTTCTTCTTTGTGTCTCGATTTGACCAAGCTGGGATTTGACCCGGATGTCCTTTCCATTTATAAGAAAGATATCGAAGTGCCTTACGGAATTATCCTGGTTACAGGACCAACCGGTTCCGGTAAATCTACCACTCTCTATTCTACTCTAAGCACTCTTAATTATCCTGACCGTAACATCATCACCATAGAAGACCCCGTGGAATATGTTCTGGAAGGTATTAACCAGGTTCAGGCAAGAGCCGATATTGGCCTGACTTTTGCGGCGGGCTTGAGGTCATTTTTGCGTCAGGACCCGGACATAATTATGGTTGGTGAAATCAGGGATACTGAGACCGCTGAGATCGCTATTAATGCCGCACTGACAGGACACTTGGTATTCTCTACTCTGCACACCAACGATGCTCCGGGTGCTATGACCCGTTTGAATAATATGGGCATCGAACCGTTTTTGACCACTTCTACAGTAGTTATGATTGTTGCTCAAAGGTTAGTTAGAGTAATCTGTAAGCATTGTAAAGAGCCTTACGAGGTTCCTACCGATTTCCTTTCCAGCATTGGAGTTAAAGAGGAAGAGATAAAAAGTAAGAAGAAAGTGACCCTGTATCGAGGCAAAGGATGCGATAACTGCAGTAACACCGGTTATCGGGGAAGAATGGCGTGCTTTGAAGTCATGGAAATTACTGATGATGTAAGGGAACTTGTCTTAAACAGGGAGTCGACGCATTTAATCAAATCAAAAGCGAGAGAAAACGGGATGGTAACCCTGCGTGAAGCTGCCATCAAGAAACTTTTTACAGGCGTAACCACAGTGGAAGAAGTGATGAGGGTTACATTTGCTGATGTCGAATGACATCGAAAGGAGTAATTCTTGGTCTCTATTGATGAATTGCTTCAGTTAATGATGGAGAAGGGAGCGTCTGATTTGCACCTGACGGTGGATGTCCCACCGACTTTGCGGATTGACGGAGAACTTGTTGCCACGGAATATGAGAAGCTTCAGGAAGAGCAATGTCAAAGATTAATCTATAGCCTGTTGACCGACAAACAGAAAGAGAGGTTTGAATCTACGAACGAGCTTGACCTGTCCTTTGGAATCAAAAACGTGGGACGGGTTCGAATGAACGTATTCAGACAACGAGGGGTAGTGGGTGCTTCTCTGAGAGCAATACCCAACTATTTTATGACTTTCGAGGAACTGGGACTGCCACCGGTAGTTTTTGACGTGGTTAAGTTGCCTGTCGGCCTGGTCCTGGTAACCGGTCCCACCGGCTGTGGTAAGACGACAACGCTGGCTTCAATGATGAATTATATTAATGAGCACCGCAGCGGACACATCGTCACGGTAGAAGACCCCATAGAGTATGTTCATCCCCACAAGAGTTGCGTAGTTAACCAGAGAGAGGTGGGTAGCGACACTTCTTCCTTTGGCGCTGCTCTGAAGCACGTATTTCGCCAGGATCCAGATTTCATCCTGGTGGGAGAAATGCGCGATTTGGAAACCATTTCTTCTGCATTGACAATCGCTGAGACGGGCCATTTGGTCTTTGCCACTCTGCACACGACAGACGCTACGCAATCGGTTAATAGAATTGTTGATGTTTTTCCGCCGTACCAGCAACCGCAAATTCGTTCCCAGTTGTCGTTTGTCCTGCAAGCCGTTTTCTGCCAGAGATTACTCCCCAGGGCAAGCGGCAAGGGGAGATGCCTGGCAGTGGAAGTTCTAAGGGCTACTCCCGCCATCAGGAATATGATCAGGGAAAATAAGACGGAACAGATTCCTTCCGCTATGCAGGCAGGAGGAAAATTTGGAATGCAGACAATGAACTGGAGTCTCTACGGACTTTACACGCGCAGGCAGATTACTTATGCTCAGGCATTGGCAGAGAGCCCTGATGCTGATGATTTAAAGAGGATCTGCAAGAAGGAAGAGGGCGTAGTGCCGCAGATGAATATCAAAAGGTGAGGTGAGTAGAGAATGGCACTCTTCGGTTATAAGGTCAGGAGCCCACAGGGAAATATCCTGACCGGAACGGTGGAAGCAAGAGAACAGAGGATGGCTGTAGATCGCCTGAGAGGCCAGAGGTTTATCGTTTTGGAAATCGGTGAAATCAAGAAGAGGGCTTCCCGGGATATTCTGGATAGTATAAACTTCCTTAAGAAAAAGGTAAAACAGAAAGACCTCGTTCTATTTAGCCGGCAGCTATCTACACTGATTGGAGCCGGTGTGCCCATTGTTCAGGGTTTGACAATTCTTCTGGAACAGATAGAAAATCCCGCTTTCAAGAAAGTTATCGCCAGCGTGCGAGAAGATATTGAATCAGGAACATCGATTACTGAGGCTCTCGGCAGGCACCCTACGGTATTCAGTGAGTTGTACGTGAATATGGTGAAATCCGGAGAGCTTGGTGGTATCCTGGATATAATTCTGGAGAGGCTCTCAGCCTATCAGGAATCTGCCGCCGCATTGCGGGGTAAGATTAAGTCAGCGATGATCTATCCAGCAGCGATTGCCCTTGTGGCCGGCGGGGTTACTATGTTCTTGATTGTAGTGATTTTCCCTACTTTTGTCAAGATATTCGAACAGGCTGGCGCCCGGTTGCCACTTCCCACCCAGATATTGCTTGCGGTTAGTAATTTTCTCAGACGTTATATTATCTTCGTAATCATTGGTCTTATTGCTTTTGTTGTGGGCTTAAGACAATACTATAAGACAGAGGCAGGAAGTATGTATATAGACAGGTTGTTACTCAGGTTTCCTCTTTTCGGACCACTGTTAAGAAAGGTAGCTGTGGCCAAGTTTACCAAGACTTTCGGGACGCTGGTTAAAAGTGGCGTGCCCATACTTCAGGCCCTGGAAACCGTGGCCAAGACTTCAGGGAATAGAGTTATTGAAAAGGCTGTCTTGCAAGCGAAAGAATCTATTCGAGAAGGAGAGAGAATATCCGACCCCTTAAAAGCGAGTGGCGTCTTTCCGCCAATGGTAACCCAGATGATTTCCGTGGGCGAGGAGACAGGTAACCTGGATGCGATGTTATCGAAAATTGCCGAGTTTTATGAACAGGAAGTAGATGCTGCTGTTTCCGGTCTGACTTCCCTGATTGAGCCGGTAATTGTTGTGTTTATGGGTGTTGTCATTGGCGCTATTGCCGTTGCTATGTATATGCCTATGTTCGAGCTGGGTGGCCTGGTTGGCAGGTAAAACAGTTCGGTAGTCGCAGGCTTCAGCCTGCGTGCGGAACGCAACCTAAAGGTTGCGACTACCCATAGAAAACGGGTTGACAGATGGGAAAAATTGTGGTAACATTATACATTAGTGAAGGGAAAGGAGGGTCGCTGTTCCGACGAATAAGGAGGAACGGGTCAGCGACGCCTGCGAGTCGGTGAGCAGGCAGGTCACCGACTGAAACGAAGTGAAAGGAGGTGATATAGAGTGTTGAGATTTCATAGGAAGAGCAAAGGGTTTACCTTGATTGAGTTGATGATTGTGGTGGCAATTATTGGTATCCTGGCAGCAATCGCCATCCCCAGATTTGCTAACTTGATTGATAGAGCCAGGGAGGCGAGGACCCAGGGTAACCTCGGCGCCATCAGGTCGGCAATGGCTATCCACTATGGTGCGACTGATGGTACCTGGCCAGCCACAATATTGGCCATGACTCCCATCTACATAGACGCGGTTCCTTCGGTTCTGCTTCCTGCTGCAATGGGCCATCTTGAGACGACTAACGAGGTTGCTGTTGCTGTTCCCGATGGTGGGACTTGGTTCTACAATGCTGCTGCCGCTATTGGAGGAGTGGTAAACGTTGATTGCACCCACATCGATTCGGGAGGCGTGAATGCAGTCAACACCTGGTAATCCTTTGCACTGTATAGGTTGATGTGTCAATTAAGGAGATTAAGCAAATTGGCATGATAATTGGTAAGTAATTAATTGGCCATCAACCTATTTTTTATTATCTAATGGTGGCGATAAGAACAGAAAATCTGACAAAAATCTATATAAGAAAACACCTCTTCAGCTTAAAGAAAACAAATGCCTTAGAGAATCTAAATCTCGAAATCGAAGACAGAAAGGTTTTCGGGCTTTTGGGACTGAATGGTTCAGGAAAGACAACCTTACTTAAGCTTCTGGTAGGCTTGCTCTTTCCCACGAAGGGTTCAGTCTATATTTTCGGGCAGAAGGTTCCCCGCCTATCTCTACTCTCCAGAATCGGTTATCTTCCCGAATTTCCCTGTTTCCTTATGTATCTTACGGCAAGTGAGATACTCCATTTTTATGGTAAACTTTATGGCTTTTCTACAAAAGAGAGAGAGAAGAAGGTAAAGGAGACATTAAATCTGGTAGACCTTAAGGAAAACAGGAATGACCGTTTAGCCGACTTCTCCAAAGGAATGCTGGAAAGAATAGGTATGGCCCAGGTTCTTCTCCACGACCCGGAACTTCTGATACTGGATGAGCCAACTTCCGGGCTCGACCCTCTGGGAATTAAGAAGATGCGCCAGACGATTCTCAGGTTAAAAGAAGAGGGAAAGACAATAATTTTGAGTTCACATTTTGTTACCGAGGCGGAAAAAGTCTGCGACCAGGTAGGAATTCTTCATAAGGGAGAACTGAAAAGAGTATTAGAGATGAAGGGATTGAAAGTTGGCCTGGAGGACGTTTTTACAGAGACTGTTTCCGAGGGCGCATAATGAAAAAGATATTTGCTATTGCAGAATACACAATTAAAGAGAACATCAGGCAAAGGATTTTCTATACTATTTTTATATTTGCTCTCGTGGTAATAGTTAGTTCCGTTATCTTCTCCATGCTTTCGCCAGAAGAGGAGACCAGGGTGATTCTGGATATCGGGCTGGGCGCAATTGAAATATTCGCTTTCTTCAGTGCCATTTTTGCCGCAGTTGGTCTGGTGTTGGGAGAGATGGAGAATAAAAGTATATCTCTCATTATGGCCAGACCCGTGAGGCGCTTTGAATATATCTGGGGCCGCTATTCCGGTATTCTCTCTATTTCCCTGTTCAATATTCTGTTAATGTCCTCGGGGCTCCTGTTTCTTCTATTTATTAAGGGCTGGAGTTTCGACTTCAGGTTCTTACTGGCAGTAACTTTTATTTTCCTTAAAGTGATAATTATAAGTGCTCTGGCAATTCTTATTTCTCTCGTTTCCACTTCAGCGATTTCCAGCATATCTATGACTTTCTTATTCTGGGTTCTCGGTCATGTTACTGACCATTTGAAATATTTAAATCACGTATTGGTGGAAAAGGGAATTAAAATCACGATATTTCTAAAAGCAATATATTATCTTTTACCCAATTTTCAATATTTGAACGTAAAGGATTACATAGGTTACCCGAATCCCTTAGCGGGGACTACTATTTTCTGGCAGGTAGTTTATAGTCTGGCTTATGCCAGCGTAGCCACCTGGCTTTCAGTTCTCGTTTTCTCCCGGAAAGAATTCTAATAATTGGTCCGTGGTAGTGTAGCCCTTTATGGGCGTAATTTTTACCCCGTTGTAATGGGGTTTACGGGCATAAAGCCCTACACTACCAATAATGCATTGAGGCGGCCAAAGTGAAAAGGGAAAAATGAAAAAATCTCTTTCTCTATTTATTCTGATTTTGCCTCTCCTGGGATTATCTATTTTCTCTCAGCACCGGGTTGAGAGGAGATTTGAATTTCCTCTGCCATCTATTGTAGAGATTAAGCCTTCTTCTTTTATCTATTTCTGGGGAAGCTTACTCGGTCTTCGGCGACTCTCCTCCGATTTAGCCTGGATAAGACTCCTGCAGTATTACGGGACTTTAGAAGAAGAGGAACACGTTCACCACCTGGACCATTGCGATAGAGGAGAGTACGAAAAACTACTCCCCATGTGCCAGGAGGTAGTTCGGCTTGACCCCTATTTCCATTATGCATATCTATTCGGTGGCGGCTGTCTTGCCTTTAACCATGAGCGGTACGACGAGGCCATCGAGATTCTGCAACAAGGAATCAAGAATGATCCGAAATTCTGGAGGTTCCGCCTGTACATAGCCGCAATTGTCTATACCCGGACCAAAGAGTACGACAAAGTTGTTCCTCTTCTGGAAGAAGCGATTAGATATAAAGACTGCCCGGAAGTAGTTAAGATTTTTCTCGCCAATATCTATAAAGCTAAAGGAGAATATGTAAAAGCAATAGCTATCTGGGAGAACATTCTTGCTACGAGCAGAAATGACCAGGTGAGAGCAACAGCTGAGAAGCAACTAAAAGAGAGGGGAATTTCCCGTTAGAAATTTTGCCCGTTTAGAGATGAATCTCTAAGGGGAGCAAGTGAAGGAGACTTGAGGTTTTATTGTCCTATTTTATCATTTTCATTTTAGGGCTGGGATTTGGCAGTTTTGCCAATGTGTGCATCTATCGCATACCGCGAGGAGAATCAATAATCCGGCCAGGCTCGCGCTGTCCCGGGTGTGGAAAGCCAATTAAATGGTATGACAATGTGCCATTAATAAGTTATGCTTTTCTTAAGGGAAAATGCCGTTACTGTGGGGGAAAGATATCTCTCCAGTACCCTTTAATAGAACTGATAACGGCATTTATCTTCCTTTTTACCTACCAGAAGTTTCAAGGCGACCCTCTCACAATAGTAATTTTTCTTATTTTAGTATTGTCTTTGATTATCGTTTCTACAATAGATCTTCAAACGCACACCATCCCCGATAGATTCACCTATTCGTTGATTATTCTCGGCCTGTCTTCTTCGCCTTTCAATTCCTTTCTTGCACAGTACGGCAGGATAATTATAACCAGTCCCCGATGGCTCTCTCTCATTGTCTCTTCTCTTTTGGGACTCGTTGCCGGCGGCGGAGTACTCTATTTGATTGCCCTATTGGGAAAAGGGATGTTCCGGAGAGAAGCTATGGGAGGCGGGGATATAAAGTTAATTTCCGGAATAGGCGTTTTCCTGGGGGCAATCAACGTATTCTGGGTAATATTCCTGGCAAGTCTCCTGGGCGCAATAACCGGGGGCGCGTTAAGAATTGCCGGGAAATATAAAAGATTTCAGGAAATTGCTTTTGGAACCTATATTTCCCTGGCGACAGTATTGGTTTTTCTGTTCCAGCCAGGATTTAATCGCCTTTACCTTGATTTAGTTTCTCTTTGCAGATAAAAAAACTCAAGAAGTGGGGATTTTTAGAGGCCTTGATTAAAGTTGTTGACAATTACTCTCTTTTTAGTATATAATTAGAAAAAATAGAGGAAAAGATGGGACTATTCAGTGGCAGTAAAGAGTTAGTAGGTATAGACATCGGGACCCACTCCATTAAGCTCGTGGGGTTGAAAGGAACTCCTGGCAGATGGAGCCTGGCTAGGTATGCCATTAGTGAAATTCCCGCCGGCTCTATCGAAGAGCTTTCTTCGGAAGAGAGAAAGACAGTAATGACTTCTGCTCTAAAGAATATACTCTCCAGTACCAAAATAAGAACAAGAAAGGTTGCTACTTCTGTTTCTGGTAATGCGGTAATCGTGCGTTATGTTAGATTTCCCCGAATGAGCCCTAGCGATTTGGAAAAAACCATCCAATTTGAAGCCGAACCTTACATTCCCTTCGACATTCGTGAAGTAAACATAAGTACCCATATACTGGGAGACGTTATGGAAGATGGACAACCAAAAATGGAGACGGTTCTCGTGGGAGCGAAAAAGGAACTTTTACAAGAACGTATGGATATCATCGAAAGTGCAGGTTTAAAGACTTTAATAATAGACGTAGATGCTTTTGCCTTGGAAAACGCATATGAGATTACCAGAGATAAAGAACATGCAGAGACAGTGATGTTGCTCAATCTGGGAGCGACAACATCCAACATCAATATTCTGGAAAATGGTATTTCCAAAGTTGTGCGGGATATATTCATTGCCGGCAATAGCTTTACCAGAGCAGTTCAAAAGAATTTGCAAGTCGAGTATTCGGAAGCAGAGAATCTAAAAAGAAAATATGGCTTAACCATAACGGGCGCAGAAGAGGAATTGGAAAGTATAGCTGCCAAAGATGAAACGAAAGTCCAGGTTTCCACTATTCTCATGCCTCTTATCCGTGAACTTGTGGGAGAAGTTCGCAGGTCAATCGATTATTATCAGGCGCAGACCGGAGGCGAAAAGAGTGTGGACAGGGTTATGCTGAGTGGCGGCAGCTCGAAGTTAAAGAACCTGGATAGATTTTTGAGTGATGAACTCGGGTTGCCGGCAGACATGAATAATCCTTTCCGCGGGGTCGATACAACAAGAATCCGTAGTACAGATTGGCAGGAGCAGGCTCCTGTATATGCCGTAGCCGTAGGGCTGGCCACCAGGCGGGAAGGGGATACCAGATAGAATATGCTCGGGATTTGGTTCGCTCGCTAACAATTTTTTGCTCTTTGAGCACCGCCAAAAATCTCAGGAGTTTCCCGAAATTCCCTTCGGTCAGTTTCGGATAAACTCTTTTCTTCGATTTTTGGCTAAAAATTCTAATGGTCGCTACACCAAATCCCTCGCATTACAGGGGAAGACGGTGGTAGCCCTGAGCTCTGCGAAGAGATTTAAAAGATGATTAAGATTAATTTATTACCCAGAGAAGTAGAAAAAAAAGTCGCTGGCCGGGAGAAAAAGTTTCTGCTTTCTCTCATCATTATCCTGGTGATAGGAGGATTTCTGGGATTATACTCCTTAAAGCTCGGACAATATACTCGTCTCAGAAAAAAGGTAAAAAGAGTGGAGAAAGAACTTAGCCTTTTAGAAACGATAGTCAATAAGGTTGAAGAAACAGAAAAGTCCAAAGAAACTCTGGCTAAAAAATTAGACGTCATTCAAAGCTTGATGGGAAGTCGCTTGATCTATCCCCAACTGTTTGAACAGATAGCGAAGATAGTTCCTTCCCGAGTGTGGTTGACTTCCCTGGTAACCAAAAGTGAATCGGACTTCTTGACCATCACCATCGCGGCTCAAGCTGCAGATAATTATGCAATTGCCGACTTCATTACCAAATTGAGTGAGGCCGAGAATTTCTCCAAAGTTGAACTAAGCAATATAACCACCAAAAAGGGGAAAGAAGAAGTAGTAACTAAAAATTTCGGCGTTACCTGTGAGTACAGGTAGCGTATTTAAGAAAATGAAGAAAATGGGGTCAGCTCTATTTTTGGCCCTATCACAACTCTATTTAACTATTTTAATGAATCAAAAATAGAGCTGACCCCATTTTCTAATAAGTGAGACAATAAGATGACAAAACAACAGAAAGTACTGCTGGGTATCATGGGAGTTTTAGTTTTTTTCATGTTTTATAAATATGTTTATGGCCCGCTGGGAATTAAGTTGAAAAAAGTCAAGGATGAATTGGTCACAAAGCAAGCGAGACTTACAATCGCCAGGGCAAGAGCAAATCGCCTGGATCAGCTAAAAACTGATTATGAACTACTCAGGGTCAAGGTAGCGGAAGCAGAAAAAAGGTTACCCAGGGAAAAAGAGATTCCTCGCCTGTTGCGGGACATAACCGGTGCGGGACGGAAGTTTAAGATCGATATTGCGGATTTCCGGCCGCGAAAAGAAGAGCAGCAGGAATATTACGTATCGCACCCTTTTCTTATAACTCTGGATACCAGTTACCATAATCTGGCTTATTTTCTGGCTGAAATAGGCCAGTATGAAAGAATTTTTCATATCAAAAATTTGGGTCTAACACCAATATTGGAGAAGGAAAACAAGCTGAAGGGCGTTGCCGCAGATTTTCAACTATATACTTATACTTTCAAAGAAAAAAAGGAAGAAGAAGAAAAAATAGAGAGTAAAAAGTAAATGAATAGTAAAATTGTTATGATTATTTTTGCCCTGATTCTGATGGGGCTCAACGGCTGTCCTAAGAAAAAGGCTAGGTCAGTTCCCACAAAACCTATGCAGGAGAAAGAAATAGTGATGCCTGAAAAAATAGAGGAAAAAAGGTTAGTCAGTTATAAATACGGTGGTAAAAGATACAAGGACCCATTTGTTCCTCCCGAAGACATGGGAGCAGGAATTGAAAGGATGGGTACGGGTGTTGAAATTGACCTGAGTAGATTAAAATTGACAGGAATTATGATTTCCCCTTCTTCTAAAAATAACTATGCCCTCATCGATGCTGGCGGAGGGAGAGGATACGTAGTTAAAGGGGGAAAGTTAATAGATAATTACAATAGGGTGATACAGGGTGTAGTAGCCATAGTGAGAAAAGATAAGGTAATTCTGATTACCCGTAGCAATGTCATTCGAGAACTTAAATTAGAATCGGAAAAATGAGAATTAAAAGAGGAGAATATCGAATGAAAAAACTACTTTTTCCAAGGATAGTATTCATCTTAGTATTAGGGTTAGTCTGGTTTGTAAACGCTGGACCGGTGGCCCAGGAAGAGAACCCTGTGCCTGAGTGGGAAGAGTTGACCAATGTGAAAGTTCAGAAGATTAGCGAAACTAAATCGAATATCATAATTACCACTAGCGGGCCGATAAAATACCACTGTTTTAGGATTACCAATCCGCCGAGGTTGGTAGTGGAGATGACCAATACGGTTCACAACTGGAAAGAGAAGGAGCTGGAAGTAGGCGATTTTTTGCTTAAGAGAATCCGTTCCGGTCAGTACCAGAATGAACCGGTTAAGATAACTCGCGTAGTGCTTGACTTGGAGAGGTCGGTGGAATATGAGGCCACTGCCACTGAGGAACAGATTATCCTGACTATTTTTGCCAAAGAAGCCGTGGAGAAGGTGGAAAAGGAAGTGCCGAAAGTAGTGAGGAAAGCAGAAAGAGTAAAAAGACCGAGGATAATAAAGAAGAAAGTGACAGAGATTGAACCGAACATTCAGAATGAAGAGCACAGAAGGTTGGTAGAGAAAATAAAGAAAGAAGAAAAGGAGAGAAAGCCGGCCAGGAGAGCAATAGAGGAGGAGAGAAGACCGGTAGCGATAGGAGAGGTAATGGGGTCAATTAGCCAGGATATGGTAAGTTTGGATTTTGTTGATGCTGACATATCGGAAGTAATTCGCTTCTTTGCCTTGAAAACGGAGATGAATCTCGTCCTGGCTGATGATGTTAAAGGGGAGGTCACTATCCACTTACGTAACGTTCCGTTCGATGAAGCACTGAAGACCATTCTGGAACAGAAAGGGTTGATAGGAATTCAACATTCTGAAAATGTTATAAAAATTTTGGACAAGAGCAAAATGCCGACCTATAGAAAGACGTTTTCGTTACAGAATGTAAATGCAGCAGAGTTCAAAGATACCATTGATAAGGCATTAACGGAAGAAGAAAAGACATATACCACCGTTAGTGTAGCTGACGTTACTAACGCCTTAATCATAACTTCTACTGCCGAGGGTATAGAGAAACTTTCCGCTCTCATTGAGGAATTGGACGTCAAGAAGCCACAGATAAGAATTGCGGCAAAGATTATGGAAGTGGATATTACCAAAGATGTAGATCTGGGAATCGATTGGACGGTGACCAAGACTTTTGCTGGCAGCGATCAAATCGGCGATACAACGGTGACCGGAAACGTGGAAAATATGGCCTCTCCTTTTAGTCTGGGAACGCCAACGACCTTGAATATAGCCACAATAATTAGTGGAGCAGACCTTGATCTCACTTTGAAGGCATTGGCAAAAAAGACCGATGCAAGGACATTGTCTAATCCCACCCTGGTGGTGGAGAACAACCGTCCCGCGCACATCCACGTGGGCGATTCGATACCTTATAAGGAGACTTTGGTTACTGCGGCGGGAGCCGCCGAGACCACGAGGCAGCTGGAAATCGGAACTACTCTTGATGTTACACCCGCAGTTAGCCCTACGGGTAACCAGATAAGTATGGATGTTAACGTGGCAGTGAAAGACTTTGTGGGTTTTACTGCTGCGGGGCCACAAACCACAGACCGGTCGGCGACGACAAAAGTCACAATAAGCGAAGGACAGACAGTAGTGGTTGGTGGATTGGTTAGTGAGACGGAAAAGGGGACAGCATACCAGGTGCCCATTCTGGGCGATATTCCCATTTTAGGTTATTTATTTAAAAGGAAAGAGACACACCGGCGAACGTTGGAACTTCTGATTTTCTTAACCCCGCATGTCATGCGCGACTAAAAAAGAGGGCAGGCACTTTTTTCAAAGAGAGGGAGGATAGAGAGTTACATATACATATCAGAAGAGTCATCTATGCGGTCTTATGCCTGATTCTCATATTTTCTCCTCTCGCTCGTGCGAGCGTGGATATCTGGGCGCTAACCCTTGTCTATCTCTTCTCTCTTTTTGCTCTCCTACTCTATAGTATTCTTCTTATATGGTTTTTCCCGTCTACTTTAGAATCTCAATCTTCCTTCCGCTTTCAACTCAAAAGGCTCTTCTTTCCGCTGATCCTCCTTTTGAGCATTGCTTACGTCTCCTTTCTATTTTCCACTAACCGATTCAATAGCAGAAACGAAATCTTCAATTTGCTCAATTATCTTTTTCTATTCTACCTGGCAACTACAGTAACAGAGAAGAAAGATAGGCAGAATTTAATTTATTTAGTTTTTCTGGTGGGTATTTTACTCTCGATAACCGGGATATACCAATTCATTAGAGGAAATGTAGTAGCGGGAACAATGGTTAATGCCAATATTTTGGCGGGATATTTAGCAATGGTAATTCCTTCCGCGACGGGACTGATTCTCTCTTTGTCAAATTCAATTAACCGGGAATTCATAAAATCTCATCTTTTTTATTTTGTCAGCTGGTTACTAATGGTTGCTTGCTTGTTTCTGACCAAATCCCCGGGAGCGATTATAGGAGTAGTTTTCGGAATCTGCGTAATTATCTATTTCCGGCAGGGAAAACAAATCTTCGTCAAATTTCGATATATATTTATCGTTGCAGCTCTGGCTGCGGTAGTTCTGGTGGTTCTTAAACTCAGACAATTACAAGTTCTTGATCGCCTCTTGTGGTGGTGGGGAGCATTGAAGATGGTGTGCCAGCGTCCTCTAATCGGGGTTGGCCTGGGGGGGTTCAAAACGGCTTATGCCAGGTATAAACTGACAGGCTTAAATCCATCGTATCCCTATAACTATTTCCTGCAACTTGCAGCAGAGATGGGAGTTGTAGGATTGGGTGTTTTCCTCTGGTTCCTGTTTACAGTGGGGAAGCAAATTAAATTTTTATTTAGGGATTTCAAGCTCTTTTCTGTTGAAGTCGGGGCATTGGGAAGTATTGTTGCCATATTGTCCAATAATATTATCGATTATAATCTACATGTTCCAGCGAATGCAATACTTTTCTGGGTTTTATTAGGTCTACTAATTGCTACTTCCAGGACTAAAGCCAGAAACAGCGGGGGAGGAGACTTGCTGGTTCGTGGGCAGCGATTGGGGAAGACTAATAAACTACTACTTACTGGAGTAATTACTTTTTCCATTCTTGGGATGGCGATGGGGATTACCAGACTATCTCTGGCAAATCGCCATTACCAGTTAGGTAAGCGTATTTTTCATATTGGGAATCTGGAGAAGTTAGTGAAAGGGGAAAGGAATAATTTAGAAAAGGCAGAGTTTGAATATGGGCGAGCCATCGAGCTGGACCCGATGAACTCCTGGTACCATTACGGACTTGCGGGGGTGTATCTAGCCAGATACTGGAGAGAAGGATATTCCAGCTATTTGGATGAAGCGATAATTGAGGTGAGAGAAGCGGTTGAGCGGATGTCTTATTATGGACCATTTTACGCTAATCTTTCCCATTTGTACAAGATAAAGAAAGATTACAGGAAAGCCATTTTTTACATGGAGTCTGCCATAGCCTGCGACAGGCAAAATAGCGATTACCGGCAAAGAATAAGGGAATTGACAGAAAGAATGCGCGACGGCATAGATGCGGAGAATAATTAATTTAGGTTTAATATTCATCTTTTTATATATTCCCTGGTTCAGCGGTGGAGAAGAGATATTTCCCCGCTCATTAATCCAGGCAATAATTCTCGTTTTATCGATTCTCTACTTAGCAAAAAGCAAAAATCTTGACTCCCTTTGGAGAAAATTCTACATCTTTCCTTCACTCCATTTTCCCCTCTGTCTTATTCTATTCTTTTCTTTCTTTTCGGTAACTAATTCCGCATATCTATACAATTCGCTTATCTCGTTCATAAGAATAGTTACTTTTGTTCTTTTCTATTTTCTTTTAGTGGAACATTTAATAGATAAGGGCATATTGAAAGAAAACTATCTATTTGAAATAATTTTCGTTTCTGCTTCAATTCTCGCAATCATTGGTCTATTCCAGTCTTTCCTTCGTTTGGAAATCAAAGCAACCCTTCCTTCTCCTGACTTTTTAGCCGGTTACCTGGCAGTGGGAATAACCCTGGGAATAGTTGAACTACTAACTTTTAGAAAGTGGGGTGGGCGAAATAACATTAATGTGAACGTTAAGGATATAATTAGCCAAAATAAAGTGCCCTTTATGCTCTATCTCATAACTACACTCGTAATGTTTGTATGCTTGGTTTTGACTCGCTCGTTAAGCGGGGTACTCGCTCTTTTAGGGGCGATTATGTTTATAACTATTTTTCTATACAAAAAGAGGGCGGTGTATGTAATCCTTACCATCGTAGGAATATTTCTAATTTTTCCTTCCACGATGAAAGTTTTTCAATTGTTGGGAGGGGAGACTCTGAAAGAGTTCTTCCTCCCGATATTGGGAATCTGGGGTCGATGTCTGGAAATAATTTCCGCACATCCACTCCTGGGAGTAGGCCCGGGAAACCTTGGCAACTTTCGGATTGCTTCCGGCTATGGGAGTTATATGAAATTTGCCTACAATGAGTATTTACAAATGGGAGCTGAGCTGGGAATGATCGTGGTATTTCTCGTATGCTCAGTTTTTTACATAATCGCGAAGGGAGTAAAGAAATTATTAAGGAGTAATATTTCCTTAAAATCTCAAGCTGAAGTAATTGCTACCTCGGCAGGCGCTCTAGCAGTATTAACTCAGGGCCTATTCTATTTCAATCTCCACCTTCCGGCAATAACCTTTATTTTAATCTTTTTCATAACAAAGATTATGATTGCCGGTCATAAGCAATTCCTATCCCTGATTTCGCCCGAAGAAAAAGCCATCTCGCTTTCTGACCTGAAAGCTCCCCGGTGGCTAAGAGTGGCATCCATTTCTTTTCTCTCAATTCTATTTCTCCTCGTTTGTGCAATCTATCTGGGGAATCACTATGCATATAAGGGTGACTACAAAAAAGCCGTGAGATTAGTTTTTTTTAATGCTGAATACCATAAGGGATTGGCCGATTATTACAGAAAAGAAGGAAAACAAGATAAAGCAATTCCAATTTACGGGAAGAGCGTAAAATTACATCCCCGGGAGGCGGATTACCATAACCAGTTAGGCCATATCTATTATCGTCTTAAAGACAAAGTAAGCGCTTTAAAAGAATTTAAACTATCAGTGAAGCATAATCCTTATAACCCGTTTTTCCACTCTGACCTCGGTTCTTATTATCTGGGCCACGGGGAATTTGAGAAAGCAAAACTACAATATCAAAAAGCAGTTGATATAGAGCCATATTATCTGTTAGCCCACTTGCGGTTGGGAGAGAGCCAATTAGGATTAAAAAAAGTCGCAAGAGCCAAGGAGGAATTCTACAAGATCTTGAAGTTGAAAGAACTACTTCCCCAATTGATTTCCCCGGGGAAGGATTATCAAGACAGATTATTTAAATTCGATTACTCCGGTGTTAATGTAGGCCTGGGAAGGTGCTGGATGGAAGAGGGGAACGTGATTCAAGCTATCGCTGAGTATAGAAAAGCCCTGAAATTGAATCCCTATTCCGCAGGTGGACATAGCGGACTTGCCGATGTCTACTTTATTCAGAACAGGTACGATTTAGCAGCAGATGAGATTAAAAAGGCAATAAGACTGGCTCCACAAAATGAAGTCTACAGAATGAAACTTAAGGCAATTGAGGAAGCTATCTCCGGAATTGAACTCCCATCAGAGTAGGGGCTAATCCAGGACGTAGCAGCAAAGCTTGTCATTGCGAGGAAGCCCGCACACTAAATGTGCGGGACGACCGAAGCAATCTCGAGATTATATAGCAGAGCTTCGCTCTGCCGCTACGGCTTTCACCTGGCCCAGGCAGAGTCCAAAAAAGGGCTTGACAAAAGAGGCGAGCCGTGATATACTCTGTTTAGAACATTCTAAACGTTCTGAATCAATTGTAGAAAAGGGTAAAATTATGGAAAACGCTGAACTTGATAAGATAAGGGACGAATTCACGGAAATTGCCGGGCAGCTGAGCGGGCGGTTGGGACTCAGCCGCACTGTGGGACAGCTGTACGCATTGCTTTTTTTAAGCAATGAGCCTCTCTGTCTTGATTACATGGTAGAAAGATTGAAAGTAAGCAAGGGGAGCGTAAGCACAAATATCAGGGAATTGGAGAAATGGGGTGCGGTCAGAAAGGTGTGGGTGAAAGGTTCCCGAAAGGATTATTACGAGGCAAATCCTGATACCTTGAAGATAGTAATTAACAGGTTTAAGGGGGGGATACAGGAAAGACTAACGGAAATGTCAGGAGGGATAGACAGATTTGAGAAAGCCTTATCCAGAATAGAAAATAACCTTCCTGTGGAAGAGAAGAAAAAAGCGCAGTTCTACAAAGAAAAATTTAGAAAAGTGAAGAAAATGCAGGCCCTGGTCAGTACCTTTTTAAAAATAATCCCCAAGAAAATTTTGCTATGAATTCCCTTTTTCTTAACGTGTCATTATTGTGGTGATGAAGAATGGTTAAGACGCTTGCTTTATTTTTTTCATTCAGGATTTCTTTAAAGGATTGGTATGATTCAGGAATTCTGGAGAGAGAAGCCAAGCTATATAATGAATTGAGCAAATATTTTTACGAGATTTACTTTCTTACCTATGGCGGAAAGGATGATAAGAAATACAGCTCATATTTAGCCCCTAACATAAGAGTAGTTCCTATGCCTCTTATTCAGAGGGGAGGGAGAAAACAATTTCGCCCGCTGATGTTAGTCTATTCAATTCTGATGCCTTTTATTCATTGGAAAATATTAAAAAATGCCAGTATCCTGAAAACCAATCAAATTCCCGGTTGTTGGGCAGCCGTTATGGCAAAAATGATTTTTAAGAAGAGACTTCTCTTAAGGTGTGGGTATGTTTGGTCATATTTTGCTCTGCAAGATAGAGAAAATGTTATCAAAGTATATATTAAAAAGATAATAGAAAAGTTTTCTTGTAGTTTTTCCGATGCGGTGGTTTGTTCTTCGATGTGGGACCAGAACTATTTGCAAAGGAACTATAAGGTAAAAGCCAAAGTAATTCCTAACTATGTTGACACGGAAATTTTTAAGCCACTGAACATTCCCAGGAAAAAAGATTCAATATGTTTTGTGGGAAGACTGGAAAGGCAGAAAAATCTGATTGCCTTGCTGGAAGCACTAAAAGCGTTGCCTTATGAGCTTACAATAATAGGTAAGGGCAGTATGAGAAAAGAACTACAAAAGAAGGCAGAAGCGGATAATATAAATGTCAGGTTTATAAATAGTGTCTCT
>Ga0224501_10001415_pt1 | contig 18630 bp, 27 predicted proteins | sample SF_Oct11_sed_USG_4_FD_169105 | JGI IMG/M metagenome (GOLD analysis project Ga0224501, IMG submission 169105) | Sediment microbial communities from San Francisco Bay, California, United States - SF_Oct11_sed_USGS_8_1 | ecosystem: Environmental > Aquatic > Marine > Sediment | place: USA...
AGGATGCTCCTCAGCTCTATTTTAGGCGAATTCGCGATTTGATTGGGCATGGTGAGGGTATTTTTGGGTTGACTGACAGCTATCCAAGTGGTTTAAAATACGTTGATGAGAAGTTTTTTGTTGACCTTGAGAAGAGGTGTGTGGAGTGGCGTTGGCGGTTTAAGGGTAAGGCGCATAGGCTTTCGCAAGTGCATGGGGATTTCCATCCATGGAATGTTATGTTTAGGCGGGGATTAGACTTCACAGTTTTAGACCGCAGCAGAGGCGAATGGGGCGAACCTGCTGATGATGTGAGCGCTATGACGATAAATTATATCTTTTATTCTTTGCAGGCCTTTGGCGAGATGGGTGGTCCCTTTGAGAGGTTGTTTTTGCTTTTTTGGAGGAATTATTTGGATAGGAGTGGTGATGAGGAGGTTTTGAGTGTTGTTCAGCCTTTTTATGCTTGGCGTAGTCTTGTTGTGGCTTCGCCTGTGTGGTATCCGAACTTGTCGGTTGATGTGCGTAAGAAGATTTTCCGTTTTGCCCGTAAGATGTTGAAGGCTAAGAAGTTTGAATATGAATATGTTGAGTCTTATCTGTAGTGGATGCAATTAGGTTTGCCACGGGATGCGTATGTCAGCGTATACTACGCCGCGTTTGGCTCTTTCCTCTTGTTCTTCAATCCATTTTTCTAGGCCTATTTTTTGTAGGCGTTTTCCATCTTGGATTATTATTGGGTAGTTTTCTGCTAGGGCTTGGATAAGCTTGCATGGGTATTCTTTGCATTGCGTGCAGAGTTCTGTGCTTTTTTGTTTGGCGCATTGGCGGATTTTGCAGTCTGGTGGTCCGCCGCCTGTTCTGCATGTGCAGTCTAGGTCAACTAGTTTTTGGAGGAATTGCCAGAATGGTGGGAACGTGTTTTTCATTTCTGTGTATTGGTACCAGTTGTCATAGCCTTCTTCGTGGAGGCTTTTTTGTAGTTGGCGTGCTTGTTGTGGTATGCGGTTGCGGTGGGCGCATAGTCCGCAGTATAGGCCGCAGTAGGCTACGTGGCGAAGTAGGTTTTTGTTTGGCATATTCCCGTATAGGGATTAAAGGATAAATAGGGTTTTGCCTATCTTTCTGTTTGTGGTGTTTGTGTTTGGATGCTGAATATGGCGGAGATTTGGAGAGAACGCTTAGGGAGATAGGCTATTCTGTTAGGGCTGTTGAGGAAATTTTGAAGTGGTATAAGGAGAATAGTTCTGATAGATGAGTATGAAAGGCGTCTATGTTTTAGTTATTTCGGTTGATGAGGATATTGAAGTGGATGTTGGTGCTTTAGGGAGCATAAGTTTTGAGAAGGGATTGTATGCTTATGTTGGTTCTGCTCAAACCGGTCTTGAAAAGCGGGTGGAGCGGCATCTAGGAAGGGTTAAGCGGAAGTTTTGGCATATTGACTATCTACTTGAGAATGAGTTTGTGAATGTTGTGAAGGTGTTTTGCAAGGAGGCAGAGAAATCTGAAGAGTGTAGAGTTGCGAGAAAACTGAGTGAGAGGGAGGTTCCTGTTGTGAATTTTGGGTGTTCTGACTGTGGCTGTGTGAGCCATTTGTTTATGTTGAGTGATTCGGATTATTCGAGAAGCTCTATGGCTTTCTTGACAGCGAATTTTACTCGCGCGGTACATGCGTAATCGTGAACGCTTTTCAGGTATTCCTTCATGTCTTCTGGGGTTTTTACGTTTAAGCCGGTGAGTTGTCTGCAAGTCACGGCTCCCCATGTTTGCTTGAAGGCTTCGATAAACTTGTCAACTTTTGACCAAATTATTTGCGAATTTTCGGTGCTTGTTTCTCTACCGCACTTGATGCCTATGGCCATTACTGCGCTTGATATTGAGCCGCATGTAAACCCGTTTAAGGAGAAAACTGCGCCTATGCCTGTTGCGATTTTTGGGATTAGTTCGGATTTTATGCCTAAGTATTCTGTGAGTGTTAGAAGAACGCTTTCACAACAGTTGTATGGGCGTCCTTCGGGCAAGTTGGGAGGTCGTTCTTTGAAGTATTTTGCGGCTTTCTCTTGTAGTTCCTCTACAGTGGGCAAATATTCACCTCAGGCTGGTAGTTTGCTGATAACAAGTTATAACGTTTGGCACATGCGTGGCAATGTCTTTTCCTAGGATGAGTAAGTACATGTTAATGTGAGCGACCTCGTTACAGTATTTAGTATAGAAGGGGGACGGCCAATTTCAGTATCACCGAAGTCGGTTCTTGCAACTAAAACTCCCGTCAAAGTTACATTGAAGTTCCCTTGGATTAAAGCTGTCCATACAGATTCCTTGTCATTTCCTGCTATTTTGGTGTAGTTCTTCTCGAGAAGAATATGAATCCCGCTGTAAGTAAGTGTTTGATTGGCTTTAATGGATAAGGCCCAAGTGATGTATCGTATGCCCGCGTATCCCCCGGTAGGGAAGGAGTTATACGTTGACAATTTTAGCTTTTTGCCATTTATATAAAAATCGTAATTCTCTATTCGAAGAGTTTGTGTGTCTTGATGTGTTGGGTTCTTGAAAGTTAAGTTTAAAAATATGCTTGCCACGTTGTCCTTGAAAAAGTCGTCATATCCATACCAGAAGTAGTCGATTATAATATTGACTTGAAGGCTATCTACAGGCAATTTTATGGTATAAGCCCAATATCCAGTGAAGCTAAAAACTGTTATTAAGGCTATCATTCCTACATAGCACAACCACATAATCCCTTTTCCAAATGAATAAAATGCTACAGCTATCATGAATAAAACCACCGTGCTGATTGGAGCAAAACTACAAATGGAGTAGTAACTTATATGGTTGGGTTTACTTGTGCTCCAAGGTACAAGTGTTAAAAACCCAAGTATGATGCAAACTGTTGCTAGAGCTTTCGAATAATGTTTTAATTCTGTAGCAATTCTCTCCAAGCTTGAAGATACCCCCACTATAATGTGTGGGGAACTTGACTATAAAATTAGCGTGTACTAGAAAAACTGGCGTTTGGAAGAGTTATTGTCAATTGAGGGATTTTGTGTTTGAGATGTAGTTATGATGAAGGCTTTTATTGTGCTAGGGAGTTGCTGTGCTGCGATATGTCTGAGGCTTGTAGGATTTCTCTGTGTTTTATTATTTCTTTGAAGTCTACGTAGCCTCCGCCGACTATTTTTAGTTTTGGCGTGATTTTTTTGTTTTTGATTTCTATGACGTTGTAGGAGTTGCAGAAGAATCCGCGTAGTTTTTCGCATGAGGTGCTTCCGGCGTGGACTACTTGCATGTTTTCTATTTGCCATTTCCATGGTCTGTGGCGGTGTCCGCATAGGACTAGGTTTGCTTGGGTTTTTGTTAGGCTTCTTAGGACGTCACCTGCGTCTATGATGGTGATTTGGTCTGCTCCCGTGTCTGGGACTGGGACTATGTGGTGGTGTATTGCTACGATTTTTGTGTGGTTTTTGTGTTTTTTTAGTGTATGTTCTAGCCATAGGTTTTGTCTGTGTCCTACTTCGCCGTCGTCTCTGTCTGGTCTTGCACTGCTTAACACTATTATGACGGCATCACCAATTTCTGTTATTTGGTTGAATGGGAAAAACTGCTTAAAGAGTAGGTAGCCCGTAGAGCGATAGTCGTGGTTTCCGCTTACATATATTACTTTTCTAGCCTTTAGTTGTTTGAGTTCTTTTGCTGCTTGTTTGAATTGGGATTGTATGCCGTCTTCTGTTAAGTCGCCTGTTATGACTACTGCGTCTGGGGACATGGCATTTATTTCTTTTATGGCTGTGCGGAAAGTTTCCTGGTTGAACATGGGGCCGCAGTGAATGTCTGAAATTTGAACAATCAACATGATTTTTCACGCTTCTCAAACCAAAGCAAAACAACAACTAATAAACATTATGGAAAACGGTTCTGTTAACTCTTCGGGACATGGGGTGTGAGTGTTAACAGTCGGGGCTTTTTGCAAAGAACATTTTTCCTTTGAAGTGCATAGTTATAAAAAGCTAGCTCTCATTTGGCTATTCAAGTTTTAGCTCGTTGTGTCTTTTGGAATTGTGAAGTGACAAGGAATATTAGACCTGAAACAACCCATAGCAAACCTTTCAACCCTTGAGTTACATATACCATCTGACCGCAAAATGTAAAATCCATTTTATAAGAATAAAGTCTTAACATCCAGTCGTACACCCTAATTGCATACCAAGTTATGAAGAATCCCCAAAGAATAAGAAGAATGCCTATCCATAAAATGTAAGGGGCTGTTTTAGATGATAGCTCTGTTGTTCTGTATCCCGAGAGATAGAGAACCACCCCCCACACTTGAACAAATATGACTAATGTTTGTAATCCTAGATAGCCACAGCTTCCCAGTCCTATCGAGAACTTTGGAGAGAAATAGAAAAGTATAGATAACAACGGACTAAGACATATTGCATAATAGCCTATGATCAGATAGCGCATTTTACCCCGTACGATCTACACATTCGAGCCTATTTTATTTTTGGGGGTTTAGATTTCGTAGTGAATTACTTAACAGTATCTTGACAAATTGTCTATCTTCTAGACCTCTTGATCAACTAACCATTTGTTTTGTTGTAGTTTTGTGACTCCAGATTTTTCTGCTGGTGTTTTTCCGTTCAAAGCCATGTGTGGTCTTATGAAGTTGTAGTAGATTGACCGCTTTTGAAGGAAATAATTATTAAATCCGCTTCGTAGAATGTTTTTCATGAATGGTTGGTGTGTTTGGGTTACTGGTTTGCCTGGCAGCGGCAAATCCGTCGTCTCCCAAGCCCTACACAAACTCCTCAAACAAAAAGGCATCCACGCCCAACTATTACCATCCGACGCCCTACGCAAAGTATTAACCCCCAAACCTACCTATTCGCTTGAAGAACGCGACAAAGTCTACGCTACGCTTGTCTACATAGCCAAACTTCTAACCCAAAACAACGTAAACGTCATGATAGACGCCACAGGCAACCTAAGACGCTACAGACAAAACGCAAGAAAACAAATCCCACACTTCATAGAAGCCTACCTAGAATGCCCCCTAAAAGTCTGCATACAACGCGAAACAAAAAGAGGAAAAACATACCAAGCCCCAAAACAAATCTACAAAAGAGCCCAAGAAGGCAAAGCCCCAACCGTCCCAGGCATAGGACAACCATACCAACCACCCCTAAACCCAGAAATAACAATAAACACAACAAAAAACACACCAAAACAAGCCGCCCAAAAAATCCTCCAGCAACTCCTAGAAAAACACTACTAACACCTTTCCCATCGACTTTTCAGCACCCTCACCATTACCAAAACACACAACCAATAACACGCAAACCTAGGGGGAGGGGGTATCAAAAACGATAGGGGGGTATGGAAGGGTCAATTTTTACGCGTAGCACGCGCTAATTTTCGAAGCTTAGGAAAAGGCTTCACCTTCGCTTTCACTAAGAATATGATATATACAAAACATAGTAGTTTTTGCGAAAGATACTTTTATAACAAAATCACCATTGCCTATTCGATAACAAAAGAAGAACGCAATAATACTAACTCGCCTAATGCCACGTAGACAACTCTACACATTCACAAAAAATAAATCCCGCATACGCGAATATCGTGAAAGTGGTGATCTTATGTTTGAAAAAAGACTTAGAAAATTAAGGAACCTAGGTGATGAACAGGGCATCAACGGCTTTTTCCTTGCTTCTGAGCCCAACATGCGTTATTTTACGGGTTTCTCAGCGCTCGCCATCGAAAGACTGGCAAGTATTGTCATTCCGGTGAACGCTAAGGAACCCGTGCTGATAGTTCCGAAGTTAGAAGAGGAAAAAGCAGTGAACCTTTCATTCTTCAAAAATATAAGAAGCTACACCGACGCAGAAAATCCCGCTAAATTGTTAGGCGAAGTCTTAAACGAGCTAAAGCTAACGAAAGGCACGTTGGGCATTGAAAGTTTCCTTCCATTCAAATTCTACAAGATGCTGAAAGAAGCGGCACCCTCCTTAAAAGTTAAGGAAGCCTCAGACGTATTCCAAAAGCTTCGGAGCATAAAATCAACAGAAGAAATAAATCTCATGAAAAGAGCTGCCAAAATAGTGATTAAAGGAATCAAAGCCGGAATTGAAACAGCAAAAGCTGGAACCAGCGAACTAAGCATAGCCTTTGAAATTGAAAGGAAAATAAAAGAATCCGGCGGTGAATCAATCCCGTTCTGCATAGTACTTTCAGGCAAAAACTCCGCATTACCCCACGGCAACACTTCTAAGAGAAAGATCAGACGAGGCGACTCCGTGGTGATGGACATAGGCGCAACCTTCAAGGGATACCATGCAGACGTAACTAGAACCGTTTTCGTCGGGGAAGCAAGCCAAAAACAAAGGAAAGTCTACGCTATAGTGTTGAGGGCGCAAAAAAGCGCTGTAAAATTTGTAAAACCGCAAGTGAAAGCCTGTGAAGTCGATGAAACCGCCAGAAAAATCATTACCTCTGCAGGCTACGGCAAGTTTTTCACGCATCGAACAGGACACGGCTTAGGCCTCGAAGTTCACGAGGAACCATACATATCTCAAACAAACGAAACAGTACTCGAACCAGGAACGACTTTCACCGTGGAACCGGGAATATACCTACCCAACAAATTTGGGGTAAGGATCGAAGACGACATAGCCGTCACAGAGAAAGGAAGAACCGTGCTCAGTAAACTGCCAAAGAATTTATTGATAGTGTAGCAAAAACTTGCAAGTAAACTTGCTGGAACGGGCAAGAAATCAGATTTTTCGCCCTTTAGATTTGGCTAGCCACTCGTCTTTCAGGATATCCATAATGATGTCGTCGCGATATTGCCCATCTATAAAACGGGCCTTCCTCCTCCTTCCAACCTCTTTAAAACCCACTTTCACGTAGCATTTCTGTGCTCGTTTATTAAAGTCAAACGTATCAAGCTCAACTCTATTGAGGTTCAGAGTTCGGAAAGCGAAGTCAAGGATCAGGTTTATCGATTCTTGTCCATAGCCTTTGCCCCATTTTTTCGGATCGTATACGCTGATTCCAAACATGGCAGATCTGCTGGTCCAATCGATATTAAAGAGGGATATTCCACCTATGAGTTTACCGTCTCCAATCGTTTCGATTGCCAACGTGAACGCCTTCCTCTCTTGACGCAGTTTCCATGTGCCTTTAATCCATTCCTCTTCATCATTACGACACACCGGACCCCTATCTGCACTTCCAACGAGGTTTCTTAGCTCCATATTGTTCCAGTGCCTCATCACCTCGTCGAGATCTGAAAGCTCAAAGCTACGCAATCGAACTCTTTCACCTTCAATCATCCTAGAGACCCGAAAACTGTAGACAAGCTTCCTTATATAAAGATTAAACGCGCACAATCACCATAAACGTTTTTGCTAAAATTATAATACCAAGACACCTTAAAACAAAATTAGGAGACATGCAAAAATTGATTGAACGGGTTAGCTGGCTTGAAATAAAAGTAACCGACATGAAAAAAGCCATTGCCTTCTATCGTGATATACTTGGACTAAAAATAAAAAAGGAATGGTCATACTATGTGATTTTCGACTTGCCCGGGACCATAACATTTGCAATAATGCTCGGCGGGAAAAGGGGACGGAAGGAAGGTGCACCCAACATCTACTTCGCCGTTGAAAACCTCGATAAAGAATATGAAAAACTAAAGGAGAAAGGCGTAAACTTCATAGAACCTCCCAAAAAACAATATTGGGGTGGATACGCAGCCCTATTCGCCGACCCAGACGAAAACCTATTCTACCTAGTGCAAAAAGAGGATTAGAGCTAAACACTATACAGTTACAGTACATGCAACCTAGACTAGATACCACATTGAGTAGCTAAGACTTTTTAACATAATCCAAAACAGCATCTGCCTGCTCTTCTGAGATATACGAGGATTGAAGAAGGCACCTAACCAGTTCGGAGATCGTTGTTAAAGCGCGAAACTTATAGCCTAACCTTTCAATGTTTTCTCTGCCACCTTGTTCCCTGTCCACCACAACCATAATAGTGTCAACATGGGCACCAAACTCCTCGAGTGGCTTTATCCCCTCAACCTTAGACATCCCATCAGTAACAACATCATCGAAAAACAGCATATGCTCTCCCCTAACCACAGTTCCTCCAGCAATCCTACCCATCACCCCATACTTTTTCTCCGCTTTCCTCACTACAACACACGGCATACTCAATCGGCAAGCTATACTAGGCAGAAGCAGAGCACCCTTCAACTCAATCGAAGCTAACTTATCTATCTTATCAAAAGCCATAACCATCTTAATCTCGTCCGCAACTGCATCCACAACGCAACAAAAGTCCCTATGAGAAGAAAGCAAACACGCAAGGTCAATGTAATAAGGACTTAAAGCTCCGGACTTAATCCTAAACATTCCAAACTTTAAACAGCCAGAACGGAAAAGAGCGCCAGCAATCTCAGAGGCAACATCCGACACGCCGAATCCCCAAAATGACTATACACTCCCAAATTTAACACTTACCAGAAACCGATAATATTCTGTAGAAGATAATGTTTAAAGCTGAGAAAAAAAGAGTAGGTTTTTATGTGCCATACCTTGGAAATCCATATTGTAAGCTTTTCTGGAGTGTTCCCCCACCAAGCCCAATCGTGGCTTTAACATCCAGCTTGTTCGTTGCGCCATCGTATCCCACAGTTTTAAGTGAACACATTCTCTGGGACAGTTGCCCCTGAAAGTCTTCATGGTTAACGGTGAGTCCACCCACATCAACCACCGCGTCCAAGCCTACTCCAATTTCGCTTGTGTTAACATCAACACTCATAGAAAACCCGCCAACATTGACATTCACGTTTATCGCTCCACTGCCCTTTAGACTCTCAGCATCAACAACCAACTGCAGTCCTCCAATATCAACACTTAAATCAATCTGTTCAAAGGAAGCATCATCATTTATCTCTAGGAATAAGCCGCCGAAGTATTTTATGGAAACAACAAACCTGCTGACATTGGCATGCCGTCCCAAAGTCATCATTACACCTCCAATTCTCAATGCAAAAGTCCCATTGTACAGATAGCCATTCCCTAATGTTAGATTAAGTCTTCCCGCCTCACCCCATGCGCCAACTTGCAAGACTTGTCCACCCTCCAACTCGTCATAGCTAGTTTCAAGCTCAGAGACATCGACGCTACGTTCGAAGCTAACATCGCAGGCCAGATCAGGGTCGTTGGAAAAAAGCAAGTTAATTCCACCAAAATTTAGTGTCACATTTAAATCAACAAACTTCACAGCGTCAGAGACATTCGTTTCTTTGACCAAACTGTACCGGTCAATCACCCGTTCCCCTTCAACACCGAGCCATGGAACCTCAAAGCGAGGAAAACTAACAGGCTGAAGCACAGGAGAAACCACCGCATAAACAACTCCAACAAACAAAATCGCAACGAAAGCTCCGCCTAAAATAGTTCTCGCCATAGCCATTTTAGACGAAACCTCCTGCAAACGAGCTTATGATAAGCCACAGCCAAGCCCAAAAAACTCCCACTATTATCAACCAAACCACCATCGGACCAATAAAAGACGAAATAAAAGCTTTCCCGACGTCAATGTTGTAGTTATGCTTCACGGCAACAGCCATCAAAAGAACAACCCAGAAGGTTGCCACAATGTTAAAGAACATTGAAAGGGGCCACGTAGCCCAGCTTATCCCAAGCAGAACGGTGCCCAGAATCACTAAACTATAAGGAGTAAGCGAATAGCCATAAAGCTTCAGCAGCTGAACAAAGGAACCCTCACTCTTGAAAATGTATTTTGCACTGATATGCGCAATCCCAGCAACAACAATCCAAAAAATCAAAGCCACCACAGCCATCAAAATTACCATGATCCACGGAATAGCGCCGAGAAGACCCAAAGGCACATTGCCAGTAAGATAACTAAGAGACTCCGCAATAGCTAAAATTACTCGATAAACAAACGAGGCGAAAACAGCACCTTCAATCCCAACCAACAAGAGAATAAGAAGGAAAGGCTCCCAAACCCCAACTTTATCAGCAATAATCTGCTTAAAGGCAGCATCTGGCGCCAAGAAAACACCGCCAATTCTACTCAAAAACGCAGAAAAGTACCCACTCATCCCTTTCTCAGACATTTCATCTCCAATTTTTTCCATCTAAATCTCCACGAAACCTTCAAACATCATTTGTTTCTGAACCCCTCTGACATTTAAAGTTTACCATAGCTTTCTAACCTCAATGAAACCAAACATATTTGGCTCCAAATAACGTTTCTATGCAGAAAAACTATAGTGGTAGTCAATTTCCGTGTTACGAACCGAAAGCGCAATGGTAACGTTTATAACTTAATGTTCTCATTCCTAAAAGACGCGAAGCGAGAAAACAATGGGTCACAGAAAAAAACACGCACCAAAACGCGGTTCACTTGCCTATTTACCTAGGAAACGCGCTAAACACATACTGGCCAGAATACGCTACTGGCCAAAAATAGAGACAGACACGCCCAGACTTCTAGGTTTTATAGGGTATAAAGCTGGCATGACCCATGTATTCGCTGTCGAAGATAGAAAACGCTCACCAAATTACGGCAAAGAAGTAATCCGCCCAGCAACAATCCTAGAAACACCACCCCTGCTCATATGCGCCATAAGAGCCTACACAAAAAATCCCTACGGTCTCCAAACCCTAACAGAGGCTTGGATGAAAGACCCGCCAGAAGAACTAGAACGAGTATTCACAATACCTGAAAACTTCAACACAGAAGAAAACCTCAAAAAAATTGAGGAAAATCTGGAAAAAGTGGCTAAAATACGTGTTATCGCCATAACCCAGCCGAAACAAGCCAGCGTGCCAAAGAAAAAGCCAGACGTAATGGAAATAGAAATTGGCGGAGGCACAATCCAACAACAACTTGAATACGTAAAAAGCCTACTAGGAAAAACAATACCGCCCACAGAAGTATTCAAAGAAGGCCAACACTTAGACGTAATAGCCGTATCAATCGGAAAAGGCTTCCAAGGACCAGTAAAACGCTGGGGAGTAAGAATACTTCAACGCAAAGCAAGAAAAACAAAAAGAGGCATAGCAACCTTAGGCCCGTGGAAACCAACACACGTAATGTACAGTGTCCCAAGAGCCGGACAAATGGGCTTCCACCAAAGAACAGAACGCAATAAACGTATTCTAAAAATAGGCACAGATGGAAAAGAAATAACACCGAAAGGAGGCTTCATAAGATACGGCGTAATTCGAGGATCATACATAATATTAGACGGAAGCGTACCAGGACCAGAAAAACGACCAATAAAACTGCGATACCCGACACGCCCACCAAAACAAATAGCAGAACCACCACAAATCACATACATATCCCTCGAATCCCCTCAAGGAAAATAAACGGTGAAAACAGATGGCCAAAAAAACAGCGAAAATCTTCAACCTCGATGGAAAACCAATCGGAAAGATAACACTTCCACCAATTTTTCAAACACCGTTAAGACCAGACGTTATAAAACGTGCCGTCCTAGCAATACAATCAAGTAGGTTCCAACCCCAAGGCAGAGACCCCATGGCTGGAAAAAGAACAACAGCAGAATCTAGAGGCGTAGGCTTAGGCATAGCCCGAATACCAAGACTCAAGGGGCAGAGAGGAAGAGGAGCCCTTGCCCCCGGAACAGTAGGTGGAAGAGCGGCACATCCGCCAGTCTCCGAAAAAAAGATTGTTAAACAAATCCCAAAAAAAGAAAAACGCCTCGCCTTATTTTCAGCAATAGCTGCCACAGCATCCAAAAAAATTGTGGCTTCACGCGGCCACTCCATTGAAGATGCTCCACAAATCCCGTTAATAGTCACAGATGAACTTGAAAAAGTAAAGAAAACAAAAGAGGTTGAGGAAACCCTCATACACCTCGGAGTCTTGTCGGACATTTATCGAGTGCGGGACAGCAGAAAAATCCGAGCTGGAAAAGGCAAACGCAGAGGAAGAAAAATAAAGCAGGCCGTAGGCCCCCTCATAGTTGTGGCTGAAAACAGAGGGGTAATAAAAGCTGCAAGAAACGTACCAGGCGTAGACATTGTCACCGTTGACAATTTAAATGCTGAAATCCTTGCTCCCGGAACGCATCCGGGAAGACTAACAATATGGACAAGCAGTGCAATTGAAAGACTGAACGAACTTTATGGTGGAGGCGAAAACGTATAATGGACCCCTACGAAGTAATATTATATCCATTGATGACAGAACCCGCAAGCCTAATGGTTGAAAAAGAAAACAAGTTAGTCTTCATAGTCGACCTCAAAGCAACAAGAATCGACGTGAAAAGGGCAGTTGAAGAACTTTATGAAGTAAAAGTTGAAAAGGTTAACCTCCTCATCACACCAAGAGGAGAAAAGAAAGCCTTTATCAAGCTTCATCCAGAGTACAAAGCGGCTGATGTCGCAATCAAGCTAGGAATATTATAAAATAAGTGTGAAGTGAATGAACAATGGGAAAAAGAATTCGTGTCCAAAGACGCGGACGCGGCGGACCCACGTATAGAGCTTCAACCCACAAAAGAGTTGCCCCAGTACAATATCCATTAACAACAAAAGAACATCTTGAAACAGTAGTAAAAGGAGTAGTTGAAGATTTTCTCCACGACCCCGGACGAGGCTCCCCACTTGCATTAATAAGATTTGAAAATGGAGAAACATGCTACACAGTAGTCCCGGAAGGAGTTTACGTAGACCAACAAATACAGATGGGTGGAAGAGCATCAATTGAGGTGGGTAACATCCTTCCTGTAGGCAGAATTTCAGAAGGCACTATGGTGTGCAACATAGAGCTTCATCCGGGAGACGGCGGCAAAATTGCAAGGTCTTCTGGAGCCTACGCAACAGTCGTGGCACACACGCCTCAGGGAACAATAATAAAGCTTCCTTCAGGGAAAACCAAATATTTGAATGACCACTGCAGAGCAACAATTGGTGTGATTTCAGGCGCTGGCAGAACAGAGAAACCCTTCCTAAAAGCAGGTGCAAAATTCCACCTTATGAAGGCGAAAGGACATAAGTATCCGAGAACCCGTGGAAGGGCGATGATTGCTGCTGTGCATCCATATGGCAGCAGCAGAAAAAGTGCACGAAAAGTGACAACGGTTTCACGTCACGCTCCACCCGGACAGAAAGTTGGATTAATCGCGGCTAAGGGTGCTGGGCAAAAAAAGAAGAAGAGAAGGTAACATGATAGTAGCAGCCCAGAAAGTTTATAGCATTTAACGTTAAACAATAGAGTGATGAGAAATGCCAAAGGAATTCAAGTACCGTGGATATACGTTTGACCAATTGCAGAGTATGTCCATGGATGAGTTTATCAACTTGCTTCCATCCGGACAAAGAAGAAGCCTCCATCGTGGATTGACACCAGAACAGAGGGTACTTCTTGAAAAAATAAGGAAGGCAAAGGAGACTAATAGAAAAGGAGGCAACATGATAGTCAAAACGCACGTGCGGGACATGGTTGTTCTACCCGAAATGGTTGGTCTCACAATTCTTGTTCACGATGGTAAAAACTTTGTTCCAGTTGAAATAAAACCAGAAATGATTGGACACTACTTAGGCGAATTTGCAATAACTAACAAACCTGTAAAACATGGAACCCCTGGCATAGGTGCATCACGCTCTTCAATGTACGTGCCATTAAAGTAAAAAAGCAGAAAGAAAGCCGTTTTAGGCACTATAATCTAGCTTTGAAGGCTTCTTTTCCGAAGGCTTCTTAACTGGAATTTGCGGTAAAGGAATCGGTGGCGGAATATTTAATGTTCTGGATATAAGTACAGTTTCTACAAAGACGACATTGGAAATTGACTGCACTATGACCGGTGGCGGCGGCTTCTTCTCCTTATACTCTCCATAGATTTTACCGATTTCATCTTTATCTCCAGCCACAAAAGCCCTTCCCTTCAGACTTATCTGCGCTATTGAAGGATTATAATTAACTGTTAAAACAAAAGGCACCTCCAACATGTCCTCCGATTTCTTCTCCACCGCAACCAGATTAAGGTTGGTGTTTATTTGAATTGGTGGAACAGGTCTTCGAATATCCCAAAAACGTTCAGCAGAAACATTTGTTACAGAAACATTTACCTTAATCATCTAAACCATCAGAATTTATCATGGTTTCGCATGATTTAAAGGTGTTTATTTTTGATTTTCAACCGGTTTGTATCGTGTGAAACCGCAGCGTCCACAAGTGTATCTGTCGCCATGGTCAGCCATGAAATATCCTGGTCCACAACGTTCGCATGTTGGACGTAGCCTTAGAATTTTGTCGTTTTCTATCTTATACAGTGAGAAAATGCCTTTTTCTTTCTTCTTCTTTTTCTCGGTTTTTTCTGTTTTCTCCTTTTCTTCCGGTGCCTTTTCTAAGTTTTCAGACATGTTCTATTCCTTTCCCTCTTCTTCTGGTTTTTCAGGCGGGGCATTCCTTTTAATAACATATCCAGGTTCAGTAAGCTTTGCTTGTTCAACAGAATCGTAAACGTTTGCTACTCCAACGGCTATATGTGTCCCTGTTTTGGTTTCAAACTTTTTAACAAAAACCAAATCTGTATCCGTTTTTAATGCACTGGCAATTGCTTTTCTAACTTCAAGCCTCGGCGGTGTGCTGCCTGTTTGGTTATGTTCCACTTGGAAATAGACTTCTCTCCGTTTCAGCAAGAGATTTTCGTTCTTTGATACTATTTTAACTTTCATGCTTTTCCCACGTGTAGTGTTGACTTGAACAATATCCTCTTTATTTAGCTTTTCGAACATTTTCCATAGCTTTTAGAATTCCTGTGACTTCTGCCTTTTTCTCCCGCGTGGCCTTAACCACAACAACTCCTTTATACGGCTGGCCATACACGATAAAGGAGTTTTCGGGCGCGTATAACACAGCAATAAGTGTTAGCAAATCTTCCTCTCCATCCACAACTATTTTGACACGGCTGTTGCTTTTCAAGGCTTCTTGAATTGCTTTGAGGGCTTCTTCTGTTATTGTTCCCGGGGGATTTTTAACGTAGATGGTTTTCTCCGCTGCAAGTGGAATTGGCTGTATGCTTCTTCTCATAACTCTGTTATCTACGATTGACAGTTGAGGAAGCATGTGGTTTTTTACAAGGTTTTTTGAAACGGTGTCTCCAACAGAGATTATACTTGATGGTTTTTCCTTCTCTACGATATCCTTGAATCTCTTCATCGTTTCAGCGAATGAGCCTCGAATTAGTGTGCCGATGGGTTCCTTAAGTTTTCTACGCAGTTCTGGTGTAAGAGTGTATCTGATAACCATTTATCTAACCTTTAATGCGTAACGCCCTTTCTTTTTGATGTTCATGACTTTCGCGATGGCTGAACCTTCGGTGTCAAATATTATTATCAATCCGCTGAAATCATCGCTTAGGGTTGGTGTTCTGCATCTTGGACAGATGTTTCCCGTGGTTATGAGGCGGCATGTTGAACAAGCTTTTTCACTCATTTAATCACCCTTTATTTCTGCCCTTTTTTCCTCTTTCTCCGCTGCCTTTTTCTCCACTGTTTCCTTTATTTTTTGCACTTCTTTCTCAACCCATTCTAGCTTGCCAAGGAAGGGTTGTCGAGCTGTGACGCCTATTTTTCCAGAGCTTCCAGCTCTACCGAGTGAAACTGCTGTTATTCGAACGCGGACTTGGTCTCCACTCGTCAATTTTCGTTTCGTTTCTTTCCCTAACAAAACACCTTGTTTTTCGTCGTGAGAAATGAAGTCATCCATCAGTTGTGAAACGTGAAGCAAGGCGTCAATTGGTCCTATACGTACGAAGGCTCCGAAATCAGCAATCTCTACAATCTGTCCGTCCACTACTTCTTGAATTTTAGGGTAAAACGTTAACAGCGAAAAGCTTACCTTGTGGTAGGCGGCTCCGTCGCCTGGAATTATCTTTCCAGTAGGGCTTACCTTTACGTCGGTCACGGCTATAACGTAGCCTAATTCTTCATCGACCATTCCTTCATATTTTGCCTTCACTTGCTGGTGCCCCACTGCCTCTAAGGGATTGCCAAAGGTTTCAGGTGGGATGCGAATCGTATCTTCAAGGGTTACAAGTTTAAACAAGGGTTATATCATCCCGTCAATTTCTAAACGTGACTTTTGCCTCACATAAATAACTGGCACATTTATATTTCTTAGCCTCTTTCTGAGCTGCCTATCGTTTGTAAACACTGGAAAATTCCATTCATGAGCCATCTGAACAATGACATCATCCGGAGAACCCACAAACTTTTCGTTCACTTCAACCAATCTACATTTTTCAGCTAGTTTCAAGGCATAATAAGCATTTTTCCGCGTTTTCGCTGAACCTTTCTCTGCAAGTTTTTCAAGTTCTCGCCGGATTGGCGAAAGCAAAACAAGTTCAAAATTTCTGTTTAGAAGCATTTTTAACTCCTCAAAAACATCGATTTTAAATTGAAGTGGAACAAACAAGGCATTTGAATCCAAAAGTATCTTCAAAGTTTTCTTTGCAGGTTTTGTTTCTGGCGACATGTTACTTTATCACTCCGTACCCTATAAGTCTCCATCTTCCTGCCAATTTTCTGCTTATTGCAACTCTTGAGCCTGTTTGTGCACAAACTGGTCTTGAAAGCTGAAGTGTAGCGGCATCCCCTTTTATTGAAGTTACTTTTCCAACGGTTATTGCCGCACCCACATGTAGGAGTAGGGTTTCACCCATGCTTATTTTTTCAACCTTCACCAGCTCTCTTGTTCCGACAGCACGCTCAAGAATATGAGTTTCCAAGGTTAACTCCGACAGCGTTACGGGGAGCATACCTGGTTTTCCAGTCATGTTTCCCGTTAATCCATCCGCTTTCGAAAACGATGGGTCCAACAATGTTCCTATCCCCACCAACCCGCCGCAGTAGGCTTCTTTTATACTTGTTCCGCCTGCATGCAGGCTAACAATCTCGCTGAATAAGGGGTTATAGACGCCTTTTCCCTCTGAGCTTATTCCTGGGCGAATCTCTATCTCCTCTCCAACCACAAATTTACCCTGCAGTATTGTGCCTCCGATAACTCCTCCTTCCAACTTCTTAATGGGAGTGCCCGGCTTGTTAACATCAAATGAGCGAACCACATACATTAACGGAGGTTTCGTTTCATCCCTTTTTGGCGTTAGTATAAACTCTTCCATTGCCTGAACGAGAACATCCATGTTCACAGCGCGTTGAGCTGAAACAGGAATGATGGGGGCCTTTTCCGCAATTGTCCCCTTAACAAAGTTCTTAATCTCCTTATAACTTTCACGAGCCCTTTTCTCGTCAACAATATCAATTTTATTTTGTACAATAACTATGTTTTTTATACCAACAACTTCAGCAGCTGCCAAATGCTCTCTCGTTTGCGGTTGGGGACATGGTTCATCCGCAGCTATTACAAGTATTGCTCCATCCATGATTGCTGCTCCGGAAAGCATAGTCGCCATTAATGCTTCATGACCCGGGGCATCAACAAAACTGACTGCCCGTGTAAATGTTGTTTTTGAACCACAGTAGGGACAAACTGGTTCTGTAGAATAGCTTTTCGGCGGCTCACATTTTGAGCATTTATAGACAGGCATGTCCGCATAGCCTAGCTTTATTGTTATGCCCCTCTTCAACTCTTCACTGTGTCTTGCCGCCCAAACGCCAGTTAACGCCTGCACTAATGTTGTTTTGCCATGGTCAACATGACCTATAGTGCCAATGTTCACTTCAGGCTGTTTTGGTAAAGCTTTGCGTTTTTCACTACTCATTTTACTTTCCCATAAACATTACAAGTTGGTGAAGGATTAAATTATGCGAGTTAATAAATCTTAATCCCTTTCAAGCGCTGTTTGTGGCTTGCGCTTCTTCCTCAACTTCCTTTTTAGGTTTTTCTCCTTTTCCCTTTGTTTTCTTCTTTTCTTTCGGTTGTTTTGGCTTCTCCACTATTTTCATGTTTATTTGCACTATTTCATCCGTTATTACATTTCCACGAACCGTTTTTCTTCTTCTTTCCCCTTTGCTTTGAGGGTTAAAACCTATTCCTCCGCTCAGCACCACTCTTCTGCGGACTCCGCCGTGAACGTTTGACCTTATTGGAAATCCATCCTTGTCTGAACCCCCTGTTATTTGCAATTTATGACCTGGTAAACCCATTATTGAACCATCTATTATTTCGCCCATTTTTCTTCCAATCAACGGAATTGTGCGTGTTTCTTCTACTTCAACGGTTTTCGAAGTTCCCGTTTCCGGGTCTGATATGATTATCTTAAACTTAGCCAATTGTGGACTCTCCGATGATGTTATGAAAGTTGAATATCTCTCTATTAAGGATTTATGAAAATCTCTGGAGTAAGCGTTACTCTACGTGCACCCTGAACAGGTCTATATCTTGTCGTGTTTCAGGCGTTAATTCAAGAAAGTCCCTTACAGCACGTTCAACATCCTTAGACTGTGTCACATACCTTCCAACAATAATTATGTCTGCACCCTTTTCTAGGGCTTCTTTTGCTGTTTCTGGCACGATTCCACCCGCTACAGCTATTAGAAACCGCTTGTCTTGGAAGGTGTCCCGCAGTTCTTGGATAAGCTCTAAACCGAGAGTTCTCCCGGTTTCTTG
>Ga0224501_10001416_pt1 | contig 18625 bp, 13 predicted proteins | sample SF_Oct11_sed_USG_4_FD_169105 | JGI IMG/M metagenome (GOLD analysis project Ga0224501, IMG submission 169105) | Sediment microbial communities from San Francisco Bay, California, United States - SF_Oct11_sed_USGS_8_1 | ecosystem: Environmental > Aquatic > Marine > Sediment | place: USA...
CGAAGATTACATGGCTGAAACATTGGTAGAAAATGCGCGCATAACAAAAGGCATCGTCGAAATGTTCAAGGCCCGGTTTGAATTGCCAAAGGGCAAAAAAATAACCGCAGACATTGCAAAAAAAGCACAAGCCAAGTCCCTGCGCATAAAGAAAAGCATAACCAGTATGCTGGACGATGTTGAAAGCGCCGATCAAGACAGAATTTTGCGGCGTTTTATAAACTTGGTTGATGCGGCGCTCAGGACAAATTTTTATCAAACCACCGTTGATGAAAAACAAAAAACTTACCTGTCGATAAAATTTTCTTCACAACACATTGAAGAATTGCCCTTGCCCCGGCCAATGTATGAAATATTTGTCTATTCCCCCGATGTTGAGGGCATACACCTGCGCTTCGGTAAGGTTGCGCGTGGCGGCCTGCGCTGGTCGGACAGGCGCGAAGATTTCCGAACAGAAGTTTTAGGCCTGGTAAAAGCCCAACAGGTAAAAAATTCGGTCATCGTTCCGGTCGGTTCCAAAGGTGGCTTTGTGGTAAAGCGCCCGCCAACGGGCGGACGTGATGAATTTATGGCCCACGGGATTGAATGTTATAAAACATTTATTCGCGGTCTTTTGGACCTGACCGATAACTTTGCCCCCAGCGGGCGCGTGGTTTCGCCCGTAAATGTTATGCGCCACGATGAAGACGATCCTTATTTGGTGGTGGCCGCCGATAAAGGGACCGCAACATTTTCCGACATCGCCAATTCGGTATCGCTGGAATACGGTTTTTGGTTGGGTGATGCGTTTGCTTCTGGTGGTTCGGTTGGTTATGACCATAAAAAAATGGGTATTACCGCACGCGGCGGATGGGAATCAGTCAAGCGCCATTTCCGTGAAATGGGCATCGATACCCAAAGCCAAGATTTTATCGTTACCGGGGTTGGCGATATGTCGGGCGATGTTTTTGGTAACGGCATGTTGTTGTCACCCCACATCAGGTTGGTCGCGGCGTTTAACCATATGCACATCTTTGTTGACCCCAACCCCGATAGCAAAAAATCATTTACCGAACGCAAACGTTTGTTCAATTTGCCCCGTTCCGGATGGAACGATTACAACGCAAAACTAATTTCCCGTGGTGGCGGGGTGTTTGAGCGTAAATCCAAATGGATAAACTTAAGCGCAGAAATGAAAAAATTGTTCAACACCACCCTTGAACGCGCAACCCCGAACGAATTAATGCGAATGATATTAATGCACGATGCCGACCTTATGTGGTTTGGCGGTATTGGCACATATATTAAAAGCAGCTTTGAAAGTAACGTTGACGCCGGTGATCGCGGTAACGATGCAATTCGCATTGATGGGCGCGATGTTCGCGCCCGCGTAATTGGCGAAGGGGCAAATCTAGGCATTACCCAGCGCGGGCGGATCGAGTGTGGATTAAACGGCGTACGGTTAAATACCGATTCGGTTGATAATTCAGCAGGGGTTGATTGTTCTGACCATGAAGTAAATATAAAAATTCTGCTCGACCAATTAGTGGCAACAAAGAAACTCACCACACAAGGGCGCAATAAATTACTAGAAAAAATGACCGACGAAGTCGGTGAATTGGTCTTAAGGGATAATTATTTACAAACCCAAGCCATGAGCATTATTCAATCGCGCGGAATAAGTTTGGTTGATCATCAAATACGCCTTATGCGTGGTTTGGAAAAAACCGGGCGCTTAAACCGAACGGTTGAATTTTTGCCCGATGATGAAACCCTGTCAGAACGCGCACTATCGGGCCACGGTTTAACCCGTCCGGAAATATCGGTGTTGTTGTCATATTCAAAAATATGGCTTTACGATGAATTGTTGGCAAGCGGGCTACCAGATAGCGAATACCTAAAATCTGATTTGGTAAATTATTTTCCAACACCGCTACGCATAAAATACGCTGACGCAATTGCCAGCCATCGTTTGCACCGTGAAATAGTCGCAACGTGCATTACCAATTCAATCGTTAATCGTGTTGGCGGAACTTTTATTACCCAGCTACAAGAAAAAACCGGGATGCGGGCGCATGAAATTGCCTCTGCCTATATAATAATGCGCGAAGTTTTTGCGGTGCGTGAATTGTGGGGCCAAGTGGAAGCGTTAGATAACAAAGTTCCGGCCCATACCCAGATCGCCATGTTGCAAGATATAAACCTGCTATTGGGCCGCACCACCGCATGGGCGCTGCGCAACCTAGATCTTGGTTCTATCGGCACTCAGGTAAAGGCCCTTGCCGCCGATATGAAAACGCTGGCTAAGGGCATGGAAGCGACCATTCCCAGCTTTTATCGTGACGATCTAAATGCCCGTGCACAAAAATACATTAATGAAGGCGTGCCCAAAGCAATTGCCCTGCGCGTTGCTGGCATGGTCAACCTTGCTTCGGGGCCGGATATTATTCGTCTGGTGCAAAGCCATAAATTACCGGTGCACAAAGTTGGCAGGCTTTATTTTGAAGTCGGCGCACGCTTTCGCTTGGGCCGTTTGCGCAGTGCGTGCGAAGGTTTGGAAAGCCAAAGCCATTGGCAAAAACTAGCGGTTGGTACGCTAATTGATGATTTGTTTCAATTGCAGGCACAAATTACCGGTAATGTTTTAAGCACCGCAAAGGGCGAGCTTGACCCGAAAAAGGCCATACCGGCATGGAGCAAAGCTCACCAAAGCGCGGTCGAACGGGCCGATCAATTGTTGGGCGAACTGCGCAACAGCGACATCAACGACATATCCATGATTGCGGTTGCCAGCCAGTCATTGCGGGCTCTGGTGGAAGACAGCGCATGAGCCTGCCCCCAAGCGTAACCTCCCCCCTTGGGCGCGCACGCATTAGTTGGGCGTTTTACGATTGGGCCAATTCGGCGTTTCCAACCGTTATAATAACTTTTGTTTTTGCCGCATACTTCACCAAAGCGGTTGGCACCGATGTGGCAAGCGCAACCGGCGACTGGGGCATGGCGATGGCGTTGTCCGCGTTTGCGGTTGCCATTATGGGCCCATTGTTGGGCGCGGTTGCCGACCTTGGCGGTAGGCGCAAACCATGGCTTTTGTTTTTTACCTATGCCTGCGCAATCGCGACAGCGCTTTTATGGTTTGTTGAACCCGACCCCGCATGGTCGCTTTATGCGTTGATATTGGTTGGCTTTGCAAACTTTGCATTTGAAATGGGGGTTGTGTTTTACAATTCCATGTTGCCGTCACTGGCATCAAAAAAAATTATGGGCCGCATTTCCGGATGGGCGTGGGGTTTTGGTTATGCCGGTGGCCTGTCATGTTTGGCACTGGTGTTGGTTGCGTTTGTGCAAACCGACAATCCGTTGTTTGGTATTCCAAAAGAAAACGCACTGAACATTCGCGCAAGCGTAGTGCTGGTTGCATTGTGGTTCGTGGTTTTTTCGTTGCCGATTTTTTTATTCACCCCGGATAAAAAAGCCGGCGCATTGGGTTTTGGCCCTGCGGTTACAAGCGGCATGACAATGCTGTTTATGACCATAAAAAATATTAAAAAGCACATGCCAATTGCAAAATATTTATTCGCCCGAATGATATATACAGATGGCACTAATACACTGTTTGCCTTTGGCGGCATTTATGCCGCCGGAACGTTTGGCATGACATTTTCTGAATTAATCATGCTCGGCATTGCCATAAATGTAACCGCCGGAATTGGCGCCGCCGTTTTTGGTTGGATTGATGATTGGATTGGGCCAAAGAAAACAATTTTAATCGCCATTGCCGGATTATTGTTTTTTTGTGTGGCATTGGTGGTGGTAGAAGGCAAAACATTATTTTGGATATTTGCAGTACCATTGGGAACGTTCGTTGGCCCCATCCAGGCGGCCAGCAGAACGTTTATGGCTAACTTGGTTCCACCGGATATGGAAACGGAAATGTTTGGCCTTTATGCTCTTTCGGGCAAAGCCACATCTTTTGTTGGCCCGGCGCTTTTGGGTTGGCTAACGGTAATGTTTGATAGCCAGCGCGTTGGCATGACCAGCATTATAATTTTTCTTGTTGTTGGTGCGCTTTTGTTGTTGCCGCTTCCCGACCCGACCCGCACTGATAAAAAATAAAACTGATAATTAATCTTTAAGCGGCGCTATCCATCGCTTCTTCAACAAATTCACGAAGCAGGTCTAGCTCAATCGGTTTGCGGGCAAACGCGGTGCATCCGGTTTTATGAACTTGCGTTCTGTTGTCAACGTGGTCAAAACTTGAAAGCACCACAACCGGAATGTCTTTGGTTTTGGCGTTATGGCGCATTGCTTCAAGGGTGGTGAAGCCATCAGTGGTGGGCATGTTTATATCTAAAATTACAACATCTGGCATTTGTTCGGCGCTGATGGCAATGCCATCATTTCCGTTGGTTGCTTCTAATGCCTCAAACCCGAGGGATTGAAAATAAAAAATCAGCAAGGTTCTCAGGTCGTCATCGTCATCAATTATTAAAATTTTTCCCATTGCGGTACCTCTTTTCGGGCCCGTTGTTTGCAAAATGGCTTTTAAGGGCCGCCCATGGTTTTAAAATTGCAATAGCCATGCCACTTATTCAGGTCACTTATTCAGGCCCCTAAACCCCTGAAGACATTGAAAATGCTACCTTTTATTAAATTGTGTGCTACCTTTTAAGCATGATTGAAATGTCCAATTTGCAAAAAACCTTTGGGGTCGGCGGCGCAAAAGTAACCGCCCTTGACGGCCTTTCGCTTAAAGCGCCGGATGGGCGGGTGACGGGATTAATTGGCCCTAACGGGGCGGGTAAAACCACCGCCTTTCGCATTGTTTATGGTCTTCTAACCCCTGACGGCGGGCATGCCAGCGTCGATGGCATAGACGTCGGGTCCGAGCGCATGGCGGCGCAGCGCCAATTGGGCGTGTTGCCCGATGTGCGCGGTCTTTATCCACGCCTAACCGCGCGCGAACACATCAGATATTTTGGCGAACTTCATGGCGCGGGTGGGCAAGCCTTAGAAGATGATATTAATGATTTGATAAAACGTCTTGGCATGGAAGAATTCGCCGATAGACGGGCCAAAGGTTTTTCCCGTGGGCAAGAATTAAAAGTAGCCCTTGGCCGGGCCTTGGTCCACCGGCCAAAAAACCTGATACTTGATGAACCGACCAATGGACTTGATGTAATGAGCTCGCGCGCGGTGCGTGATTTGATAAAAGAAATGCGCGATCAGGGCCATTGCATACTTATTTCCAGCCACATCATGAGCGAAGTTGCCGCCATTTGTGACAACCTGGTTATTGTTGCTGGCGGTCATGCTATTGCCAGCGGCACGCCCGATGAATTGCGCGAACAAACTGGTGCCAGCGACATCGAAGAAGTATTCGTTCGTGCGGTTTTAAAAGAACAAAAAGGTGTGATATGACTGCGCCCGATTATAAAAAACAAAAAAACACATCCGGGCGAATGGCGCGAATTGTTGCGGTATTTAAAAAAGAAATGCGCGACCATTTGCGTGATCGGCGAACATTGTTGTTGGCATTGATTTATCCATTGTTGGCGCCGGCGCTGGTGGCGGGCGGGCTTTACATTGCAGGCACAACCATTCAATCAGAACGGGTTGCGGTGGCATTTAATGTTGCGATTGTTGGTGGGGAAAATTCACCAATGTTAACAAATCACCTTGAAAAAAATGAAATTACAATCACTGAAATGCCGTCAGTTGAAGAAGCCAAAAAACAAATGCTCGAAGGCGACATGCCGGTTGGATTGGTTATTCCTATTGAGGCAAAAAATAAAAAAGAATTTTCAGTTCAAATGTTGATGAATTTAAACCGGGTATCCAACTTGCGCCTTACCGCCAGATTGGAAAACGTAATAAATCAGTTAAATGCCGAATTAGGCAAACAGGAACTCAACCGGGTTGGTCTAAAGGAAGATTTTGCCCGACCAATAAAAATAGAAGATATAAGCATCACCCGGCGCCCCAACATCGCAACATTTTTTTATAACATGATGCCGCCACTAATAATTTTTATGGTTTTTTTAGGCGGCGTGCATTTATCGATTGATACCACGGTGGGCGAACGCGAACGCGGTTCATTGGAACCGTTGCTGTTATCGCCGGTGGAACGGTGGGTTTTGTTATTGGCAAAATCTTCAGCGGCAATGGTATTTACCGCCATCACTTCTTTTATAAATATTTTTGCGTTTTACGCTTTTTGTTGGTGGGCAATATCATATTCAGAAAATCTGATTCAGCCCCCGGCATGGTATATATTTGGTTTGATGTTTGTTATTTCACTGCCGCTAATGGCTATTGCGGTTGCATTGCAAATGTCGATTGCGGTTATTACCCGCTCAATGAAGGAAGCGCAGATTTATCTTGGTCTGTTGCCATTGGTTCCGGCCCTGCCCGGAATGATAATGGTGTTTAAACCGCTAAGTCCCGGCAATTTAGATGTCGCCATTCCGGTGTTTGGCCAACTGTTGTTGCTTGGCCGCCTGTCCATTGGCGAGCCGGTTTATGCAATGCAGGTGTTAACCGCTAGCGTTTCCACATTTATTGCCGCAGGGGCAATTTTTTGGCTGGCGGCACGGTGGTTCAAACAGGAAAAAATGTTTTTGCTAGGCTGAGATATTAAAGCAAGCGCATCAATGGCGGAAATGGCGCATGCCGGTCATTACCATGGCGACACCGGCTTCATCGGCCGCCTTGATGACCTCATCATCGCGGATTGAACCGCCCGGCTGAATTACCGCTTTGGCACCAGCTTCAATCGCTTCCATCAAGCCGTCGGCAAATGGAAAAAACGCGTCCGACGCCACCACCGAACCTTTAGCCCAACTTTCGCTGTCGCCCGCCGCCTTGGCCGCGGCTTCGGCGCGAAATGCGGCAATCCGGCATGAATTAACCCGGCTCATTTGTCCGGCACCAACCCCAACGGTCATTAAATCGCGGGCATAAACAATGGCGTTAGATTTAACGTGCTTTGCCACATTAAAAGCAAAAAGCAAATCACGCATTTCGTTTTCGCTGGGCGCACGCTTGGTAACAACTTTCAAATCTTCGACCACTTGGCTATCGCGACCCTGCACCAACAACCCGCCGGCCAATGTTTTTACCATTAACCCGCCGACATCGGCATCAGGCATTGCGCCGGTTTCAAGTACGCGAATATTTTTCTTTTCCGCCAGTATTTTTTTGGCTTCTTCATCTATGGATGGGGCGATAACAACTTCGGTAAATATTTTTACAATCTCGCTCGCGGTTTCGCCATCAAGGGTGCGGTTAAGCGCGACTATGCCGCCAAACGCGCTTTCCATATCGCATGAATAGGCGCGCCTGTAGGCATCGGCCAAGCTTCCACCGGTAGCGACCCCGCAAGGGTTGGCGTGTTTGATAATGGCGCACGCGGTATCTTTAAATTCAGCTGCCAATTCAAATGCCGCATCGGTGTCATTTAGGTTGTTATAAGACAGTTCCTTGCCTTGGATTTGCGTGGCGCTGGCAACACCGGGGCGGTTTTCCCCATTGGTGTAAAACGCCGCCATTTGGTGGGGGTTTTCACCGTAGCGCATGGTTTGTTTTAATTCACCGGCAAAGGAAATGCGTTTGGGCCATTCGACATCGGTCTCGCCTACCAGCCAGCTTGCGATTGCCGCGTCATATGATGCGGTGCGGGCAAACGCACGTTGGGCAAGTTCACGTTTAAGTTCTGCTGATGTGGTGTTTGCGTTTTCGCGCATTTCATCCATCACCCGGGCATAATCTTCAGGTTCAACCACTATGGTTACGTCTGCGTGGTTTTTTGCCGCAGCGCGTATCATCGCCGGGCCGCCGATATCTATGTTTTCAACCGATTCGTCATAACCCGCACCACGTGCACGGGTTTGTTCAAACGGGTATAGGTTTACACAGACCAAATCAATTGGTGCAATGTTGTGTTCTTGCATGGCTTTTTCGTGCTCAGCGTTGCCCCGCACCGCCAAAATGCCGCCGTGAATTTTTGGTTGTAGGGTTTTTACCCGCCCGTCCATTATTTCGGGAAACCCGGTGTGGGCGGAAACTTCCGTGACCTTAACCCCAGCATCAACCAATGCCTTGGCGGTGCCGCCGGTCGAAAGTATCTCAACCCCTTGCGCGTCTAGAAACTTGCCAAATTCAACAAGTCCGGTTTTGTCTGAAACTGAAATCAAGGCACGAAGGATGGGCTGGGACATGTGGCTTTAAGATCCTTAAATAATGGCTATTTTGAAAAAAAGACGAGCGATTAAATAGCAACACTGCACACCGAAAGTCACCCACAAAATTGACAAATTGCGGGTTTGGCGGTGTGGCCGGCGCTTGGGCGCTTAGGCGTTTTTGCTGGTGGGTGTTGGTTTATTTATTTATTTGAACAGGTTATAGCGAACAATACAGCGAATGGCGCTGACTCCGTCTTTCCAGCCAATTTTTTTACCCTCTTCATATGTGCGCCCCTGGTAGGAAATGCCGACTTCTTCGATTCTCGGGGTTGGGTATGCGCGGGCTATTTTGGCGGTCATTTCCGGTTCAATGCCGAAACGGTTTTCCTGTAAATCAAGGCCACGAATGATGTCGCCCTTGAAAACCTTGTAACAGGTTTCCATATCGCTTAAGCGTAGCCCGCTAAAAATATTGGAAAGCATGGTTAGAAATTTGTTGGCGATAACGTGGCGCACATAGCGCGCATCGGCGGGTAATTCATTTTTAAAGCGCGAACCGTACACAACATCGGCCCGCCCGTTTAAAATCGGCTCAAACAATAATGGATAATCGCTGGGGTTGTATTCAAGATCTGCGTCTTGAACCATTACTATGTCGCCAGTGGTATTGGCGAACCCGGTTCTTAACGCCCCGCCTTTGCCGGTGTTGGCGCTGTGGCGAACCGCTTTTATTCGGGGGTCAAGATCGGCCAGCTGTGATGCGATTTCAAACGACCTGTCTTTTGAACAATCATCAACAATCACCAATTCAATGCCAAGACCCGAACTATCGGCCGCCATTACCCGGTGGACCAGTTTTTCCAAGGTAGCTTCTTCGTTAAAGCATGGAACAACAATTGAAACGGTGGAAATGCCAAATCTGTTAGTATGATTTTTTGTTTTTTTGCTCATTGGGTTCATCGGCATATCGTCCGGGTTAAGTGCACCGTGGCTATTAACAGTGGCATTAAAATAATTCATTTTGTTGTCGCCCCCTTTGTTTTGTTCAAAACAAAAATATTTAAGGATGTGACAATTTTAGCTTGGCTTGGCGTTTAGTGTCTGTGATGACTGGCACAATTGTTATATATTAACCGGTTGGCGGATATTTTTGCCAAAAATTATCACGTTGTTTCAAGGGCAAAAGCCCATTTTACTAACGTTCCATTACCTGATAACGGCACGGTTACGACAATTTGTTCGCTGTGTTTAGGCAGGCCGCCGCGTCCGGCATATATGCTTTCTTCCAGCGTTATTTCACCCAATGATGCGTGAAAACGCCAAAGCTCTTTTTTGCCAAGTTTAATTAACACGCCCGCGCCACTGCTAAGAAGTGATGCATGCGCGCGCGGATGTAAATGAAAACGAATTGTACATTGCTCGCCCCCGGTTCCAACCAAGCGATCTTCGCCGCGAACATTATTTCCGCCGGGGCTTAAAAAAATTGCCCGATGGTGGGTAAGGCCAAAAATGTTTGCATAACCATCGTGGCTGGCTTCAACAACTATTCCTTCGTCTGCCATTTCGCCGCGTTTATGGGTGACGTTCAAGGGCCCGCGCCGTTGTCTGCCATTGCCGCGTTCGGCCGAAGAAGATGTATCATTAACAACCAAGGTCGAATGCGCCGCAGTTGCCGCCAGGGCCGCATGCCACGGCTCGTTTGTGCCTTCGCGGTCACCGCAATTAACAACCATGCGTTGGTTGTTTGAGCTCATCTCAAAACTTAGTGTTCCGGCGTGGTGTCTGGACCCCGGGCCACCCGGCATTCCGGTATCCATTATTATGTGGGTCGCGCCCGATGAAAGGCGCTCAAACCCGCTATAAGGCGCGCTCATTAACGTGGCCGCGGTTGAACCGCTTTGTAACAGCAAGTTATCTAAAAAACCATTATCACCAACGCTGGCACCGTTAAATAAGGCCAGCCCGCCATCGGGGTGGCGCAGCATTCGCAACATCGGCGCGGTTCGGTCAATCGCGCTTTGCAGCCAGCCGGGAACATCTTCGCCAAAGTTTGCCAGCATATTTTTTATTTCTATCATGTCATTTAAAGCGTTCGCTATTATCTGGGGGTTGCGCTCAACGTGGCCGCCATCGGGCAATATTTGTTTTGCGATCTCGGCTTCAAGGCGCTTAATGGATTCGTTTTTCATTCGCGCCCTATTAAAAAATGCGTGGGCGGAAACAACAAAACCTTTGGCCCCAATAAAACGAACATATCCGGCATTTGGTCCCGGTGATGATTTAACAAGATGGCGGGTATCACGGACAAGGCTCTGTACGGCGCGTTTTTTAAACTCGCGATCAATGTCATCAAGCGGGCTTTGCCCGATAAGAAAATTCCAATTCATCATCCAGTTGCAAACACGCTTTGCGGTTGCGTCAATTGCCCATGAATGTTCGTTCCAGTTCGCGTTTGCGGCAATCCATTCGCTAATGCGTTCGCGGGCAAAATGTGCGGCTTCAGTCGTGCCCAGTGCCTTTAGGTCAGAAAGCCAGGCAAAGGAATGAAACCAGCGCAACCATTCAGGCGACGCATTTTCCGGCAGGGCGGCAAAAATGGTAACGTTGTGGGCGTGACCGCCATGTTCAAACATTCCGTCTAAAATTTCTTGTCCGCGCGCAATGTCGCCCGGCCACATGTTGGGTATGGCTTTGGCCCCGCGCCCGGTTGTTACCGGGCCGGTTAATGGGCTGGTTATAAACCAGCGATAAAGCGCGGTTGTGCAAAATCCGCAACGGGCTTTTTTATCTGCTTTTGGTTTTTTAACCGGAACTAAAACCATAAAAAAATTCCTTAAAAAACACTTCCTATAATTTTCTTAAGCGCGCGGCGAAAAATCCATCCATTCCACCTTTTTCTGCCATGTGGCACGGCAGTGTGCGCAATTGTCCGCTTTCATTTAATAGCTCGGTAAAGCCGCCGGCCTCAACCTTGGTGATGGGCATTTCCACCACGTGCGAATTATTTTTCAGCAATTGGCTTATTTGCATTTCACCTTCTTCGGGCTCTAAAGAACATGTGCAATAAACAATCAATCCACCGGGTTTTACCATTTCAATTGCGGCTTCTAACAAACGCTGTTGCACAACCGCCAGCTTTTCAATGTCGGTTGCGGTTTTAGTGTAGGCAACATCGGGGTGGCGCCTAATGGTGCCGCTCGATGAACAGGGCGCATCAAGCAAAACCATATCGGCCAGATGGTCAGGTTTGTATGTGGCGGCATCGGCCGCAACTGTTTTGGCATTAAGATTTGTGCGTTCAAGATTTTGTTTTACCCGTTCAAGCCTTTTGTCCGAACGATCAACCGCCGTAACGCGCGCGCCAAGGGCGGCCAGCTCCATTGTTTTGCCCCCGGGTGCGGCACATAGGTCAATAACGTCTAGTTCGGAAACATCACCCAACAGGCGAACCGGCAATTGTGCGGCGGTGTCTTGCACCCACCATGCGCCCTCGGCAAAGCCTTCGATTTCGTTTATCAAACCCTTGGGCCAAATGCGCACCGCACCAGTTGGCAAAAATTCACCACCCAGTTTTTCGGCCCATAATGGTGCATCATTTTTTAATGCTAAATCAAGCGGGGGCTCATTCATGTGGGCCGTGGCAATTTCACGCGCGGTTTGTTCGCCGTAGTTTGCGACCCAGCGCTCCCATAACCATTGTGGTGTGTTTATTTTTGCCGCGTCCAATGTTTCCAGCATTGCCCGGCCTTCGCGGGTGGCGCGGCGTAAAATTGCATTGACCAGTTTTTTATATGGCTTGCCGCCTGAACCAACACATAAATCAACGGTTTCAGAAACCGCGGCGTGTTCAGGGATGCCCATAAATAAAAATTGTGCCAATCCGCTTCTGATTATATGGCGAATTGATCCTGATTTACGGCCAAGTGGTTTTTCAAGGTACGCGTCTATTAGCGCGTCTATTTCGCCAAGGTGGCGAAGGGTGATTTTGACAATGCCAACACACAGCGCGCGATCGCGTGAGCTTAAATCTGCAAAGCGCGCCACGTCCTTTTCGGCAACATCAAGTGCGCGCTTGCGCTCAACTACGGCTTCGATTATTTCAACGGCGGCTAAGCGGGGCATAAATTACTGTTTTCCACATCTTAAAGGTTCTACGACTTGGTCCCCCCTATACCACGAAGGACGCTTGGGTTATACTTCATTTACATGAAAGAAAAACCCACCACCCCAAAGGTCAATAAAAGACCTGAAAATAGCGCCGAAAATGTGGCGGTAGAAAGCGCTCCCCCAAACACGCCCAAAGAATTCGGCGGGCCCAAGGGGCCCGAACCCACACGCTATGGTGATTGGGAACAAAAGGGCCGCTGTACGGATTTTTGAAATAACAAAAAACGGCACAAAAAAACGGCACAAAAAAACGACAAAGACCGGTAGGGGGTCTTTGCCGTTTTATTTTGTGGGCCACCTGTGGGACCGCCAAAGCGGGGGCCGCCTAGGGGCATTGGTTGATATGCTTATAGCATATATTAGCGGTTTTGGCGATTTTCAATCAAATCATCCACAACTGCCGGGGGCGTGGGGGCCAAACCCCCACATAAGAATCCGGCGAGCGGCCAGCCTAAACCTAGCGGTTTTGGCGATTTTCAATCAAATCATCCACCACCGCCGGATCGGCCAAAGTTGAGGTATCGCCCAGCGAGCCAAAGTCGTTTTCGCCAATTTTGCGCAAGATTCTGCGCATAATCTTGCCCGAACGGGTTTTCGGCAGGCCCGGTGCCCACTGGATCCAATCAGGGCTGGCGATGGGGCCGATTTCTTTTCTGACCCATGCCACAAGTTCTTTTTTAAGCTCGTCCGTCGGTTCAACCCCGGCATTGAGCGTCACATAAGCATAAATGCCTTGGCCTTTTATATCGTGGGGTGCACCGACCACGGCGGCTTCCGCCACATTGGCGTGTGCCACCAATGCGCTTTCAACCTCGGCCGTGCCCATGCGGTGACCGGACACATTGATAACGTCATCAACCCGGCCCGTTATCCAATAATAGCCGTCTTCGTCGCGCTTGCAGCCATCACCGGTAAAATATTTTCCGTGATAGGTTGAAAAATATGTTTGCACGAAACGTTCGTGGTCGCCGTAAACCGTGCGCATTTGCCCGGGCCAGCTATCAACAATACAAAGGTTGCCTTCGCAAGCGCCTTCTTGTTCGATGCCTTCGGCATCAACAATTTGTGGACGAATGCCAAAAAACGGTTTTGTTGCCGAACCGGGCTTAAGCGCGGTTGCGCCGGGAAGCGGTGTTATCATGATGCCGCCGGTTTCGGTCTGCCACCAGGTATCGACAATCTGGCAACGGCCTTCGCCAACAACGTTGTAATACCACATCCATGCTTCGGGGTTAATTGGTTCACCCACCGTGCCAAGCAAGCGAATGGATTTACGTGAAGTCTTTTTAACCGGCCCTTCGCCGTCGCGCATTAATGCGCGAATTGCGGTGGGGGCAGTGTAAAAAATATTTACGTTATGTTTGTCGCATACTTGCCAGAAACGCGAACTGTCAGGATATGTCGGGATGCCTTCAAACATCAACGTAACCGCACCATTGGCCAGCGGGCCATAAACAATGTAGCTATGGCCCGTAACCCAGCCAACGTCAGCGGTGCACCAGTAAACATCACCATCGTGATAATCAAAAACGTATTGGTGTGTCATGGACGCATAAACCATATAACCACCGGTGGTGTGCAAAACGCCTTTGGGTTTGCCGGTGGAACCGGATGTATAAAGAATAAACATCGGGTCTTCGGCGTTCATCTCGGCCGGCTTGCAGGTCGCACTCTCATTTGCGGTGGCTTCATCATACCAAACGTCGCGCCCATCAACCCAACCGATTTTTCCCCCTGTGCGCTTAACCACAAACACGGTATCAACCCCGCCGCATTTTTCAATTGCCGCATCGGTGTTGGCTTTTAATGGAATTGGTTTGGCGCCGCGCACGCCTTCATCGGCGGTGATAACGCAATTTGATTTGCAATCTTCTATGCGACCGGCCAAGGCATCGGGCGAAAACCCGCCAAACACAACCGAATGAATTGCCCCAATGCGCGTGCACGCCAGCATGGCGTAGGCCGCTTCGGGAACCATCGGCATATAAATTGTAACCACGTCACCTTTTTTAATGCCGCGCGCTTTCATGGCGTTGGCAAGCTTGCAAACCTCGTCATGTAATTCTTGATAGGTAATGTGTTTGGAAACGTTGGGGTCATCGCCTTCCCAGATAATTGCGGTTTGGTTCCCGCGGGTCGGCAGGTGGCGGTCAATGCAGTTGGCCGATGCATTAAGGGTTCCGTCTTCAAACCATTTAATTGAAACATCGGGCGCGTTATAATTTACGTTTTTTACTTTGCTAAAAGGTTTTATCCAGTCAATCCGCTTACCGTGCTCACCCCAAAATTTTTCACCCTGGGTAACTGACTGGGCGTACATTTCTTTGTATTTGTCATCATCGACCCACGCGCTTTTGGCAAGATCGGCTGGAACGGGAAATACTTGTTGGTCGCTCATTGGCTGGATGCTCCTCCCTGTGGTGAAGTGCCTAAGGCTTGGTGCAAATTATTGTTATTATTATAATTTTGTTAAATTGCGGCGGCACTATTAATTGCTAGGTATTATAATGGCGGGATAATGTTTTGGGCAAGGGCGGCCATTAAATGATTTTATTACATCACCCAAGCCAGACCTGCCCGCCCTCTACCCGGCAGGGTATGGTCTCAAGGTTTTTGCCTTCGCACGGCCCGTAAATACAGTTGCCGTTAGCAATTTCAAAAAGCGCCCCATGGGTAGCACATAATATGTGGGTGTTATCAGGGTTAAGAAACCTGCCGGGGTTAAAATCCAGCGGGGTGCCGATATGCGGGCAAGAATTCTTATATAAAAAAACACTATCGCCTTGACGTATCGCCAAAACAAAAACTTTTTTATTATCTATTTTTAATTCAAGTGCGGCTTCACCCACATTGCCATCAGGCAAGGGGATATCATCCAAAGCGCAAACCGGTTTTGCTTTTACCATTATTATTTCGCTTAAAAATTTATTTCGGAAACACGGGGCGATAACCGGTAACTTTTACATCGGCAAATATTCCGGCAATGGCATAAGGATCATTTTTACAAAACGCATCAACCGCCGCACGGTCGGGCAGGTCAATCACAATCAATGAACCGATCATTTTTTCACCGTCATCATCAAGGCGTGGCCCTGCGGTAAGTATTTTATCGTTATAGGGTTCTATGTAATCAAGATGCGCTTGGCGTGCCGCCATGCGGGTTTCAAGAATATCCGGTTTATCTGTTGCATAAATTGCAAAAATCATTTTGTTCTCCAGTTTTTATTCGACATTAAGGGGGCGGCTAAGAAGGCCAAGAATTATTGAATCAAGGTCGGCCTCAACATTTAACACAGCATAAACCGCCTGACATATGGGCATGTCGACCTGGTTTTTTTCCGCCAGCTCAACAACACTGGTGGCGCTGGGCACGCCTTCGGCAACCGAATTGCGTTCGCTTAAAATTGCGTCCAAAGATTTTCCTTGTCCCAATTCGTAACCTAAAGAAAAATTTCTAGACTGCATGGCATTGCACGTCAGGGTCAAATCACCCAGGCCTGAAAGCCCCATCAGGGTTAGCGGATCGGCCCCCAGCACCAATCCTAATCTTGCAATTTCGGCCAAGCCCCGGGTGATAAGCGCGGCGCGCGCGTTGTCGCCCATTTTTTTTCCTTCAACAATGCCGCAAGCAATCGCCAAAACGTTTTTAATGGCACCGCCCAATTCTGCGCCGATAACATCTGGTGAATAATAGGGGCGAAAAGTTTTTGATGCCATCGCGTCAATAAGTTTTTGCCCAAGCGTTTCATCGCTGCACGCTAGCGTTACAGCGGTTGGAAGATTGTTTGCAACTTCTTTGGCAAAGGTTGGCCCGGATAAAACTGCGACCGGAACATCTTTTCCCAAAACCTGCCCTGCAACTTCGCTCATCAGGTTAAGAGTATTTTTTTCAACCCCTTTAGAACACAAAACAATTGGTGTTGTTTTTTTCCAGTGTGGTTTGGCCAATTCACAAACGCCACGTACGTGTTGCGCCGGGGCAACCATTAAAACCGCATCCGCATTTAATGCATCTGCCATGTCGGATGTGGCTTTGATGCCTGGATCCAATTTTATGCCGGATAAAAATATGGTGTTTTCGTGTTTGTCGTTAATGGCGCTTACTACCTCGGGTTCATGCGCCCAGATCGTAACGTCACGTCCGGCACGCCTTGCGGCGATTGCCAATGCGGTTCCCCATGCGCCCGCGCCGATTACACCAATTTTTTGCATATGTTTTAACCCTGCTTGGTCGCGTGATTTATTAGTTTATTTATCTTAAGCCCCATAACCACTGTGCGCCAAGGGTAACCTGTTTTTTGTTTTTTTAAGCCTTTATTCCCGCCCCAACCGCTTTGGGTGCGTTCGGGTCAAGCGGCCAGCGCGGGCGCGGGGCAAAATCCAGCCCACTTGTTTCGCCCAGTTTTAATTTTTCCAATCCCGCCCAAGCGATCATCGCGCCATTGTCGGTGCAAAGTATGGGCGGCGGGGCCACCAGCGCCATCTGGTGGCTACTTGCCAGTTTTTCCAGCTCGCCCCGCAATGCTTTGTTGGCCGCAACCCCGCCGGCCACCACCAAATGGCGCGCAGATGGGTGGGTTTGTTTGAATATGGCTATGGCGTTATTTGTTCTATCTATTATGCATTCACCCGCCGCTTGCTGGAACGATGCCGCCATATCGGAAATATCTTTTTCGGGCAATTGTCCGGGCGGCAGGTCATCAACCGTGCGTTTGACCGCAGCCTTTAATCCGGAAAATGAAAAATCGCATCCCGGCCTGCCCTTCATCGGTCGGGGCAGGGAAAACCGCTGATTATCGCCATTTTTGGCCCAGTTTTCTATTGCCGGGCCACCGGGGTAGCCCAGACCCAAAACCTTTGCGGTTTTATCGAACGCTTCGCCCAAGGCATCATCAATGGTGGTGCCAAGGCGCCTATATTCACCCACCCCTTTAACCACCAGCAACTGGCAATGCCCGCCCGAAACCAGCAACAACAAATACGGAAACCGCACATCACTGTTTGCCAGCCCGGCGCTTAATGCGTGGCCCTCAAGGTGGTTTACCGCAATAAACGGGATGTTTTGCCCCAGCGCGATTGCCTTGGCGGTCATTACGCCGACTATCACCCCGCCTATTAACCCCGGCCCCCCGGTGGCGGCAACGGCGGAAAGCCCTGAAAAGCCAATGCCGGCATCATTCATGGCTTGGGCCACCACCTGATCGGTGGTTTCCATGTGGGCCCGGGCCGCGACCTCGGGGACGATGCCGCCATAGGGCTGGTGGCTTTCAATTTGGCTTAAAACCACGTTTGAAAGTATTTTGCCCTCATCCGTTACTACCGCCGCGGCGGTTTCATCACAGCTGGTTTCGATACCTAAAACAATCATATATAAAAGCCTTGTTTTGACCGTGGGGGACTTTACCCTTATCACATAATCTATGCCACCATTGTTGCCCCAATTATTTTGCCATCACTCGCAGGAATTATCAGGAAAGATATAACTAATGAGCATAACATCCCTTCGTATCGGCACCCGCGGAAGCCCGCTGGCTTTAGCTCAGGCCCATGAGACCGAGGCCAAGCTAAAAGCCGCATTTCCCGAACTGGACAAAGACGGTGCCACCGAAATAGTGGTTATTAAAACCACCGGCGATAAGATACTCAATCAGGCTTTATCCGACATTGGTGGCAAGGGGCTGTTCACCAAAGAAATTGATGACGCCATGTTGGCCGGCGACATTGATATTGCCGTTCATTCAATGAAAGACGTGCCGACATATTTACCGGACGGCATTCATTTGCCATGTATGTTGGAACGCCACGATGTGCGCGATGCATTTATTTCCAACAAAGCCGCAACCTTGTGGGAACTGCCCCAAGGTGCGGTGGTTGGCACCGCATCACTTAGGCGCCAGTCATTAATTTTAAATCGCCGGCCCGATTTAAAGGTGGTGACCTTTCGCGGTAACGTGCAGACCCGGTTAAAAAAATTAGAAGCGGGCGAAGTTGACGCCACCATGTTAGCCATAGCCGGGCTTAAACGCATGAACATGGAAAATGTTGCAACCGCCATAATAAGCACGGAAGAATTTTTGCCCGCCCCCGGCCAAGGAGCCATCGGCATTACCTGCAGGCTTGATAATATAAGCGCCAATGATTATTTGCTTGGCCTTAACCACGAACAAACATTTATTCGCGTTCAGGCCGAACGCGCGTTTTTAACCGTGCTTGATGGTTCGTGCCGCACACCGATTGCCGCACATGCATGGTATGACGGCGACAATACTTTGCGTTTTCACGGCCAAGTACTGCGC
>Ga0224501_10001417_pt1 | contig 18625 bp, 20 predicted proteins | sample SF_Oct11_sed_USG_4_FD_169105 | JGI IMG/M metagenome (GOLD analysis project Ga0224501, IMG submission 169105) | Sediment microbial communities from San Francisco Bay, California, United States - SF_Oct11_sed_USGS_8_1 | ecosystem: Environmental > Aquatic > Marine > Sediment | place: USA...
GGGGGGTTTGAAATGTGAGCTGATGGATAATGTAGGTGTATAAGGGTGGGAGATTGGGCAGCTGAGTACCAATTGAGTTACCAATTGTGGATAGAATAGAGTAGAATGCTACCTTGGTTGGAAGAGACCGCTTGTAAGTTTGTAATATAATAGACGGCCAATGATTATTCTATTGACTTGTAGGCGCACCTTTGGTTGTAGTGGGGGTGTCTGTTGGAATACGGTTTGATGGATACGGAACCCAAGATTTCTGCTGGCTCTCAACCACAGATGGGCTGATTTGGGCATTCGTGGGGCCAGTCATCGGTGTTATTGTAGTTAACTTCATTATAATGGCAATAGTCATCCGAATTGTGGTGATTTCTGCCACCTCAAACACACCGGAGGAAAAAAAGAAAATAGAAGTTGTCAAGTAAGTTTGTTCTCCAGCACTAAATCTCCACATCTACTATTATTTCTTCTTTGGTCAGAGAAATATTAAGCCTGTCTCGTCAAGAGGAGGATCCATAGTTGTCCCTGAAAAGCCTTATCTGTGTGCGAGTTGGATACTCTTTATGTTTACAGGTCTGGGGTGAAGAGTGTTGTTATATTGACACCCATTCTGGGAACCAACTGGCTCTTTGGATTACTAGCTGTGAATGAGAAAATGCTTGTATTTGAGTTTCTGTTTGTTATCATCAACTCCTTACAAGGGCTTCTTATATTCCTTTTCCACTGCGTAGGAAGCTCAGAGGTGAGAGGGATTGAGGCTACAATCGAGGAGACTTAATACATAATAGGTTTAAAGCCCTAGGCCTAGACTTTGTTCTAGCGTAACTTCCCTGAATGCACTCGTTGCTCGCAGTACTAACACAATCTCAGGTTTGGCCATGCACATGTAGCTAGAAACCAAGTGCTCAAACTAGAGTACCATTCGGGCCAAACTATTGTCGCCTTTTGAGTGACTTTTTCTGGGATTAAATAGCTGTATAGATCAAATGCTAAGTGGATTATGTCATATTTCAGTTCCCTTCAATTGATACTTCTGCCAAAGGCGCTTTTTGACTTGAGAGGTTGTCACTGTGTTTTTACCAAACAGGGGTATCGAAGGCTTAGCAGACCGATACAGCATTCATGGCTACTAATTATTTTGTATTATAGGTGAGAGCAGCCTTCACGAGGAAGAGAGAACAGATAAGCAGGTCTAAATCACTCGACAATTCTCTGTCTGATAACAACAAGAAAAGGAAGAAGTCAAACTGGTTCTCAGATGCTAAAGTTTCAAACTGGTCCTCTGCAAAAACCAAAAGCTCAGCGGATCAACAGAGATGTAAGAGCTGGCGCACCTTTAGACATCAGCCTGAATATTTTTTTATGGCTGGTGTGAATATCTCTGCAAACAACTGATAAAAGACTATAATATAAAGATTAATTCACATCAGTCATTTGATATGCAAAGCAAATGTACCAAGATTATCGGCTTCTGGAGAGCTGCAATGTTGGGGAAAGACCTCTGCGAAACCAGTTGCAGGTGATAAATTGGGTTAATATTCAGTGTCTCACTTTGCTTTGAAGCTATAATCAGTGGTCTGATGGAAGGGACTATGGGAAGAAACCTGGGTGGACTAAAACATATGGCATCACCAGAAGGGTACAATGACCAAAGCAATAATAATGGCATGCTAGAAAGAGAGGATACTGTGTCTCCAACACTCTCATTTCAGACGAGATGGGGGTAAGTAATAAACGCTGCGGTGTGTCACTCCAGCACATACATCCGTGGTACACACATTCCTCTATAGATGGTCCAGATCATGTGGCGAGTTATCACCGCTGCTATAGTTGGGTGTGTTCGTCGCACGCACGCACACACACTCCTGTGCTCTTGCTTTGATTAACCATGCCTCATAATGCGAGATATATTATCATATTTCCAGTGTGCGCTTTGAGAATTGTCTCACTGATGGGATATCGACTGTTTTTGCAGAAATTCAGCGAGCAGAAAGTCCAATGGACAGACCACAAAGTTTTCCACTAGTACAGTCACTACTAGTTTAGCGGATAGTGATAGCTCATCACGCCGCAGCTCAACACAAAGCAATAAATCGGTTAAAAGAACCAGCAACAGCTTGCTAGAACAAGCCAAACAGAAAGAACTCAGTCGAGCCAATACAAATATCACATCAGGTCGATTCAGAGAGATGGTAAGTGGGAAAGGAAAGGTGTGGTGTAATGACCATTCGGAACACACATGCACACATGAACTGGCGCGTGCACACTGGAGAGAGTCTATTCTGTGCCTTGGTTCTGCCGCATATCTTCGGTGCACAATAGAAGTGACACTGAAGCATAGGGCCCCTGCACTAATGAAATAACTTCATAACTTCCAGTACCACCAACTTTATTTTATTCTTGTAATTATGTAAACTTGTATCAAGTAAAATATCAGAAAACAGACCATCATGAAATAATCGTGTTCGTTGTAGGATACCAAATTAGAAGATCTGGAAGTTGATTATAAAGTCTGAGATGAGCAATGTGGCAAACATGTTCTTGATGCAGTGCGGAAATAGTGGGACCAGAGGATTCTATACTAAACAGTAGAACTGACTCAAAGACTTAATGTCTCCGTCAATTGCACCAAATCTACCTGTCTTAACACCTAACTATTTTCATCATACTGTCTGCTGGGTCATTTCTTTCCCCTCTTGCCTTTTCCGCCTGATATTGATTGTAGTTTGAAACTTTTCAGAGCATCACTATGCTTTTTCTACAACCAAAGAGGGAGATTTTATGTGCAAATTTCAAATGTACTTGCACATTATACGTCCTTCAGTTAGACTGCGAAGCCGTCGAACAATCAATCATATATTGCCAGCCTACTACAGAGAACACAATAATAATAATAATTATACTAATAATAATAAAAAAAAGCTAGTCATTAACATACCTGGAACTTCTGCGTCTGTTTCATTTTTCGTACTGCAGATCGCTTGGGTTTGCTGACACTTGCTCTGGCCTTTAGAGCCTCCGGTACTAAAAATTACAAGCGATGAAAAAATCAGACGGAGAAAAATATGCTTAATTCTGCTCCAGGAATAGCTTTCTGCAACAACCCAAACCCAAAGACTTCAGACCCTACTTGTGTTCCAGGTGTTTGTGGTCCTTTTATAGTAACCAGCCATGCCAGCATCGCCTATCGCGAGCAACTACCCCCTCAACGAACAGCGGGCACGATTGGCAGCGTATGGCAAGAGAGCACCCCTCCGAAGGAAACGCTATGAAAGCGAACAGTCGGGAATGCCAAACGGCGCACGCGCGGCCTAAGCTTGAGCCCTCGGGCTTCAGCCAATTGGTTCTAGTCCTTGACCTCTAACTCAGACTGTTGTTACCATCGGCTGTCAGTAGCAACGGTGCTGCATTCCTACAGCTATCAACGACCTCTGGCGGAGAAGGCCGCTGGCTGAATTTGCAAATTCAGCGCTCGTAAAGAATCTTTTGCACAAACATTGCAACAACCGCTGACTGGCTCACACCGGTGTTGGACCTACTTCGAGCAAGCAGGCACTAACGGCACACCAACTTAATGCCGCTATGTGTGGGATCTATCCGCTCTCGTGCCGCCCCAAGTGTAGCGTAATCCGTTTTCCCAGCCACTCCGTACATTGGACATTGGGGCATGCGCCGCTGTAGCCAGGTACGTTTTGCGAAAGGCTTAGCATTGGCTGGTATCGGCACCCCTGTTAAATTAGACCCCTTCACAGAAACTAACTACGTGACGTTTCCTTCGAAGGGGTGATAACTAGGGCTTTCAATGTATGCCACATAACCGATTTCACTTACTGATATATTCAGGGACATTCTTCAGGTGAGCTTGCAGTTTCTTCACCCCAGTAGCAGCGTCATGTCTCAATATCTGCTTATCTCTCGGATTCTCCTCAAAGTATGTCTGAATAAACAAATACTTCCATGGATGGGTGAGTTAATAGATGGACAAATAAATGGCGAATTGTTGAAAAATTACATGGGTGAGTGAATGAGTGAAGGAACACAGTAATAGTTGACTGGAATGGTAAAGGAATGGCTGGATGGTATGGTGGACCAATGAATGCGCAACCTTAAGTGGTTGATATGATATGGTCTTATCAAAATACTCAGCAACAAAACTAACCCAGACTGAAAAGGACGCTGAGATGGTCGCGATATTTAGAGGGTTAAGCTGAGTGATGGAATAGGGGGCGATGCGGAGAGTGACTGTTACTTTACTTTAAGTCTATCTGAAGTTAGCATCTCTTTTTTGATTTCTGCCAGACGAGCCTGTCTCACTGCCGTGCTGGTTGTAGCTCTGAATGCATCCTATGAAAGGAACGGAAAATCAGAATAGTCTAGGGCAGAAGTAACCATGGGTTAGTGGTTAGAATGTGAGGATTGCGCATGAAGATTTGTGGGTCAAAACCCTCTCAAATTCAGAGGTGCCAGGGAGGGCATCTCATCATACATTAGGTTCTTCATGCGCTCTAAAGTCATCCTGCTGTCGGGGCAGTAAGCTCTAACTCTGTGAGCCCCCTCCCTGTGATTAATAGTGACCTTGCGCATGAGAGAACGTCTCCAAAACAACTACCATTACGAGGGCTCTAAGGTCACATGACCAGAAAAGCTGTCTGCTTTGTAGTGAGTCGTCGAAATCTTGTGAGACAGGTGCTCATTTCTCGTTGGGTGCAACGACTTGTAATTAGCCCCATCTGTTGCCTATTTTCACAGTTCCAGTGGATCATATATGCTGTGTATCATATTATCTACCATCCAAACGTATTTATTGCTCAAGAACAATTCTGGATTAACTGTCAAATAGAGCGTAGTACGTGCCGTTATGATGACGAGTTCATGTTTCAAGCGGGGTACAACAACTCCCATAACAAAACCCCTACAATAAGTCAAATCCCGTAACCGTAGCCGTTAAGAAGTTGCCCTCTCCGGCGCAAGGTCTCTAACGATGGGAAGTATGAAAATGGAGTCACAAAGAAACAACAGAAGGTGTGCTATTTAATAGGAAGCTAACCATCAGTGGACTGTCAGAGCGCAGACTCTTACCATGGCTCTGTAGCGAAACCCTTCAATCTCTGACATCTTGAAGTTGAATGGCTGAAATATCGCGTCTACATTAGCTACAAGAAAAAAAACTGAAATTGTATATAGGAGTTATTTAACACGAATGTTCTTACAATGAAAGCACAATGTGCCAGACCTGGAAAAAGCAACTCTCTGGGTGAAATGGATAGAAGGAATCGCCAAATCATATAGGGCGTAAAGAAAAACATGAGAGTCTTTCACATTTGGCACAGGGGGCTTAAATCTAGATAATATGCTTGAAGTACTGTATACTGTTTGTGGGGTTGTCATTTATCTGGCTGGGGCGATGGGTGAGAGGGGTAAAGAACTCACAATAATCACTAGCCAGCTCCTCCTTGAGCTTGTGGAATAGTTCCATCTCTTTGATGCTGACAAAGGATAACGCTGCTCCTTTATTCTTGCCCCGAGCCGTTCTAAAACAGACTGATATGGTAAGACACGAGTGTCTATGCGGCAGCTTCTCGTGGCTTACAAAGGTCCCAAGGGGACAGGAATGCAGCTCATTATAAAAATTTAGTTATTGAGGGGAAAATAAGGAACAGTAAGATAGTGAACTCACCGGCCAACCCTGTGTATGTACGCTTGTGATGAAGTGGGGAAGTCAAAATTGATGACATTTGACACAAACTGGAAATCAATGCCTCGGGAGATGCCATATTCTTCTTTAGATTTCCCCGACTTCTTTGCCTTTTTCTTTGATGCGCCCCGCTGTAAGTCTTCGTCGAGGTTTGTATCATCGGATCCGATGATGACATCATAAAAACCCTGGTTAAACTGCTCCACGATATGCACTCTACAGCAAGATGGTAAATAATTAAGGGGGGTTAGGGTCTGGCTGAGGGACAGAGGTAATGTACACCATGAGACATGATGGGCCTGTTGCTATTTTTCTGGTGCTTACACGAAGAACTAATGGTATATTTTGAAACAATAAATCATACAGATCTTGCTGACAACTGCCTACCTGCTGTTGATGGGTAATTCAGGGTTGAGCACACAAGCTTCTATACCGAGATGACCCAAGAAAAGCTTAAGCCTGCAAAATGGAGCAGGAACTGCAGCTATATCAATTATCAGAGAAATGGGACTATGTCACACCGAAGAGTCCAACAGTTGGGACAAAGTTACATCGACAGACACACCTGAATTCAGGGAGCAAGACACAAAGGATTGCCTAATGAATGGTAACATGTATAAATATATTTAGGATTGGTGATAATTATTGCTCACAGCTGATTTGGTCTCGGTTTTTGGGAGGGAGCAGTTGTTTGTTTGAGTACATGATGGAAAGGTTAGAGTCATCACTATATAGATACATTACTCGGCTACTTACTGGTAGCACCTAGCAATGTTGTTAACAAACACAATGCATTTGCCTTGGACGAGATTCAGCTTGATAAGAGTGTATAGAAGTATGAATTTGTCAGTGTCTTCGCATCTAAAAAATATCAGAGCTTGCTATTTAGCTGACAATGAACGGCAGAGGGAAGTGCAGCTTTCGTGGCGATAAAAGTCCTTAAGGTCCATACACTGTGAGGCCTACTTACTTGATATGATATTGCGTCAACTGTGCGGTGTCAGGTAAATTTGACTCTTCGAGTTTCACAGTGACTGGGTTGTGTAGAATCATCTTCTTGATCGATTTGACATCCTCACTGAGAGTCGCTGACATCAAAAAGGCTTGGTAGATCTTAGGGAAGAAACTGAAATGAAATTTCATCCATTTAAGTGAGGAAAATAATCGGAGTTAGCGAGTTGGGATAGCTATGCGGAGCCGGACCACCCTGGAAACAGGCTATTGGTTAAGTGATGTTATCCGTGTAAATGTCTAGCCGAATCACGCAATAAGTCGCAGTGATCAGCCACCTGAATGTACGTGTAAGTTGTGTCTCCAAGTCGCAGGGGTAAAGTTCCACCTGTGCGTAAGTGCGCATGCAAAGGTGCGTAAAATGTGGTATGAATATAGGATTAATAATCGACAACGAACGAGCAGCACTGATGAGGAGCAGTCGTGCAATCCGATGGTGAGCGCTATGATTATAATCAGGAAAATTTTCATCTTGCGGAATATATGTCAACACAAGCTGTGTTGGTAATTACGGGTCACCCCAGTTATGAGCAAAAGCCATTGGCTAAACTGACAATTTTTCAGTGTCTGTTATATTATCACTTGATTTGAGAGAGAATGGATTTGGGGTTATTACCAGCTGCCCTATGGAAACAGTCCGGAAGCAATTGCGACATAACAGTACAAGATTCCCCTCAGAGTGAATTCAAAGTAAGTGCATGGGAGTCAGTGGTCCCGATTAGAGGTGGAGCTGTATTTAGGACGATTAAGCACGGGATGAGATGGACATACATTCGATTACTATGGTTGCGGTAAGTGAGCTAGGTACGCGCTTAGACAGGGAAGTTACACGCACAGTCCGAGTAAATGACAAGTTCAACCAAATCACATAAGCAAGTGGGGAGCAAGAGTATCTCTGTTCCCCTGTATAAACAAATCTCCCCCAACAAAATAACAACTGCATTGACAAAGATAGAGAAGGTCATCCGCCGGGAGGGGAACAACCTGTGTGGTTCATGGGTGTAGCTGTGAAAAAATCTATATTCATTTTGTTAACGTAGAAAGACCTACAGTAATGATCGGGCCGAGGCACCCATTGATGTAGAAATAATTGGCCAGTGCCACAATAAAGTGGCGGAAGTACTATATCACCAGCATATATCCACCACTCGTAGCTCTGTAGAGATTTATCTCAGGCGTCTGTTCTAGAGAGGAGATCGCGTGGAGAAAGAACAGCGGGATCGACGGGGTAGGAAGGCAATCCGCCGACCATCGAGAGGTGAGCGAATTACATTGTCACACCCGTTTAGACGAGTACAGGGTGTAATAGTTTACTTAAGCAACGCACAACACGGGACAAGCCCTAATACATGATAGCTGATCTACTAGCTGAGATCGGAAGTCCACGAAGCCATGAACAGCCGGATGAAGAGTGTTTATGCTCAAGTTAGAGCCAACGCGTAGATCTAAACACTATAGGACCTACACCCAAACCACATGTTGCCAATAGGCCTACACGCGCAGCGTTGAGACTCTGTAGCGTACCTGAGCAGTTTATTAGTACAGAAACCTCCCAGTCAGGAATTATGTCACCCACTCTAAAAATGCACTACCATCCAGGAGTTGAGTGATGTCATCCAAGGAAAGTTGACTCTTCTCTCCAGCGGACAGACTACCTACGCGACCACCAGTGGTTAAAATGCCTATCCTGCTCTAGCCTCTATATTGGTACTGAGTTATGAGACATTTAATCACCAGTTTCAACTAATCTAGAACGAGATCAGTCAACCACAGGTTGCCAGCTAGACCCAAACATACTCCTGGAGCTTTTTACACGACCAATAATTCCAGTCAAGCTACTGGAGATGAACCCCTATGTCTCAAGCCACCCTTCCATGATTAAAGCGAAACAATCCACCTAAATATTATATTGGTCAACATAGAGTGAACACATTATAGTTGGGAGGACTGCGTGCAGTTAGTTTAACCATTACGTGAAGCCTTCTAGCAAAGAACACTGAGTTTCTCATGAGCATATCAATGCATGATAATGCAAAATGGTTTAACACGGTTATAAGATATCCCTATGTTATGTATCGATTCAAGGCTTATGCTTATCCATCCTGAGCAGTGATGGAGCAAAATACCCAGGGGTCAAGGAACACCCAACTCATTTATCAGGGGCATACAGTGTGAACAGTCAGAGCGAAGCCAAATATCTGCAAGATTAGGACAGATCGGCCCTTGGTCAAAGAGGCTGTACATACTAATTGCAACTCCAGAGACAGAAGGCAAAATATTTTCACAGTGCTTACCTTAGGAGGGTCTTCATATCAGTCTCATACCCAAAGGAGAACACTAAATCTGCCTCGTCAACTACTACCATCTCAATGGAATCTCTCAGCTGGAGGTTACCCGCCTTCACATGAGCAAGGATTTTACTGGGAGTTCCAACCACAATATCAGGCCGATCCATGAGTAATGGCCTACAAGGACATATTCCAGAAATGAACACTGTATGACCCATAGAGTAAACCTTCTCCTTTAGGATATGACCTAGTAGCAATGTCCATAGAGTTATCCTCATAGTAGGATAGCTCTATGCCTACGCAGTGACATAAAGGAAAGGTAAGTGCCTATGGCAGATGAAGGATCCCGAACAGCAGTCCGAGTTTGTGGCTGGATGGGGAAATAATTGTTACCACAGCACTAGCAGTTTGCACTTTGGATGCATTGGAAGAGCTGGTACATGGGTACAAACTTACTTTTGCGATTGCAGAGACACTTGGCCTGATATATCTAAGGCTCTGACTTCCTTCGCACAACAAGACGTTAATGACTGCAAAACAGAGTAGACTTTGCAACTACATCAACTAGTAATTACAATACTGCACAGTCCTTCAGGCAAGTTGCTAGGGCTTTACTCACTACAGGCTTTACATTATACATTCATCATTTCATTGCTATTAGGCTATCTTCTAATGGAACCTGGTAGTCCTGTCTACAAAATTGGTCAATATGGGGCCCCTGTGGAGTAGACTGTTTACCAGAATACAGTACACTGTATCATCACCCTGTCAAGGCGAAGGGTCATTTTTCAGAAGTTCAGATGGAGAAGACAACTCTGTGATTAGATAGATGAAAATTGATGTAGCTCGAGTCCAAATGACCCTTCTGTGCAATCCTTCCATATTCGATATGTCAGAATAAGCCTGGCAGGGCAGAGCTATTAACTGTAACAAGTAATACTACACGTTACCTTGATGTTCTGGAAGGCTTGATTACACAGCTCTTTAGAAGGGGTCATAATTAGAGCTCTGATCTTTTGCTCTTTGGCAACTCGTTTCTTTTCCAGTATCTTTTGAATAACTGGGAGCAAAAAACAGGCCGTCTTTCCTGTGCCAGTTCTTGCTCGTGCAAGAATGTCTTTGCCTTCCAATGCCAGAGGGATTACTTTCTCTTGAATCAGAGTTGGCTTTTTCCACTTGAGCTGAGCAATTGCCTGTAAGATAAGCCTGTGTGACTGAAAGGTAGACTCCCCTCTAGAACGAACTTATTAAGGTGAGCGTGTTTCTACAATTTTTAGTACCGAAAAATTGAGATTTATCACAGTTCTAAACCTCGGTTATGACTGGTTTGTTTCACGAATGGTGCTAGTCTAACTCTAACTAATCACGAATGGCTTCACTGACTCGAAACTAGCGAATCACGATCGACTCAACTAGGGTCGGTATGTTAGACTTAGACTAAGACTAGATAATAAAACTCTGTACTGACGGTGACAGGTGAGTTGTTACCTTACTGACTGAGTAAGTAGTGACTAAAGGGAGTTCTTTACTCAGTTTACTGACTTACACTTACACTGACTAACTTACAGTTACACTTGGTTTATAATTACACTTACAACTACAAGTTACAGTGACTGTTAGTAAATGTAATTAGTTAACTTAGTCAGTGACTAACTAAGACTTAGACTAGAGTAGACCCACTCCTAGCTTAGTTATTAAATAATATTATATTTATATATTATTTAAATTACTCAGTGAGTCAGTCACTGAGTCGGTTAACCGTGTTACTGTTACTCATTGCTGATTACTCAGTCAATCATTCGATGTTAACCGGCGTAACGTAATAAATATTTTGATAAGGTATTATTTATTATAATATATATTATTTACTTATTAATATTAGTAATTTACTTAGTTATTACTATTTTAGTATTAGTTTTATTATATGATTAGAGTTAGACTTAGAAGTTAGAGTTAGACTGGTTCGACTTCACTTTTACTTTTAGTACTTCAGTGAATCAGTCACTTTGAGTTTGACTTTCAGTTTCACTTTCGACTTTGGTTTGACTTTGAGTTTGACTTTGAGAGCTCCTAGTCCTAGTCTTACGCCGAGAATTCTGTCATCAAGTCCCATTTCGTGGAATTCCATTACTTCATCATCGTCAGGGTGGGGTCTCTTGGCTGCCATACTGAATATTCCCGATAGTACTTGCGTGAAACAAACACAACAGTCCCAGAATTGGGTTTTCTGTACTTGGAATTGGAAGTCGGTTACCACACTATATCATGCTCGTCCAGTCGTTTGAGGACCATGTGAGTGAACAGGGAACCCCTTCTCAGAAATACACTTGGTACAACAATTACGACAGAATACACAATGATACGGAAAAAAAGGGGAAGTCTCCTTGTCTGATGCCGAACACGTGCTTGTGTATATAAAGAGTCGGGGATACCAATTTTCTGGACTGTCATAACGCAAGGCGATCGAGCCTCCCCACGCCCTCGAGATCTCGTGTGATGATGTCATTGATGGCGGAGATTTTGGGGAGCTGAGCAAGTCGGTGGTGATTTCTTCAAATTCATCAATATATAGTTGTAATTATCGAATAAAGGGCGGCAGAAAATGTGATACCGATGAGTCAGTCTTCGTATGGGAGTCGTGAAAGGCGCCTCAACACCAGCAGTTCCCTACAAGATTCTGCACAGAATTCTAGTAGTGGAAATTCTGTTGTGAAATTGAAAGTCAAGACTGGCGACAAACCGGCAGTTTCGAAACAACCTTCTAAACTTTCCAAGCACGGGATTTTTTCTGTTGAGAAACGGCTGGACACTAAACGAGTGACACAAAAAGATGCGGGTAACGGATCCTATGTCTGTCCAAAGGAGGACACGTCTTCCAGAATGAAACCTCAAACACATAATTACAATACTCCAGGGACTGGGAGTGGAAAATCCCACCCTGTAGCAGTCGGTTCCCCAGCAGGAACCACCTCGAGTGCCTCACAGTCCAACTCTAAAACGCCGTCATCCCAAGCTATCAAGCGCGGTGAACCACCAAATGGGTCGAAATACTCCTCCAGAGAACTCCGATCAGCGAAGATAGACCGCCAGAGACCACCACCCAGAACTGGAGTACGCGGGGGCATACTAGTTGAACGTAGCCCAGCTGGTTCTAGATCCACTAATGGACCAGATCGCCGAGGTAAATATGTTTAACACTCTTTTTTATTGTGTTTGAGGTCTCAACAACCCTAACTGGATCATTGTTCAACAGAACTTCCTTGATTTATTGACAACCAAGGTGTACTGTAATTATACTGAGCTAGACAGTAGCAACTGATCAGGGTTTTTAGAACTGTAATAAAATGAGCAGTACATGTATCATTTAATATATAGTTTAGCAACTTTTACAGGTAATGATCGTATAAACATAACAGATATAGCATTGCACAGACTTGTGCGCAATGTTGCTACTGAAAATGACCCAAAACTTACCAGCATAAGAGCTCTTCAAGTGCATATAATGGATCCGAGAAATGGCCGTGTTGTGCAGAAGACCGGGGACAAATTGTGGAATGTTCTGTTGGATCAGATCAAATCTGATGGGTAAGTGTGTCTGTGTGCATTACAGCTGTAAGGAAGAACCAACATCGAGGAGTTAAAACATAATAAAACCTACCATAATCACGTGCATTTTGAGATGACTGGTTTCATTTTAAACAGTGTGCTTTCTTGAAAAGCGGTATTGTTCACTGAATTATTTTCTTGAATCCGTAATATGTACTCAGGTCACATTGTTGTACTATGATCCCGGGCCACAATTACTGTTCATTTACAGCATTTTAATGTGTCCTCTTAGTAGTTTTTCTGTCAAAAATCCACCTCTCCCTTGTTGATTTCTCTGCAGATAATGTTTAAACAAAAGGCTTAAGTTGATTGACCTCCAATCTCTCAGGATCATCCATTTAGTCTTGTAGCTGATGCTTCACACACAGTGAAACTGAGCCTCGACATAGTCAGGTTCTTCTATGCCGACTCTGCCCTTTAGATGCAGTTGCTATGGTATAGTTGGAATAACAACTGACGCCAGCAATTCGTTCATTCAATAGTCTTTGTATTTGATATTGCAGAAACAATCTTGTACGAGCTGCACTGGTTGAATGCTTGGCTCGTAGTGGCTTGTTGACAACTGATGGACCAGGGTACGTATAAACCTACCGAGCCTCACTTATCCTGAGATATAACACTTCCATGTTTGCCAAACACACCTTTCTTCTATGTTGCAATCAGTTTGATTTTTTGACAGAGCCTGCAATCTCCAATTCCTAGACTGGTTGTGGACTGCCTATGCAAACGGTTCTGACTCAGACAAGATTGTACTGATGTCAGTGTTAGAGAAATTGCTTAACATTGGAGACATTCAGCATTCCTCTGCTAAGGTATACCTCAATGCTACCAGAGGCCAAAACATCAGAGGCCAAAACACATGGACTGATGTGGGGCCTTGAACTGAAGCCCCAATGTACATTTTCCATAATAGTCTTGGGGTAACCCATCACCTGACCTGTGGAAAAGAGAAGCATCTGTGAGGGAAAAGTCATGCAGCATTAAATCAGGTGCTGGCCCTTGCTTGACGCATGATATGCTTTTGATAACATGATGAAAGCTTGTTCATTTTTTTCCATAGGACACCATGAACAATTTGCAGCAGCTGCTGGAGAATGCGCCGACAGGCCTGGTTCTTGTGGCTGTCCTCAATGTGATTCGATACTTCTCAACTGAAAATCCCTCTCATGACATCTTCTCAGAATTCTTCCGGGTACGGGATGCTATATTTGATAAACTTATGCGGTGTGAAGTTGGTCGTCCATAATATTTCTGTGATTTAGTCCCTGATGTGGTTAGATAGGTATCGATCCATGACTTGAGACCATGCTTCACGTGTCATTCTTGCTGATTAAACCCCCAAACAATCGATAGCAAGATAGGGGAAATATAAATCACTCGGTGTTGGAGTAGCCGGATAGAAAACTTGCTTACAGTCTTATGTGATTGTCTCCACTATGTGGTTTTTTGGCCTGGATGAACTCGGTGCGAATAAAGCTGTTTCTGTTGTTTTCTTCAGGATGTGGTGGATATTCTTCTGGGGTGGTACTTGGATGAAAAGCAGTCATGGAGAATCGTCACCAGCATCGACAAGGCCATGCTCGAAATGCCCCACCATTGGATGACTAATATTGACTTTAGTCGTATGCTTACTGGTTAGTGAATGGGAAATATGTCATATTTAGATAATTCCACTGTAGAAGATATTCGCGTCATTTTGGGCAGTCGGAATAAAAAGACATTGATCGCAATGATGCAAACACACGATCGTAGTCAACAAATTCAATGAGTTCAAGAGGAATTTCAATCGCATCGGAGGCTCTTTTTAACTTGTCAAAACCTGGTGTTTGGTTGTCATCAAATTCCGCCAATCAAAGGTGACTATGCAAATACGCAATGAAAAACTTGTGACGGCCTATGGGATTCCACATATTGTGTGTAATTCGCACGCAGCCAGTTATGAGTAGGTTGACTCATCGCTACATGCCACACCTTTGTCAGTTGGAGACCTTGTGCAGGAGAGAACAACTTTGAAATGACTACAGTTACGGGATTTGGATTACTGTAACTGGGTTTGGTAATGGGAGTCGGGAATTGTTTTACCCTGCTTGAAACATGAACAAGTCATCACAAGCCTTGCACTAAGCTCGAATTGACAGTTAATTCAGAGGCGTTATTGTGCAATAAACAAATTAGGATGGTAGGTGAAATGATAGACATCAATTGTCAAATGTGATTCGCTGGAACTGTGGATATATGCAACCAATGAAATCAATGAGGAGTCGTAACAGCCAATGACAAACGAACTCCATTCTCGTAAGATTTTGACGATTCACTACAAAGCAGATGACTTTTTTCGTCACATGACGCTAGAGCCCTTGTAATGGTAGTAATTTTGGAGTCATTCTCTCATGCGCAAGGTCTCTAGGTATTCCAGATCAGTTAAAGTTTATGGAAATGCGATCAGCCTGTATTATACCCATAGTTATACATTACAGGCCATTTCATGGATGATGTGGAGTCATACTGCGAGAAGCTTGCGTTGGTTTCTGATGTTGAGGCAGTACCCAAGAAAATCATCCTGCTGTTGCAGTAAGTGCAGATTTTTTCTAGCAATGCACCCTAATCAATATGGATTGCGATTTCCATTCGTAGCAAAAACCCATTCATCGATGTTTGTCTGATGGTAATAGAAGACGGTTCTGTATTTCTGGTGAGTTATTCTGACCTTTTTGTGTACGCATAACTGCGCTGTAAGTTTGTTGCATCACAACCCATGTACATGTTGTCTAGCTGTGATCAGTTGATGTGTGGTTTTTATTTTAGAGTCTTTGCCACTGTAGTGAAAGGAAGCGGAGTGTTTTTCTCTCCCAAGAGGTCCAATGATATTGAAGAAGGATATGTGTCCAAGGTATGCAAAATTGACTTCTCCCTTTTAAATGTAATATTAGGTTTCGAAATATGGTTACTTAATGTCAAAAGTCCCCAGGTAACCCTTTTTCTCTTTTGTAGTGCGTACAGAGGGTGTTGACTTGTTACAGAAACCTAAAAAATCGGACTTGTTGTTCACAACTTCTCATCATTGGTGAGATATTTTTACGCTCTATTATTCAGTGGCGTTGTGAGTTTGTTAAGCCGGAGACCTCTAGTGTGTATATACACTCGCGTATACGGCTCATTTTGTAGTGTCACTAAAGCCCATGGATAGTCCAAAATATTATTGTGATGATCTTTCACACGCTTATCTATCTGCCACAACAACATCATCATCATAGTCAGCCTTCAAGACCCCGCTGCTTTGTGTAGGCCTCTCTCATATTCTGCCACTGTTGTCTGTCTGTTGTCTTCTCAGTTCAGTTTGATCCTTCCTCGTTTTCTCTTTCCAGGTGGTATCCAGTCTTTCATGCACCCGTTCCTTGTGTCGTTATTGCCCTCCCTGGCTACATGGCCAGCCCACCTCCATTTACAGTGTTTGATTCTCACGAGAATGCCAGGTAGTTTCATCTCTTCTCAAATTGAAACGTTTGTCTGTCTCTCTTCCCATCTCATACCCAACATTTTTCTTTCCATTGCCATTTGTGTTGCTCGAGTTGTCTATTTTCCTCGAGAGGTTCCAAGTTTCGGATGCATACATCATGACTGGAGCTATGCACTACAAACAGAGTTTTTTCATGAAGGAAAGACAAAATGTTGGTCCCTGAAGCCGAAGGTACTTCTCTAGCTTCTCAAAGTTACTCCATGCAATTCCAAGTCTTCTTGAGATTTTTTTTCCATGATTGCCCTCAATTGTCACGAGATTGCCAAAGTATGTGTAACTGTGTACATTCTCCAGAAGGTCATCTTCTACCTTGATGGTTGTTGGTCTGTTTGCCATCCCCTTGGTCTTTGTTATGTTCACTTTTAGTCCTACTTTGTTCCAGTTCCAGTCATGCATCATCATTTGTAGCTCGTCTTCCCTTTTTCCTAAGAGTATGATGTCGTCCGCAAATCGTAATATTGTGAGGTGCACTGCTCCGATTTTCATCCCATCACTCTTCTCTTTTTAAATCTAACTTAGAGAAAATTGATTGGAGGCAGAATATGAACAGTTTTGGAGGGATAGAGTCTCCTTGTCGTACTCCTCTTCTCAGACAGAAAGGTTGTCCTTCAGCGTGGGGTTGAATCTTTGACACGCCGTGTCTGTGGATCTGATCTAGGATGTTGATGTATTTATCACCCACTCGTTGTTCGTTCAATGCATTTAGTATGGCTGTTGTCTACTGAGTCAAAGGCATTTTTTCGAAGTCAATGAATGCCATATGTAGAACGGAATGTCGTATTCATTACAGTTCGCTATGATTTGGTTTAATGAATGGATGTGATCCATTGTTGATCTGCCGGGCCGAAAGCCTGCTTGGTCTTTCTCCTGGTGCTCTTCTGTTTGCTGGCTGATCCTGTCACAGCAACACGGTATTATTCCAATGACATATAGGAGTCCACAGCCTCAGGACTCATGGTTAAATTCTCAGAGTCCCTGAATGTGAAGCTTTCTCTTACCGCAGGTTCCATTACTTGCCATTTCAAATGCTTCCCGGGCACTTGGCGGGTCAAAGTGAAAAGTATATGCGTTTTGTTCCCCCACTCCCCAATCTGGCTCTCATCTTTTTGCAGTAAATAACCTAATAGCACTGCTCAGTCAGTGTGATGAGAACCTGAGCTCAGCAGAAGGCATCCAATCTTACCTCACCATGCAGTTAGAGAACCTACCTCAGGCATGCGGAGATGTGAAACGCAGTTTTCTTAGTCTTTTTCACCTGGTAAGCTCAATCTGGGGAACTACGTGCCCATGTGTTTAATTCTCACTATAGTAAACCTGCTTTCCATGTACCTCCTTATCAAAACAATCGGTCAAATCAAAATTTTTGCATCAGGTCTCCGAGCATTGAGAATCGCACAAGCATGTTTAAAGGGAGACTTAAGTTCCGTGTGAATTTCGATTGAACAGAGCTAGCAGCCGATCATACCTGGTAGTTTTCGCTTTGTTTAGATCGAAATTAATTTTAATATTATATCATAAATTTCAATTGTGGGTGTTGTTACGGTTTTTTTTATTAGAATAAGCGTTTTTATCGATCAGAAAAAAAATTGAATGGTCTCTCGCGAGCGAGATTTGAATGTAAACATCCGGTCGTCCCTTTTACCGTAGTTTGGTCAAGTTTCCAACTCTTCTTTGAGCGGTCTGCTTTCACTACTGGCTTCACCTTCGTTCACATCGGTACGCCATGGCTTCGAGTTTGATATCTTTTGGAAACCACCCTGATGGTTATGGACCAGAGCCTCAGTTGAACCGAGAGGAAATCTTAGCTGCTGTCACGGACTTCGTCTTCGGTCGCACTCAGTCTCACAGTCACTCACTAGTGGTAGTAGTGGTAGTCACCGTAGCGACTCACTGGTCGACAGCGCTACGCGGCCAGGAGATCGGTGTGAGTGTGGTAACTGCGAGCCAAGCAGTGATATGAGAAGAGTTTAGTGTTTGTGTTGTGCCGACGCTGTTCTACCGGTACACCAATATACCGAGTTACGACGCGAGAGCCAGAAGGATCAACCGTACAAATGCCTAACTGAACACCCGTGCTTCCATGCATTCTGCCTGTACCCAAGGATGCTAGCAGTTCGTGAGGTGTCCTATCGGAGGGGATTCGGTCGAACTCTCCCAGGCAGTTGAGATCATAACACTAAAATGCGTTACATAGCCTACCGCATATGGTACTCTTGGTAGGCGCATACGTAAAGTAATTCCTGCATGTGTTGTGAAAATTATCCGCCAGAAGTTCCCAAAGCTTGCTGGAATGAACTAAATCGGCTTTCACTACTATGATGGAAGTGATGACGATGAGACTGTGGCATGATGGTGATACGGAGTTTGGCTGTGAGACAGCATGTGATAGTGTATGGGATTACCATGACAGTTGAGGGCGACGACACTGGGTATGGCTCACACATCGGTCTCGGTGTGGTGGAAGGCAATGAAGCCAGCTGCCGGACAAGGCACCAATCAGCCCTTTTTAGGGCCATC
>Ga0224501_10001418_pt1 | contig 18621 bp, 20 predicted proteins | sample SF_Oct11_sed_USG_4_FD_169105 | JGI IMG/M metagenome (GOLD analysis project Ga0224501, IMG submission 169105) | Sediment microbial communities from San Francisco Bay, California, United States - SF_Oct11_sed_USGS_8_1 | ecosystem: Environmental > Aquatic > Marine > Sediment | place: USA...
CCAGCGCTGAGAGGCACGCTAGGAACTTGGAAAAAATTCACGGCGAACCATGTTCAACTATAATAACATCCGAGCGCTATAACGTCGCGAATAAAATTGCTAGGAGCAGCCAGCGGATTACGCCGCTGCGGGGGCCATCTCTTACGGAAAGACTGGACGCGGTGACAACCCACCCGGTCATAGGCTACCCAATCCTAATCGGCGTTGTGCTTCTGGTTCTCTTCACAGTTTTCACCGTCGGCGGATATCTAAGCGGGTTTTTTGAGGACGTAATGGGGCCGATTAGAGGTGCATTTGGAGGTGAGATGGGGGAGTTGATTGGAGAGGGGGTCTTCGGCGGATTGATAGCAGGGATAGCCATAGTGCTGCCGTTCATTCTACCTTTCTATCTGATTTTGACACTCTTGGAGGGCTCAGGTTACCTGCCTCGCGCCGCGTTCATGACTGACAGCCTAATGCACCGCATGGGGATTCACGGTAAAGCATTCATCCCGTTCATACTCGGTTACGGCTGCAATGTCCCCGCGTGTTTGGGGTGTAGGATAATGGAGACCGAGCGGGAACGAACAATCGCCGCGTTCGTCGTGACGCTGGTGCCGTGTGCCGCCGTGACGGTCGTGGTCCTAGGTTTAGTCGGAGCTTTTGTGGGTATTCATTGGGCGCTGGCATTATACTTGCTCAATTTGGTGATAATTTTCATCCTAGGGAGAGTCGCGTTCAAGGTCCTGCCGGGCGAACCTATGGGGCTGATTATGGAAATGCCGCCCTACCGGAAGCCGCACGTGCGCTCAGTGCTAAAGGAGACTTGGATGAGGGTGAAGGACTTTGTTTACATCGCGTTTCCGCTGATCATCATAGGCAGCGTTGTACTCACCGGACTAAAGGTTGGGGGTCTGTTGGAGCCTATCGGGAATACCTTGAGCCCAGTCACCGTTGGATGGCTGGGCCTGCCCATGATTACCGGCGTCCTGCTCATCTTTGGGGTCCTCAGGAAGGAACTCACGTTAGTCATGCTCGCGACCCTCACGAGCACGACGAATTTTGCAACGGTATTAAATCCGACTCAAATGATTGTCTTTGCAATAGTCGTGATGTACTACATCCCCTGCATCGCAACCATCGCAGCTTTGGCGCGGGAGCTGGGGTGGAGGAAGGCCGCTTATATCACTGTGTTCGAGATAGCGTTTGCCCTCATTCTGGGTGGTATCGCGTTCAGGCTGCTGACCTTGGCGTAGGAAAAACTAATAATGTGCAATGCCACCTGACGGCTCAACTCAATTTTACGAATAACAGAATAAGAAAAGAAAATTATTGGAGAGCTAAAATCTACTTTGTAGCTTAAGAAGAAAGAAATCCGATTAGAATTTGAAACAGAACTTTGAGGAAAGCTAAATGAACGATTTTTTGTTAATTTTATTCCTAATCTTCGCCGGGCAAATTCTGGGTTCATTGATAGGCCTCATTAAAAATCCAGGTAAAGTTGCATTATACGGCTCTTTATCTTTTGCCGCAAGCGTGATGATCGCCATATCCTTTGTGCAGCTGATACCCGAAGGCTTAAAGTATGCATCTCTATTTTTAATAGCAATTTCATTTTCCGCTGGCATGGTAATAATGCGGGTAGTGGATTGTTTGCTACCCCATATCAATCCCGAGCTAATTAAAAAAGAAAAGCCCTCCGTTAAGAGAAGCGTCACCATGTTGACCATTGGCATAGCTTTGCACAACATCCCAGAAGGTTTGGCAGTCGGAGTTGGGTTTTCAATATCTGCGGAATTGGGAATTATTCTTGCGTTAGCCATAGCGATTCAGGATTTTCCGGAGAATATTGCGACAATAATTCCACTATACGGCATGATCAAGAAAAGATTGAAGTCATTTATGATCCTTGTTGCCACGGCGTTGTTCGAGTTGGCAGGATTTCTCGCTGGATATTTATTTTTTAAAGAAGCCCCCCTGACCTGGCTAGGGGCCGTGCTGGCGCTTGCTGCGGGGGTTATGGTTTACATCTCGGTGGAAGAGCTGATACCTTCGGCGCAGGTTAGAAGATATCCCAAAATGTCCGCTGCGACCATCATTTTGGGAATAACGTGCGTGATATTAACCAGTTTAATATGATGGGGAGACAAAAGTAATCATAAATTTTGGTTGAGGCGCTCTGGGGATGTCAAAAATCGAGCTTGAAGCGATTACTGCAGAAGAAATGGCTGAGATAGATAAAAAGGCGGTAGAATTAGGGATCCCGCGCCTCTTGCTGATGGAAAACGCTGGAGGTGCAGTTGCGCGAACGATAATGGAGAAATTCAACCACGGATTAAAGATCATCGTTTTCGCTGGGACCGGAAACAATGGTGGAGATGGGTTCGTCGCTGCTAGACACTTAGCGAACAGGGGAGCTAAAGTCAATCTTTTCTTAATCGGAGATCCTGAAGGTATCCGCACCGAGGAGGCGCGCCTGAATTGGAGCGTGATACAGAAGATGAAAAGAAATATTAAGATTTATATGATTAGTGGCCCTTCCGACCTCAAGAAAGCAAAGAGTTACCAAAAGCACGTAGACGTAATCGTCGATGCCATGCTTGGGACTGGCTTGAGAGGCTCGTTGAGGGAACCATTTTCATCCGTAGTGCGCTTGATAAACGAGTCAGGCATCCCCGTGGTTTCAGTAGACGCGCCAACAGGGTTGAATCCTTCGACCGGCGAGGTGCACGGGCTTGCGGTCAAAGCAACCTACACCGTAACTTTCCATAAAATGAAGAGGGGTTTTCTTGAAGCGAAGGAATACACGGGTACGGTTACAGTAGCTGATATAGGAATCCCTAAGGAAGTCGAAGCCGTGGCAATAGGTGAACACAGAAGTTTACGGCGGCTTGCCAGCGGAGCATCTAGAAAAGACACTAGGCTCGTGAGTGCATGCATGTTAGGAATTAACTGTAGGCACGATGGTCAAAACAACCTTAACGAGAAAGTAATGTGGCTAGCCGCGAAAGAGATGTTGATTCCCGTTTGCCCCGAGCAACTCGGCGGGCTTGGAACGCCTAGGGAGTCCATGGGGATAATCGAAGGAGGAGGTTCGGAGGTCTTGGATGGAAAGGCGAGGGTTATGAACAGGAGCGGCAAGGACGTGACAGAAAACTTGGTAAGAGGTGCAGAAGAAGTTTTGAAGATCGCGAAGTCGTTAGGCGTGAAGGACGTTATCTTGAAGGCGAGGAGTCCCTCCTGCGGGTGTGGGAAAATTTATAGTGGAACATTTCCTGATAGGCTGGTCGAAGGAGACGGAGTTACGGCTGCATTGTTAAAGAGGAGTGGCTTTCACGTAATCACTGAGGATATTCTCTGAGAATAGGCAAGTGTAAATGGTGAGTTGAAGAATTCGTGAGATAAAGAATTTTGAGGTTGAAAGGTCTTTGGAAAAGTATATAATGAAAAAGAAAAGACGCACACCACTCACTATAGCACAAAAATCGCTCCGGCGAAGACAGTTGACCACATTCCCTCCTTTACAAGGGCAGTCTGTGTCATGTTTGTGGTCCTTACGATCTTTCGAGAAATCTTCCATATCTGTTTTCTTTCGTTCCAGCTCTTGTCTGGGTCAAAAGGTAAACCCAAGGCCCCCGCGAGCATAGAAGCCGCCAAGTCTTCCGAGTAATCGCCGGCTTCTTCCGCCGTTTGCCCGTAGGCATCGTGTTCGCTGATATACCCGTAAGTGTTTTTGTCTGCTGGAAGAGCACAACCTATGCTTGCGGATATTAGCCTTCTTCGCTCGTTGCTGCAGCATCTTCCAAAGACGCCGAAAATAATTTGCCCATCACGCAGGTGACTCAAACCCTTTTCCCGAGATATCATTTTACACCCCGGGGGGATTATGCTCGAGACCGATACTAAGTTAAACCTTGCGACCCCCGCGTTTTCCAAGGCATATTCGAATGATTTCAATTTTTCCCGGTCGTGCCCAACTCCTCGGGTAAGGAATAGATATCTCGGTAGGAAGTCCATTTCATCTCCTCGATTTGTTCTAGGTTGAATTCTAAATCTTTATTATTAACCTTTTGGCTGCTGCATCTTTGGACCAAAAAATTCTATTCTTAAATTTAGGGAACCCCTAAAATATATGGGGATGTGTTATGGGCGCCGAACTAAGCGTAACTGAGAATGAAGCGAAATATCTAAAATTGATATACAGAGGGCAGTGCGAGGAGTCCACCAAGGTCAGGACTACAGCCGTGGCAAAATCTCTTGGGGTTCGGCCAGCCACGGTGACCGAAGTGATTCAAAATCTTTCCGAGAAGAACCTTCTCTGGTACAGGCGTTACCATGGCGTTGAGCTGACGAAAGAGGGCATAGCAGAAGCCCAGAAGCTGCTGAGAAAGCACAGGATTTTGGAGATTCTCTTTACGGATATACTTAAGTACAACACTCAAAGGGCCTGCAACGAGTCTTCTAAGTTGGATTATCATGCGTCAATGAGCCTCATCAACGCTATTTGCAAGGCTTACGGGCATCCAGAAATTTGTCCATGCAAAAAGGTTATCTTTAGCGACCCAAAATGCAAGAAAAAATAAATGGAAGGTGAAACAGATTGAGTTTACTAAAGCAAATCGTTTACGAACTCAAGAGACACGCTCCCTTCACGGCATTTGGGGCTCTTACCGGAGTAATTCTCATGAGCATTATAATCCTTGTTGGGCTTACTTCCGAAACCCCTGATACAATTTTCCACGTTTTGCACCCCCTTCACATCGTATTGAGCGCGCTCGTAACTACTGCTATGTACAGAAGATACCGTAGTGGCGTCGCGGTGGCAGTGGGAATCGGTTTCGTTGGATCGATCGCAATATGTTCAACAAGCGACATAGTTTTTCCTTATATTGGGGGGGCGTTGCTTGGGTTACCCATAACTTTTCACGTATGTTTCATCGAACACGCATGGCTCATAATCTTCTCAGCGCTTGCTGGCATCGCAATTGGACTGTTTTGGTCTAGGACAAAGTTCCCACACGCAGGGCACGTGTTGCTAAGTACTCACGCGTCTCTGTTTTACCTAACAACATTCGTGGCTCCCGCGGACTGGCTCCCGCTGTTGCCACTCATTTTTCCGATACTCTTCGTAGCAGTGTGGATCCCCTGCTGCGTGAGTGATATCGTTTTTCCCCTTTTGTTCGTAAGGGGAGGAAGGCGAACCAAATCTGGCTCGGAACTTGTGAAGCGATAAAAGTTGCTCAGTTCCCGCCACTAACGAATTTTCTTTGTCCAGTATGGATTTCTGAGGTCCTCGAAGGCCGATAACGCAGCGACCGCGCCCCTGGAGCACGCTACCACAATCTGTTTAACTCCACCCGTTACATCACCCGCAGCATAAACTCTGGGGATGTTTGTCCTCTGGGTTTTGTCGGTTGTGATATAGCCCTCCTCATCAAGGGAAATTCCGATTTTCGCCGCGAGTTCGCTGTTGGGGTCCTCTCCTATCGACACGAAAACTCCTGCTACCTCGAGGTCTTTTTTAGTATTTTCCTTAGTGTTGTGTATTCGAACCCCTTTCACGAAATTATCACCTGTTATCTCCTCCACTACGGAATTCAAGCGGATGTCAATTTTTCCTTCCAAATTTCTTCGAAGGTAATCCTCTGCCCTGAGCTTGTCCCTTCTGTGAATTAAGGTGACATCGCATCCCACACTATCAAGATAAATGGCTTCCATCGCGGCGGAATTTCCACCCCCAACCACAGCTACTTTCTTACCCTTGAAGAGAAAACCGTCGCAGATGGCGCAATAGGATACACCCTTTCCAAAAAATTCATTTTCTCCTTTCACGCCTAGTTTTTTGTGGGTTGTGCCGGTCGCGAGTATCAGAGCTTTTGTGGGATACTCGCCCTTCTCCGTGCGGACCAAAAAATCCGTCCCGACTTCTATGTCCTTCACGGGTTCAAATTCTTTAAGCTCAACGTATTTCGCAGCTTGTGCCTTCAATTTCTCCACGAGTTCCATGCCTCTTATCGCATCCATGCCCGGGTAGTTCTCGATCAGGGGAGCCTCCCTCGCCAGTCCTCCTGCCACCGCCTTCTCAAGTATTAATGTTTTCAAACCGCTCCTGGCACCGTATATTCCAGCACTCAAGCCAGCAGGCCCTCCACCAACAATGATCAGATCGTGTGGCATCGGTTTCGTCCTCTAGGTCTTATTACTACTATCCTGATTTATCCTTTCACAAACTCATTTTTTTCCACGCATCTCCATTGGTGGCTATCAGTGCGGCCATCCGTGAGGCTTGGGCATTCGATGACATAACTATAATTCCAGCTTTTTCTAGTTTCTCGCATTGAAATGACAAATTTTGCGGGTCTCGAGACGTTCCGACTATCGATGCTACTACACTCAGATATCCACCACCACGATCGGCTATCTGCTTGGCTTCCTCCACCACCCGTGCCAGCTCCTCGGCAGGGTTCGGATGCGCTCCGTGCCCAAGCACAACATCCAATACAACCACGGCCGCCTCCCAGTCCTTCGCTTCCTTTAAGAGCCGCTCACGTCTCGGGCATAGGTCAACCGCTGGGTGATTTCCCCCCGAAAGATCGGGCACACCCATGTCGACGCAGGCGTGCCCTCGGCTAGAGCGTGTATCCGGCAACCGTAACCTTGGCTCCAACGGAATATTGGATCGGGCGGGGCCCACAAGTTTCCGCAAGATAACTTGGGCTTCTGTACACAGCATTCCTCCCGAATACAGACCTCTGATGTAGCGCTGCCCGTAGCCGAAGCGCGAGTATTCTGATTCCGCGATTTTTCTGATCTGATCAGGCGGAAAGGCAAAAACCATCTCGCCAAGCTTGCGCTTTTTGACAATGGAAATAGCGTGAGCCGCTGCCTCTTCAAGCGTTGCGGCAGGGACCACACCCTTCGGGAATTTGACCCAACTCCCTGCCCCTAAGAAACAGACCACCGCTGGTTTCCCGGTGCCCTTAACCGTGTCAATCACCTTGCGGGCAATGGTAGTGGTTGGGACCCGAGCTGCCACTATGATTACTCTTGTTTTATCATCCACGGTGAGGAATTTTAACACTGAAAGCGTTTCTGCTCCACCAATCTTTTGGGAGAGATCTCTGGGACCCACTCCAAACGCGTGCGAGATTCCAACTTCGTCCACAAGACATGAGAGTTCCTGGACCCCGCTCCCAGTGGTGCACACGATTCCTATAGGTCCTCGGCGGACGGAATTCCATATTCCGAAGCCCTCTTCATCTACAATTGAGGTACCGCACCCGGGACCGAGTAGAAGTAGCCCGCGCTCGGATGCCTGCTGTTTGAGTTCGGCCTCCTCGGCAAGCGTGACTCCGGTGCTCAGGAGAACCACGTGTTTCCCGGCTCGCAGCGCATCCATTGCCTCGACGGTGGCGGATGGGCCAGAGGTAGAAATTGCGAAGACTTCAGACATCTGACTCCTAGTAGAGCTCTGCCCCGTGAGGTTAAAAGAATCTCACCATTTGTTAATGCATTTCCAAAGAGCACAACGTGTCACGTGGTTGTGATACGCGCGTGTCATGCCTCGAGATAATTTTCCCATATTGAACCGCGCAAATCACTTAAGCTAGAACGCAAAAGGAGGAAGGGTGCACCATTGAGGTCCACAGGTTACAAGCTCGGCAGATTCTTCTTGTGTGGGTTCAAGCACAATTCAGCGTTCGTACAGTCGATCAAAAATTTCGCGAAGGAGAAACGAGTCACGATTGCGGGCTTCACAGTAATCGGTGCGGTCAAAAAGGCAAAGCTGGCTTGTTACGACCAAGTGAAGCATGAGTATGAACAAATTAAACTCGACGAGCCCTTGGAGATCGCGAGTTGTTTCGGCAACCTCTCGCTCAAGGACGGCAAACCATTTGTGCACATCCATGCTGTGCTCGCCGACGCAACAGGCAAAACCTATTCGGGGCACCTGATCAATGCGACGGTTTTCGCGGCCGAGCTTCACCTTCAAGAGCTGCTGGGTAATAAACTCGAACGGGAATACGATCCAACAACTGGCCTTGCGCTGTGGGAGTTTGAGGATCGATAAGGTAAATCCGCTAAGACGGTAAATCATTGCGGATGATGCCAAATGATTAAGCTGATGGCTTGGCTTCTGGCGGCTTCGCATAAATCGTCGGGTCTTTAACGCCAGCCCTCTCGAACGCGCGCTTTCTGTTTCGACATGACTCGCAGCGTCCACAGTGAAGCTCGCGATTCAAGTAGCAACTCCACGTAAGCTCAAGAGGAACCCCAAGTTCAACGGCCAGCTTTATCGCTTCGGCTTTTGTCTTGTCTGCCAGCGGGTTTCTTACGGTGAGCTTGGATTCTGTGCCAAGCGATATCGCCTGAGCAATGGCGGAGACAAACTCTTGCCTGCAGTCTGGATAAAATCGTGCGTCGTCCTCTTGTGCGCCATAAAAAATTACTTCTGCTCCGATCGTCGCTGCATACCCTGCGGCAATGGCGAGCAGGATACCATTTCTAAATGGCACGATTATGCTTTGCTCGAACTTTTCGGGCATGGGCATTTGCTCATCGAGAAGTACAGTGGCACCAGGGCCGTAAAGCTGCTTTAGAAATGAGATGTCGACAACGCGGTGCTCTTTGGCACCCAGCGCCTTAGCGATTTTTTTGGCGCTTTCGATTTCATTGGTCGCAATTTGTCCGTAGTTGAAGGAAAGACAATAAAGTTTGTAGCCCTCATGCTTCGCTATCGCCGCCGCCGTAGCGCTATCGAGTCCGCCGGAAAGCAAACAAACTGCTTTCATTTTCTCTTTTTTAACTTACGTCCTGAAAATAAAAATTCAACATTTTCAACGATTAGATCTCAAGAGGACTCAAGCTTGATTAGATTGGCATGGTCAAGCGGTTCGAGAAGACGACTCCACAGCAAAGGGTAAACCTAAATTTCAACCATCTAAAGCAGAGAACCTCTTTAGGGTTGTTTAAATGAAGCCGAAAAAAGATAAGTCTGCAGAGGATGTACTTGTTTAAGGGGAAAATTCATGATTACAGCCAAAGCGGTTATATTTGATTACGATTGCACACTGGTCGACACGCTCAAAAGATTTCATGATGTTTTTGATCAATTGCTCAGAGAGCGTGGGGATGAACCACTAGGGTGGGATGAATTCTTCAAATATTATATTGCGGACACGCTTGATGGCGTAATTACTGCACCGTTCAATAAAGAACGAGGACGAAAGCTGCATGAGTTCTGGCTCGAGTTTTTGCGAAGATATCGAGCGGACGATCCGGGAAGCAAGCTGATCCCGGGCGTGAGGGAAGTTTTTCAAAAGCTCAACGACGCTGGTATCCCCATCGCGGTCATCACGAGCTGCATCGCGCCTAAGGCTAAAATAAAAGAGGAGTTGGCGAGTTTTGGGCTTGATAAATTTGTGAAGGCGATCGTTACTGGAGATGATGCTGTTAAAGATTTAGATGAGCAGCACCACTTCTCCAAGGTCGAGATCTTAAGGCTCGCGGTCGAAAGGCTTGGAGTCGACCCTAGGGACTGTGTGGTTGTGGGGGATTACTGGAATGATGTGAGGGACGGCAAAATCCTAGGCGCACGAACAGTCGCCGTGCTGACTGGCCTGATGCGGCGGGAACTCCTAGAAAAGTACGGCCCAGACGCTATCATCGAGAGCGTTCGTGGCCTGCCAAAGGTTGTTAAATTTGAAACTCAAAAGTTATGAAGGTGGTTGAATGGTTCGCATTGATGGAACGAGCTTCGGAAGCATCACCGTGGATGGCGAGCACTACCCTCATGACGTTTGGATTTTAGCTGATGGTTCGATCAGAAGACGGAATCGAAACCATGAGTTCACGCTTAACGAGTTCGACTTCCTGCTCGAGGGAAAGCCGGAGCTGGTCATAGTGGGAACTGGTCAGTCAGGTTGCGTCCAAATTGACAAAGAAGCAACTGAGTTAGCAGTGAAAAAAAGGGTTAAGATAATCGATGATATCACCCCAGATGCCCTCAAGCGATACAACGAGGAGGCAAATGCAGGGCGAAAGGTGGCCGGCGCATTTCACGTCACATGCTAGGTGTCCAAATGGTGCGAGCTTTCATCGGAATCGATATCGACGAGGCGGTCAGACAGAAACTGGCGGCCGCTCAAGATCAACTTCAGACAACCGGGGCGCAGCTCAAGCTCGTCGAACCACCCAACATCCACGTGACGATGAAATTTCTCGGGGAGGTTTCCGAAGACAGGGTTGGTGAAATTGCTGAGGCGTTGAAAAGGGCCGCTACGGGAACAGGGCAATTCGACATCGGGGTTAAGGGCATAGGTGTCTTCCCGAACCTGCGCTATATCCGAGTCGTGTGGGCAGGTGTGGCCGAGGGAAGTGATGAGGTCATCGGTCTCCATCAAGGGATCGACCGCGAGCTGGGGCTGCTGGGGTTCCGCTCAGAGCGAGATTTCGTTCCCCACCTAACAATTGCCCGGGTTAAAACGGCTAAGCAAAAGGAGCGGCTAGCAGCGTTTGTCAAAGAAATGGTCGACGTAGAGTTTGGAGTGACGCGTGCTCAAGCAGTTGAACTGAAACAAAGTACACTGACCCCTAAAGGGCCAATTTACAGTACGCTCGCTCGGGTAGAACTCGTAACCAAAAAAATTTAAAGCGTTACTGGGAATTAGAAGACGTTCGATCCTTGTGTCGGTATCAAGCTCCTCGGCGGACTTTGTGTGTATTGAAAAACTTCTTGATGATTGTATGCTTGAAAATGCTGAGTTAATGTGCTAGAATGGATAGACTTACAGGTACACATAGAACGAGCAGGAGTGTGATGAAAAGAGCCCCGATGATGGCTAAGACAACCTTCGGTTTTTTCGCTGGCGCCCTGAAACTCATAAATATCCGAGCTGGCGCCGCGAAGCCCATAACTATCCAAAAGATACCTAAAATGATAAGGAAGGTACCAACCGGCGGCACCCTCACCCGCCAAAAGTTGGTAACTCCAATAAATGCCCCCCAGTATCCGACCACTATAGCTAAAATTCCTAAAATCATTATAAAAATTCTTCCTCTGATTGCTTTCACCATTTTAGCCCAAGTAGATAATAAACGAGAATCTATTTAATGTTAATTTTGTGAGAGTTTGAAATCGGGTTAGTGTGGTAATTTGGGTATCAAATCTTTAGTCAAGTTTTTCTTTTAACAATATTCAATCGACTCTTTCTTTAGATTCCATAAAGTATTCATAATTAATTCTTTATGCTACCGATACCAAGGCAGGCAGAGCGTTAAATATTCGGAGATAAACGCGCGAACTTTTTCATCCCCACAGAGCTGCACGATATCTTTTCCTTTGTAAATTTGATATCCCTTTGCGATTGCTTCACCCACGTGCCTACCGAGGGTTGCACGTTCCTTTAACGCTTGATTAAGTACCTCCTCCGCGTTTGACCGTTCGCGCTCGAGTTCGAAGACCAGCCTTCCTGTAACATTCGTGAATGGGCCGGCGAATTTTTGTTTTGATTTAAGGTGGGTTTGGATGAAATCCTTGACTTCAATCGAAACTGGTGGTCCAATGTGGGTCCGAACCTTGGGGAGCTTCGCCGCCGCCAGCTCGAGCAGGATGAGGGCCCGAGAATTAGACCACACATCGCTCCGCATCACCTCAAACCCAGTCCGCGTCAGCCGCATCACGAGAGTCCGCTCAGCTTTCCGGAGCTGAGGATAGAGCACATCGGGAACGACATCGGGCGAGGAAAAAGTGACGCAAAACAAGGCCGTCCCTCTACGCTTTAATATTGCTCGAATCTGCCGTGCGCTCAGCTTTCGCACGGGATTGGGGGAGAAAAATCGCTCGCTCGACCCTAGTGCAAAATCCTGACAAGCGCGAACGAAAGTGGCGAAGTTCTGCATCGAAACCGCGGCGCCCACGTTCCGGCTCGCGTCGACGGGATCTATGACGATAAGCGGCTGCCCCTCAAACATTCTCTTAGCTTCAGAGGGATCGGGGTAACTGCTTTCGGGGTCAATGACCGTGCTTGGCTTCCAACCGCTCGCGCTTTCTACTAACTTTTCAAATGATCCGTAGTGCAGCACGAGGAGCTCGCAGAGATATCCTGAGAAACCCTGCACCTTCAGCTCCGAGCCATAGCAACCAACACCGAGCATGAATTTTTTCGTCAGCAGCACTTCATCAGCAAGTTCGGAAGTCAGATGTTCAGTGATGTAGCGCTGGTGGTGGGGTGAGCGATCGACCGCACTTTTGATTTCACTTGGTTTGGCGACATCGTAGCATGGCACTAGGTCGACATCGAACCCCTTGAACCTCGTGGTCACGTAGGGGTGCTCGGCGAACTGCTCCTTTCCATTGGCGCCGGCCACCTCCCGCGCCACTGCTAGCCCTTGACGTTCGAGTTCCTCCCGCGGGAGCTCCTCAGGAAAGAGGATGAAAATATCGATGTCCCGCTCGGAGCGAAGCCAAGTGTCGCGCGCGGCTGAGCCCACGAGCATCGCCTTTGCATCGATGTCGAGTTTCGCGCAGGCGGCATTTGTCTGCCCGATGAGCTCGGCCGCCGTCTGCTCGAGGCGCTTCCGGTCAGCCGGGGTTGGTTTGACTTGCTTTAGAACCGATTTCAAAATTTCGTCCATCTGCTCCCGAACACCAATTTATATCTGGCGTTAAATGTCTAGCGCTTTCTCATTTTGGAAGGGGATTAGATAATCTAACACTCCTTTGTCTATCCCCCTTGCCCTGCAACTTTACACGCGCTAACGACAGACAAGCCTAGGAAGTGGAAACTAAAGCTCCATCCCCTTTTCGATGACGATTTTCTTTTCGCCCTTCTCCTCGACCACAGAAATCTTCACGATTGTCTTGTCGTTCCACTTCAGCGCCTTGGCTTCGGGCGTCACAAACACGACATAATTATCGTGCCAGTGTACCAGCTTCTTGGCCTTTTTGCTTAGCACTTTCTTGGTTAATGAACTCCCTAATAAATATATGATAAAAACACGTTAAGAAAGTTAAACGTGCTAAACGTGTTATTTATAAACCCGCAAACAGAAGTGTGTTCGTTGGTTCAAGGAGGCGAGAGGGTTGAATAGCATATATCTCAGGGTATCAAGGGTTCTAACCAACAATTCGCAAGCAAGAAAGCTGAATAGGTGCATTTACCTCCCGCGCATTCTGCTGGTGTGGGTTTCCCGAAGGCGCAAGCTTTTGGGTGAGGTTATCCATCCTACCGCACCAGCAGGCGCAAGGAGGGCGGTGGTGAAAGGCCGACGGCGGCGTAATGAACCGCGCTGGTAAGCGATTATGTGGCAGGGACGGGTTCAAATGCCCTCATACTCCCCGAGCGCGGCGGGGCCTGGTCCCGGGTATTTTTGCGTGCGACCGCCGGGGCCCGCCACAACTTGGAAGAGAGCGGGTATTCAGTAAAAAAATAAGTTGAATATTTCTATGGGGTCTGCTAGGAACATTGTTAGAGCGATGAAAAGAGACAAGTTAATTGACGTATTTGAAAAAGGAAAGTATCGATACTTGAGTGACTCTAGGAGAAAGTACCCGCAAACTAAGTTTAGATTCACAAACTCCAGTAAGGAGAAAGAAATTTTTTAATCTCTTCTAATCTTTGGATATTTTTCTCTTTGATCTCTTTCTGCGTAAAAGTTGCCCCCTCCTTAAGCGTCAATTGCTGGTTTCTCATACCCGCAAGAAAAGCGGGCACAGCATGAGACAAGGCATCTAAATTGTACCCCCCTTCTAAGGCGGCAAGCACTTTAAATTCGTGCAAGAGTTTCCCCACTTGGTAATAGGTGTGTGAAGACAGATTCATCTGGGTCAAAGGATCAGATCGGTGCGCATCAAAGCCCGCAGAAACACCAATTAATTCTGGCTTGAATTGCTCTACCAATGGAGGAAAGAAAGACCTCACAAAGCGCAGATATACATCGTCTCCTGTGTTGGGATAAAGGGGCAAATTTATTGTGAAACCTTTTCCAGTACCTTCTCCGATTTCATCCCACCAACCTACTCCCGGATAACAAGGCCATTGGTGCAACGACAAGTAGAGCACAGAGTTATCTCCCCAAAATATATCCATAGTACCGTTCCCAGCGTGGCAGTCGATATCTAGAATCAACGTTCTCAATCTCATCGACTTTACAGCTATGGCAAGATTGTTGAAGTAACAAAATCCGCCGCTGTGATTTCTACCAGCATGGTGTCCTGGGGGCCTTACCAGCGCGAATGCGTTCAGAGCATCTCCAGATAGTACCACGCGCCCGGCATCAATCGTCCCGCCCGCGGCCAGCAGCGCCAGCTCATAGGTGTTCTTGCGCACCGGAGTATCTCCATCGAGCGGCTTCTCAGACTTGCTCAGACGTTCGACGAGTTCGATGTGGTTCGGATCGTGAACGAGCTCGATATCCTCACGCTTTGCGGGCTTGGGCCCCAACACTTTTATCTTCGGTGTCCCCCAGAGTTTCGCCCGCTTAAGCGCGTTCACGATCACCTTCAGACGCTCGGGCCGCTCGGGGTGCCCCTCTCCCGGGTTGTGTTCTAGATATTTTTCGGAGTAAACGAGGGCCGTCGTCATCCCATCACTTCTCCACAAGCTTTGCATGTTTGATTAGCAAATATCCGTTGGTTCCCCGCCAGATGCGCTCGGCCTCCACCACCTCGATCCGTTTTTTGAAAAAAGGCGCATCGAGCACGAGTGACTCATATTCGCCTCCTTCTGCCGAGATGTTTATCTTGAACTTGGCATGGAGCCTTTTCAGATCTTCCAGACATCCCTCATCGATTTTTTTGCCCAGCCAGCTCTCGTCAAACCCTTCGGCGGCCACGCTTGTAATGAGGATGTCAAACCTAGCATTCAACATCTCGTTGAGTAGCTCGATTGGTTCGCGGCCCCAGAGCGGTGCTATCGATTTAAGATTGAGTTCCTCGCAGATGCTGTCGATGCGGCTCTTTTGATAGTTCGAGGCTATTACGCCGCTCACCACGCCTTCGATGTCGAGTCCGCTAAGTGCCCGCTTCAAATCCTCTAGCTCCTGCTCGCGCTCGCCACTCGTCTTGGTTTTAATCAGGGGCAAACCTGCACATTCGGCAAACAAGTCAATAAGCTGAATATTGGGGTAGTGGAACATCCAGGAGTCCTCTCGCTTGGGAATCATCGCAACTACGTGCGCAATTTCATGCCCTTGCTTCTGTGCAAGCCAGAGCGCAAGGCTTGAGTCTTTTCCGCCCGAACAAAGAACAGCCACTCGCATTCCCATCAGGAGGAGATATGTCTTTAAATAAGTTAAACCCCAACGATTTTCGGGGAGAGGATGAACTTCACGATGAAATCTGCTAGAGCTTATGTAGCAATAGTCGTCCTAGTGATTGGAATCTACCTTTTGATCGAAGGAGCTTACATGATGCAGGACATGTTAGTCAATGTAGCGTTCATCGCGTTGGGGGCCGTACTTACGCTCAGTTACTTCTGGCTGATCGGCGACACTATCGAGCGCTGGCTTCGGGCGCCACCGAGAATAACTTTCATGCCGGTCCTGCTCGTGCTGGGGTTAGTAATATTGGTTTTTGGATTGGTTCGACCGGGTCTATCTAGGATTGAGCTGCAACTGTCGCTAGTGATTCCAGGGCTTGTGCTCGCCCTGATCGCCGTGTTCGCGCTGTTGAGATCAGTCAAGAAGCAAGGCGGCCTATAGTCCAAGTGCGATGAGAACATTAGACAAATATTTCACAACCCAAAAATCTAAAATTAGGGACTCAAGGATTCGGAAAAAAGCCTGCGTGGAAACAATAAATTGTTTTAGATGTTGGGTAAATAGGCGCTGAAAATCCACTGGTCGTTGTGCTAGGAGAAGACGTTAGCGAGCCTATAGCCCAAATGCCGAAAGTACCGCATCCTTCATCCCTGCAAAGTACAAAATGCAGGGAACCATGATGACCCCCATGCAGTGGGTTCGTTTAACCTTTGTCACTGCCGGGAGCACCCCAACCGCGGTTGCTGTTGCTAAAATGAGCAGACCCATCATGCCCGCGTACCAAAGCGTCATCGCGACCATACCCCCAATCACCACCAAACATATCTCTCGATAGGGTAGTCCCCCGATGTGGCGGGCCGCGAGCTTGCCGAGTTTCAGATGGAGCACCGCTGCGATTCCGCCTGCAACGAGCGCCACCACGATCAGGAACAGCAACTCGTTGAGCCCGACCTTATCCACAAGCTGGTCGACCGCTACCGCCGCTCCGCTCCGAGGGCGGGCGATCGCGTAAAGCGCCACGAAGGAAAAGAGCGCCTTCGCCGTGTTCACCCCACTAACTCCCACGAGGAAATCACGCATGCCGCTCGAGCGGGTCGCTAGCTGGGCGAGCACCGTCCCCTGAGAAGGCCCTATGCCCGGGATGATGCCCGTCAGGACTCCAGCTCCAGTTCCCGCGCACAGAGCTTTAACATTTGCGCGAAGCTCGAGCGGCTCGGGATTATCAACGTTCTGTTTTGGAAGGTTGCTCTTGTGGACTGCGCTAAGCAGAAGCACGCTCACCCCAAAGAGCCCGCTGAGCAAGGGCATGAGGGCCACATCACCCTTCACCAAATTTGTGTCCAACGTGAACAGGCCCAGCAAACCCGAGAGCAAGAAAATTGTCGTCGCCCACAGGATGCCCGAACGCGAGCGCTCGAGTGCGATCATTACCACAATCACCGCGAGCAGCAGCCAGTGCATCTGGGGCTGGATGAACCCGTAGGCTGGGGCGAACACAAGCGAGAGGGGCAGGGCGAGAGCGGCGCTTAGCACGAGTGCGCCCAGGCAGCCGAAGGCGGTCAGGCGGATGACCTCGTACCCCCGTCCCTCAAGTAGCATGCGATGGGCGGGTAGCACCGAGAGTTCGGTCCCGGCCTCGGGCGCCCCTAGGAAAGTCGCGGGGATGTAGCTGATGAATGTGTGGGTCATCATCATCGCCACGATCACTGCCACTAGGTTCATCGGTGGCAGGCCTGAGACCGCCGCTGCTCCGACTAACAGGGGTGCAAGGTTGTTCACGTGTACGCCCGGGATCAAGCCCGTGAAGGTGCCCAGCCCCACGCCCAGCAGCGTGCAGGCGAGCGCTTCTAACATCTAAGCTGCCTCGATGACCTGCAAGTGCGATGCGCCCTTGAGTTTCAGCTCGAGCTCGCCGTTGTAGAGTTGAAGCCACCCATCGACGCGCACCACGTTGCCGACATGGAGCTCGGGCAGGCCATCCTCAATAACCCACGTAGGGATGAACACCAGCAGCTGGCCACCGTCCTCGCGCAGCGTCAGGAGTAGGCTTCCGCTCCCCAATATCTCGCGCTCTACAATGGTGCCCTGAACCTTCACAGGTACGTCCGCGTTCTCCCGGCTCAGGCCCGAGAGCTTGACCGGCGCGGTGTGCACCACCCGCAAGTCACCCGCCCGCCCGGGGATTACTTCGTGCTCGCCCCCGTAGAGCTTCACCTCGCCTTTAACTTGGACCACATCCAGAAACTCTATAGGCTCGCCCAGCTCACTCCGCACCCGGGCGAACACCGGGACGCTCACCACACCTCCTGAGTCATCCTTGAGCTTCAGGAAGAGGTGCCCGTCTGGATGCTCATAGAAGTCTACAACCTGCCCCGAAATCGCCACCTGTAGCCCGACGAACTCATCGTTCAGGCTCGCGATGGGGGTCATCGTTGGGCGGACCTGCATCGCCGCAGCGTAGATCGCCGCCAGCCCCGTCAGCGAGCAAAGCAGGCTCAGCTTCGCCATAGATTTCTCATCCATCGCATCCCGCCGAGGCTTTGGATGAAGGTTCTTTATAAAGGGGAAAATCCGGATGCAATTTTTGAACACTTTTTACATGAACCCAATCAGTTGAGTTGGGGATTTACGTACGAAGGTTCTTGGTACTGGGGTTGGTCTTGTTCGCGTTACTTGTCCGGCCCCTAGCGAGTGCAGATGAGTCAACAAATTCTGTGGTTTATCACGTTCGGAAAACATATCTGATGGCCCGGACGACTTGAATATCAGAAAAATTTTATTTTTCAGTTGTTTTTATTGCATTTTACTATGTTTTTTATGACATTTTATCTAGATTTTTAGATAAGTATTTAAACGATGTATTTATATTTTATCTGATGTGAGGGTTGATTAGTTGACTAGGAAAAATAAAATATGTCTATTTGTGGTCTTATTTGTAGCGCTTTTAGTACTCTCTTCTGTTCCAATAGTTCTGGCTCAACCTTCAGCTCCTACCCTCATATCACCAGAAAACAATGCCCGAACCAACGATAATCTCCCGTTCTTCACTTGGGAGAACCTGTCAGCGGAAAACATACTTAAGTATCGCTTAGTTATCGATAATGATGTAAACTTTGCAGACGGGGATAACCGCTACGACAATTTAAATCTCACCGATAATTGGGACAACTTTAAAACACACACTGAAAATGCGTTACCGGAGGGCACGTGGTATTGGAAGGTTCAGGCTGAGAACGCGGACAACTGGGGCGATTTTTCAGGAACGCGAACTCTTACAGTTGACGTGACTCCTCCGACAGTCGTCTCGATAACCGTGAGCGACAACCTGATCACGGATAGTGATGTGGGCCAAACATTCACGCTCACGATTCAGTTCAGCGA
>Ga0224501_10001419_pt1 | contig 18620 bp, 11 predicted proteins | sample SF_Oct11_sed_USG_4_FD_169105 | JGI IMG/M metagenome (GOLD analysis project Ga0224501, IMG submission 169105) | Sediment microbial communities from San Francisco Bay, California, United States - SF_Oct11_sed_USGS_8_1 | ecosystem: Environmental > Aquatic > Marine > Sediment | place: USA...
GAATGCGCGTCTATTCTATTGGAGACTATAGCAATGTTAAAAATGAATTTTGGGTATTGCTTCAATTTGTTTTATTTTGACTGTAGAACATAATGAGTCAGGAGGAAAGACAAAGTACAAAACAAAGGTTATTTTCAATGGAACCAGGAATCTCCAATGCAGAGCAATCAAGGTATGTGGTTAGTGCGATTGGAAAAGCTCATTTGTGAACCTGATCTAATAATGGTGGCGCATAACAACTCGGCTTTGTGCTTTGTTTCCATAGGGAGAGAAATTATAGACTTCGTGATGATGGGCTCAGTAATAGATTTCGCACTACTAAATCAGGACCTCATACTGATAAAATCTATACCATGATGTACCCTGAGAGAGACAACAGTACATACATCGATGACAGCAACAGAGTACATCGGATTCAAAATGTTCAGATTAGCAAATATGAATTAATGAAGAAAGTGAATGGCCCCACTCATGTAAAGCTCGTCCAAGAGCGACAGAATGCTGGATAGATGACATACTGTTCAGTTACTGTAACAGATGCATGTAGAGTGCACCCTCCACTAAAACGCTATGCTTGGGACATGACACGCTTTCACAAATAATATTATTTGAGTTTTCGTATGGTTCTATCAAAATTGTCTGTTTTAGACCAAGATCAGTGTTCCCAAGCATAGCTAAAACACATAGAAAGCCCAGTGAGGTAGCACCAGAGTGGCGTCCCAGTACAACCATAGCTAGTATCGAACGCGATAATATTCAACAGATAATTCACCCGTATGACTTTACCACATGGGAGACTCGCCGAAAGTATAACATCCCCACTGTGGATGGACTGCATTACTACAAACCACGACCTAAGCAGCAGATTTTTAATGTACCATACTATTCTTCATACAACCTACACTAATGTGTATAACCCGGACAGCTCTTTACTACGAACATTCCCTATTTAATATCTTCTTTGGATGCTATCGTATGAACATCTAGTCCTGCTGTGTCTATTCTTATCGATGTTCAATCTCTGTCTTGCCTGAACTTTTCTTGCTCTAATACGGAGATCTATTTGCTCAAATTTTCTTGCAATATCGTTGCTCAAAACATTGCTATTAATGAGTGCAGAGAATTTTTCATGTTGTTTGTCAATAAAAATGATGTGAATGTTTCAGACCCCCCTCTTTTGCTGTTTTCAGAGAGCCAGTGCATATGGATAATCCTTATAGAGAGGACCATATACTAAGACATAGGAGAGTGGACAATACATCGAAAGATCAAATCAAACAGTTCATGTTTCCTGAGTACAAAGAGTTTAAACTGCCTGCTACTGATCTGCCACCGCGCAAAACCCATGTGAAGGTATAAGGAACAGATAATGCTTGTCCAAGATGGAACTCCGGGACTTTGCCTTAATATAGTATCATCATATATAATAGCAAGGGTTGTTAAATGGCAATATTGCAGTGTATTTTATGTACATTATCATCGAAGATGAAGCTGCATCCAACATTTGTTTTCTGATTCAGATTATCACCAATGAAATGATATAAGAAATCAGAAATATAAGAAGATACTTATTTGTTCTGATGATAGACTACTAATACTTCTTCACTAGTACACGGATCACATAACAGTCTGATGCTGCGTAAATGATTTAATATGGTGGGCAGACAAATAGAATAAATACTGAAATGTATACTTGAGTCTGAGTTTGTAAAAACTAAAGTATTAAGAGGACACAGGATAATCTTTTGCTTAGAATTCATTGTGGTGTATGTATCATGAGAGGAAATTGGCAAACTAAATGTATACAGAGGTGTTACTGATTTCAACAATCACAATATTCTTTGCTGCTGTAGTTACATCTACAGTACATGTGCAAAAGTAAAATTATGCACTAAAATTTAATAAGTGTGTGCCAACCCTAGACATCACGGTGCTGAAGTGGGGTTTGACCTAGTCATATCACCTGACTCTTCAGCCCCCACCCCACCGTACGCCAGGTCACCTCGTTAGGGTTGATATCGGCATGTTGTACAGTCTTATCACAAATCGTTCTGGTAATCCGAGCCAAACTGACAGAACTTCTCATCAGTTATTAGTTAAACTCTCACTGCGCTTTCTCTTTACTTCCTCCGCCTCGCGACTCCAGTTATCACGATTATCTAAACACCCTCGCAGCAGGGGATTGAGACGATCATTAAATGTTGCAAGTTTCTGCAATAAGATTTATGTTTATAAATTTTTGGCATAGTCCGGAGATCTGAGCAGGTGATTAGTAAACAAAAGGTAAAATCCCGAACCTACCAGGACTATCCATTCAGTCTTGTAGCACAATGCTGCACACTGAGTCAGCGGGAGCTCTGATAAACCGAAATTGGCCCTGGGCATAGTCAGCTTCTACCCCAACAAGGCTTGTAGGATAATTAGAAGCTGCACAATGAGCTCTTCTGAGACCAACGGAGACACAATCAGTGTCCTATTGAACTGACAGCAATAGTCGCTCTAGAGATTGACTAAACCGCGTTGGGTGATAGAGCATTCATGAATCACTGGTACTCGGTAATCGGTATTGAAAATCGACTTGAGTCAAGAATTGTTAACGAAGCGGTAGTAGCAGTCTATCGCTTTGTTCGCCCCATCATCCGCCACATGCCGAAGAGCCAGGGCACCCAGTTACTGGTATAGTAGCAATTATTTGGAATCGTCTTCGCACTTCATAGAGATCGATGTGACATTTTATTGAGTCTTGACTTACTTTATACAGTGGTAAACAGATGCTGTCTATAAACTGAATTTGGAGCACTGGAATTTCATGTTCTCTTGAGCGGTCCATCATTGCCTGCAAGAGATATCACTATTTTTATTCCGGTGGACCTTCATAAACAACTCTACAGGCTCAACCGAAGTTCTGGTATGGCGCATACACCGAGCATGCGTTTTCAATTAGTTTGCTCTGATGAAATTGAATAATTACACAAATCATGTGATATGGAAGGGAGCAGTTGTGGCTTAGTGGTTAGAATACATGATTTGGGCGCAGTGAGTAGCGCAGTGAGTAGCGGGTTCAAATCCCAGAAAAGTGAGTGATGGTAGCAAAAGGGATATTCGACCTTAGTTTGCTCGCGAGCACCAACAAGTCTCCCAGTTAAACAGGTAGCAAACTCCATTCAATCGCACAGGGCTTAATAATATGGAGTATAAACGGAAACAAGAAAGAATGTGTGCTACGAAAATGAGGGTTTTCGGAGAAAATTTAAACTTACGACTGGCTGTTTTGTTATCTGGAGGTCCTTCTCTAAATCCCCTTGCTGGAAGAACTCATTGGCAACGAGCTGGGCCACCTTATGCTGCACAGGCCATGGTTTGGTTATAGATGAGATATCACACGCCGTCATGAGCATTGAGAATAACATTCCCTTATTGGTTGGCTCAGACCAAACTGGAGCCTGGATAACAGGAGTTATCTTCTCACCATCCTGACTAGCCACCAACTGGAAAAATGCATCCCGTCTTCTGCAAAAGATAAAAAATTGTGCATGGTTAAACCCGATACCAACTCAAGGATACAGCCACCATGGGCACAATACCAGCCGGGTGGTTTTTGTTGCCACCTACATGTTTTACCATGGCTCGCAATCAGCCGTAATGTCCTGCCAGCTAGCACCAAAACTCCATATCTTCTCCACCTTTTCCTTGATATGCCCCGTTTTAACCTTTGCTTCATGACTCTGCCCATAAAATTCAGAGGAATCAGTTCTATACAGAAAACTGAAATTATCCTTCCCTAGCTAATTCGAAGGTTGGAGTACTGGAATTACACACTTTAGCTGTGTATATTTCTACTCACTGGAAATAGAGGGCAAGGTCTGTAGAGAGAATGGCATCCTCAAGAATCTTTATAGCCTTCTCGTACTGTGATGCATCCAGATTAGAGAAGATCTGATTTCCCTGAAAGAATAGAGATCCATTTGATTGACCTTCACACTTTTGCAACAATACTAACTGAATTGCAATCTTCTTCTTCTTTGCATCTCCTTGGCAGGACAGCTGTCAGGAGTGGTGCAGAAATTGGCCTACCAAGTCTTAGGCTCAGCGTTTCCCAGGGTACATCGTTAAGAGACTCTCTGCTTGCACCCGCATGCCTCATAGAGAAGGTAACTCTACGGTGGGCCTCCTTTATTTAACATCGGGATCTGAAACCGATGAGGGTGTCGCGAAAGGCAAAGTGTTTGGCCGAACTGGAAATTGAACCCGGGCCCAAGACCCAGTACGCTATCCACTAAACTTTCACTTCACCCCTGAATTGCAATAATGCGCTGTAATGCACATTACAACTACCATATTATGTATTTTATTTTATTTACTGTTTTTGGTCTATCCTTCCAAGCCTGCGGCTTGCACTGAAGTGGTAGGACCAAGGAGCTAATATTTTTTCCGACCATGACCTACTGAGCTATGCTTCTATCACGAGCTGTTACTTACCGTGGTATTGAGTATCATGATGCAATGATCAAAGTGATGGTGTTCCATAACAGAGGTAGAGTAGAGGCGGGATAGAGGTGACTCCGTTCTATGGAAACAAAAATCGCACTCAAATCATCAATCTAGCTAGTCATCTAGATACAGACAGCCTGGCTGATGCAGATAGTCAATATCATAAACAGATTCATTCATTCATAGTTCGATTCGGCCACCATATTTAACGACCTCCCCAGCCTGAGGCTTGTTAGAGCTAAGAAGTAGTATGTGAGGAGCTCATTTTCACAGTGGGCGCTCAGCATGACTAGGACCTGAACCCATACTCTCCCGACCTTGAGCCCGTTATCTCAGAGGATAAGATTAAAGGACTTTAATACCATCATCTATAAGTCAGCCCCAAAAGCTGAATATTTTTGTTACCTTTTATTTCTATATGCTGGTGCATTTCTGACACACCTTAATAGATAATCTACTTTGTGTTGTTGACGATTGGTGTACATTAGTCAGAGATGTGTCAACTTACACCCACCATATTTCACTCTACCTCGCCCACCCCAACAGGTTGAGATATATCACATGGCAATCGACTCACTTGAATTGAAACTGGTTGTTTGTGCCCCGGTGATCCAAGTCATGGCTGAGGCAAGCTACCAAGAGGCACATGGCTTCCAAGTCATTAATCAAACCAAGCATATGTCCTTTCTACAGAGAAATCACCATTATTACCCTCAAAGTGACCTTCTTATCAAGGTTGACACCAAGTATGACCGTGTACTGGGCAGTAATTGCTTCACTCTCGCTGCTGGTGGCAACTAATGAAGTTGCTGCCAGGGCAGGGTTGGCGTAGTAAAAGCTGACTGTGCCCAGAGCCAGCTTCACTCTACCGGAGCACCCGCTGATTCAGCGTGAAGCACGAGCCGCAAGACTGGACGGATGGTCTTGGAAGGTTGGAACTCCAGGTTCCAGGTTACCAACTGAGCTATCCTGGCCCCCCTGTGTATAGATGAACTGAAATACACATCTGAAACGGCAGCGGTCTGTATGAAAAATCTACCCTGTACCCTGTTCTTCCCAACCATTCACCTTTAGAAGGGATAGGGGGAAAGTTCAGTGGTAGAGCGCTGGACTTGCAACCGTGGAAACCCGGGCTTGAATCCCGATCATGGTGGGCTCCTGTTGTGGGTATGAGTTCCTCAGCGCATTAATCCTAGCCCAATGCTCCATGCTAATTCGTAACTGGTAAAAAGAAAGTATCTAACCCAATAGGTTCACCATAACAGTGAAGTGGTCATACAAATAAAATCACCTTTAGAGAAGCGAACATGCACTGAGCGACGTTGAATGCGTGTCTCCAGTTATGATAGGCTACATCTCTGTAGTTCTTTTTCACACTTAAAATCCATCGACAGAGAACCTGAAACATTAAAGTGTCTGTCACACATCGGTCACATATCATTCCAACCATCTCTGGGCTGTCCGTCATTAAGTTTTCATGTATGAGTTATTTTGTTTGTACCTCGTAGTCTATGCTGAATTTGTTTATCAAATCCAGATCAAGAAACATGCGCATGGTAGCTTGAGTTGTCTCATGGTCATCCAGTGGAAAGTCACTGAAGCTGAAGTCAAGAAGACCAAACTTCTCTGAGGAGCTGATAGAACTGCTCTGAAATAAAAATAAAGGAAATGCTTAGCTAGCGCACAACTACTCATGCTAGGAGCTATAGGATACGACATGATATGACATGATGTGATATGAAATAGTTCGTTTCAAACAAAAAATATACTAATCATAAAGTCTCAGCAAGTCAATAAGGAATCTAGAGTCGGACGCGACACTGGTATTCAGTCAACAGTGGCCCTGTAAATCCAGGGCAGGTTTAATGCTCGCATTCAGTGGCCAATAGTGAACCAATGTTCCATGTACAATGGCGATCAACCACTCAATCGCCATATTAGGAGCTGCACACTTTTGATTCTATAAGACCCCTAACTGCCATGTAGGTCTACTTACAGCCTACAGTCAACCATTTGTGTTTGGTCTATTGTAGGTTTGCTGCAGATATGATGTCCTCCCCAAACAAACAGGAGTTGTCAGTAGGCTATGATATGTAACGCGCTGTATGCAAATCTGCATGCCTGCCGCAGGGAAGATTTATTAAACCCTGGGGCGATTGCACTAGCTCTGTCACCAAGAAGTTAATAGTAAGCACAGTAACAATAGCCGAATAAACTGTCTTCTAAGGCTTCACGACCATCTGGGGTACCGGTTCATTGTCTTATTATCTTGGCATGACACCCGGTCATAAACAGGTCTCAAAGAGCCATCTTTTACAACTTGACACTGCCATGATTGACAGGGAAATACTTTCTTAAATTAAATGCATGGTTAGAGCCATGCATCACTAAATATAATAGTACATTGGGCTAGTATCCAGAAAGTCTTAATTTAAAGAAAATCTATGGGATTGAGCGATTGAGTATTTATTATGCTGGAATACTTTGAATCAAAGACTGGGGCATTCTATTCAGAGGGTCAGTAGACAAATCTTTAGCCTCGTTTTAGACAAACTTACAGGCAGAAGCTAGTGTCAACAAAAAATTCTTTCATTCCAGTATTTTTATTTTGTTATAACTTCAATCTTGACATAAGAAATGACAATGAGCATTGTATCTGACCAGCTCATGGTGCTCCATACTAAGGCTATCTGGTGACAAGAAAGTATATGTGCATCATCTTACCTGTAGTCTGACAACTTGATCCGTCGGAGCCACAGCGTGATAGGCTAGTATCTCAAGTGCCACCTTCTGTCTAGCCTGAGCTTGTGCCACTCGTTCATGCATCAATGTATTCTCGATTCCAATACCACAAAATATAGCAAATGCCTAAAAATGAAGTAAAGTATTGAATTAAGGTGGATTCGGAATACCTGGCAGCTAAAGTATTTTAATGATTTCGCAACTATCTTAGTAGTTAGACCCTCCGTAACCTAATTTTCGCCAAATTGAAATATTTCCACATCATATGGTTCAGGAAGACCACTTGGCAAGTAAGCTTTAGGATATTCGAGAAAATCAGCTGGCAAACAACTCGCTATATAAGTCTATGGGAGAACAATAGGCGTTTTCGGACAAGCTAACGTAGCCCTAACAACGCATTGGGTAAAAAATAGCTCTATCTTTTTAATCCAGGTGGCCCACGCGTTAGCCAAGTAGGCTGAAATCATGCGAACGCAAAAATTCACGTTGGTAACTAAATAAAAAGCGAAAGTCCAAAGCGTTAGTCTGTCCGAACAGCTGTGGCAGCGAGTCAAAATAGTTTTCTAGCTATCGCACAATTCGCCCCGAGTTTCCTCATCCTAACGCGTTCGGGACACTTGTAGGATCGAGCAGAAAACTCCAGCGTGTATGTTCGGGCAATACAGCAAGTTGCCGGTGCGTTGGATTAGCGGCAGGGCAATGTGCACAGAACATTAGCTTGTCCGAAAACGTCTAATAGCTGGGCACTAAATAATTTGCACTAAATTGCCTGAAGAGGTGGTTAGGGAAACCCAAAAAAATTCTTTCACATGTGATTGGCGTCAGAAGCATCAATTTCCCTAATATGACAGACCAGCTCGCTGTAACACAATAATAAAAGAGCTGAAGACACGCTATAAAACCCCCTAATTTGATGATCTTTTTATTCATCGGTCTGGGAAGTCTGTTGGATTATACGCCTATGAAACTGTTGTTGTGGTTTTCATAATCAATAAAAGGGCCAGTTTGCATTCCTTGTTCATGTCAGACCCCTTGTATGCGCGCGCGTATTATTATGTTGGCTTTTCGCGGGAACACATTTAGGATTTTAGATCAACCTATTACCCATTGTTAAGTTACAATTAACAATATCACTGCACGAGAATAGTAGATTTTATCATAAATATAATAGATTTTTGTTTTATTAAATATCTTGACTAAATCACCAATCTAATCAATCATAAAATGTGCAATATAACCATTGCCAACCCCGATCGAGTGCCACATCATGCATCACAAAGTTGAGCGACTTAATCAGCTGATTGTTTGGTTCAAATTGAAAGTGGAACATTTGATTTGTTGCCTGTTCAAATTTAGCCTCTTTTGGCCTTTGCTGCTTTCTCTGAATGACATGGGAATTGAGTCGAACACACGGCCTTGCATTAACTTACTTCGAATATGTGTTCATCATTTTTGGTGAAGTATGGGCCATCCAACTTTCCGGTGAGTTGAAATACTCCAATAACTCGCTTGTGATCCGCCGTTCGAATCGGTACAGCTAAAATACTCTGGCCGTTGACCGGGTGGACAAACCTCTGATCTTGAGAAGCGTCAGGAATGTTAACAATCTACAGATATCCAAAGACAGCTGCTCATGCAGGATAGGAAAAACTGCTCTGCAAGAAACTAGGCAGAGATTAAATGCATCCACAGATATAAAGGTCAGTAAAATATTTGGAACTATGCATGTACATTGTACAGTTTCTGTACAAATATTCTGCTTGCGTATAATACCATGTACCCCTCCCTGCTGAGTCAGCATGGCAAGATTCAGAATATTTCCCTCCTTCTCAAACAGATTTCACATCTAGGTAGGTTAAACAATGGACCAAGAATGACTGACGATGATAATAATGATGAATTACAGAAATCGCCAATAATCAACAGCAAATAGATGTGTAATATCGCATGTAGACCACCTTGCTTTACATGGGTGGCATCACTAAGCCAATGGTTTCTTTTCAGGATAGTCCATGATTTGCCCCATAGAGTTAGTACTATATGGGTGGGCCTCCTTTAATTTCGCATCGAGATCCGTATCCGATGAGGGGGACGGCGCAAATTTATGCACAAAGTTGTGAGGGGGTGAGGGGGTCACCTGGTTCAAACCGGAATGCATTAAGCTACCACTCTTACCGTTCCTGTTGAGCTAAAGCTACCACTCTTACCGTTCCTGTTGAGCTAACATATGATGGGACGTCGCTGATTCCTGCAATCTGTGGACTCATTCGACTTGTTGTTGTCATTGTTTTTGCCTCATATTCAAATACCTTTCCAAAGCCATTCTGAAATTGCAATAATATACAATGTATACACTTCTAGACCATAATTGAAAGAAGATAACTCCATGTGAATGCCACGGGGTTGAAATAATTCACAAATATCTCTATAGTTGCTCTTTATCATAGATGTAAAAAGGAGAGTCAAGTCATGACACTTTCATTGCATTTAAAACCCACTCTGTTCAACTAAACGGGGTAACTTACACTTTGTTGAGCTAATGCACTACAGAACCTGGGTATGTTGATTGCATGTAGCTTATCATCTTAGTCTTGTACTCTTAGATATGAGGGCATGTGCTCACATTCACATAAATGAATACAATGAATCACTGTTGAAAAGACCCAGATTTTCTGTCCTCTAGCAATGAACTTACATTGTATTCGCATTAAGCTAAAGTAATTTCTTTATTTCTTTAAGCTAAAGTCATTGTTTCTGTAGTTTAAGTGATCGAATGATGAGAAAAAAGGTTATATTCTTGACGAATGTTGTATAGTTACTCAGCTGTTGTCCCTTATTGAAATACTGTTTCTGATTTCAATGGTATAGCTTTCTACCTTCAAGGTGAATCAAATACATATATCACATGAAAGATAATTACGACAAAATGCTTTGTGGTCAAAGATTGTTAATTTCAGTCATAGAGCTGTGGTTCAATTTACACTTTGGGTAAGCAAAACTGCCGGAGTACTACATCTTTTAGACCCTTTGAACTACCAACAAATGTAAGAATCTGAACGATGAGCTCATGTACACCCTGAAAGACTATGACAGTCTTACGATTCCAAATGGATGTGTCACCTCTGCTCAGTTCCGTTATTCTAAATGCTTTAGCCGAATGGTGCCAGGCGTGGAAATTTAATCTCACATCCCCCATAACACGCAAAACAGCTCTCAGGAGTGGTGAAGAAATGGTCTAGTGAGTGTATTTGACTCAGGGTATCCTGGAATGAGCCATTAGGAGACTTTATGTTTATACCCATGTGCCCCATAGAGAAGGTAACTCTATGAATGGACCTTCTTTTGTAACACCGTGGAAGACCTGAGTATATAGATAAACAAGTGTCCCAAATCTGGATTTCCATGTAATAATTCATCTTTTATCGCCGTATCTGCATTTGACAGTTGATTTACTCGGGTGTATGGTTTGCATTGAAGCATGCAGCACGCATCGACGCAACGTGTACAGGGCTCACTGCAACATGATCCAATCCCTTATCTCTGGTCCCGGTCAAGCAGCACATTCACAACTTACAACTGTACACTGACACACTATACAGAACCCTAATATACATAATATAGTAGGGGTCTGCGCCGAATGCAGACTTGGAAACAGGATATACTTTTAGATTGAAATAATCCTGTTCTGATTTTATCTGGGATGCAGCGTCTACTGTGAACTTAGGAAGCAAAAACTAAAATTGCTACATGTACATATATTTTATACGAAACATGCCTATTTAGTTTTATGATTTGTTAGATGCATTCGTGTGATCGATTTTTCTGCGGCTGAAATGGATTTCGGACGCTGAATCGGCCTAACTGTTCAGGAGTGCGACCAAAACTTGCGATTTAAAAAAAGCATCTTCCACTTTCGTTCGCGGCCTGCGACCGAATTCACCCGAACAGAATTTCGCGACTAAAACTGGGCACTAGCATGGCAGTTTAGGCAATGTCAAAGTTACCGCAAACATATTTGATTACTACACTGGGATAACGAAACGCAAACGATCGCGAGGCTCTACCGGTGAGTTAAAGTTGAGAGAGGACAACTCTAATGCAATCGAAATGATTATACGTTTTAAGACTGCGACCGTGTGCTTGTGTGATGACGACTGAAATTCTTCGATTGCAACTGACCGTAATCACACGAATAGACCTAATATTTGATATTTTATTTGTTAGGTCTAACATTCAGTGCAGTATTCTGCCAGTTGCACAGTTCCCACAATCATGCAAAAAGCTAAATGGTTAACGACCCCTACTGAGCATTTGACTGCCAACTGTTATGAATTAATCTATGTCCTACACGGACAAATCAATACACTATAATTTATCAAGAGTTTGACCCTTGTTTAGTAGCCCTCACAGCTGCAAGTATAATCAACGAGTAAAAAATGTTCTGCATGCCTTGAAATCTCATGTGTTGAAATAACTACAAGCTAGTATTAATTTTAAGTGCTGATGTACTTTTCATGATGGCACAACTAAGGGTCATCGGGTCATAGACTGGTGACCATGTTTGTTCTACAGTACATGTATTCCTAAGCGATTGTGACGAAGTCATTCCAATAATACTGCATAAAAATCATCCTGCTGCTCGGTACAACCAAAAGCTGTTTGTTTGTTGGTGTCTATGAGAGCCAATGGAAATGCATGAATGGAGAGGGATAGCACCACCTTACCTTTCTGTTATCCAGAATTAGAAAGATCTGACATTTACTACATTGTAAGAGGTTTTGAGCGTGTTTCATTATCCGATGTGTTAGATTCTCCAAGTGATTCTGTTCTTCACATACTACTCTAGCCAAGTCCAGCAGAACCTATGAAATATTACTGTAAAAGTCAAGGGCCGACAACTATATAGAATGGAAAACTGTACATGGGCATTCAAGCAAACAATCGCCAAGCAAACAGATCATGTACATACATATACATGGCGCTATGTACATACATATACATGGCGCTATGTACATACATATACATGGCGCTATGTACATGCGGCTATCGCCACAGTACCTATTACAAGTATCTCAATGGGTCTGGTCCAGGTAAAGGTTAACCAGCATACGTAATGTTCGCATGCATGGCTATCCAGCCCAGATGTTACAATGTCCCAGCAGGTGGTATGTGGACTTGTGTGTCAGAATCAACATCATCAGTACTATATGTCCGCTATTGTGGCAATAAATCTAGTGGTGATATGTGCTATCACCCTGTGAACATCACCTCAGCTGTTTGCAGTTGTTAGGGAAAGACTATGAATAGTCATTGAATGAAGGTATATAATGGCCAATGATTGCATTAAGATCAAGTGGTTCAAAGATGAGATAACTAAATTTTACGCATAACTCACTTACACTGAAACCTGTGTATCATGCAAATTGCCGACGAGCCGTTGACATCAGTAATCTTCTAATGTTTTATCTCTATTCGCCGTCCCTTGGCTATGGCATAAAAACTCATACACACCACAAAACTACCTCGTACACACAGCACCCTGTTTCCTACATAGCCTATAGCCTGCAGAACCCTGCTTCCTGCATAGCCTATAACCCACTAACTGCATCAATCGTATGTTTCTATGAGGCTATTGAATGCTGAAGGATTTCGGGTCCAAAGAATATTCTCCATTTATCTGCGCAGGTATTGTTATATTCTCAAATGACTCAACCCATGGCATAGATTTTACCGTACAGTGATTTTTTGAGAAACATGGAATTATTCATCACTTGAGGCACAAATAGGCATGAGAAGCCTACAGCCCTGAAAACGTAGCTCTGATTTTCCATGTTAATAAATCGACACGGACACGGAAATCTCAATCTTATACAGAACACACCATGCCAATATTTAATGAATGATGAACGACCATAGAGTCATCAACGTGCTTCATTGTGCCTTTCATGACTATTCGAGTCGAACTAGGGATAATCACTAGCTATTTGCCAACTGACCATTGTGTAGTAGAAGATCAACATGTATTTTAGGAATACTGTAGTGGGCCCTGAAGCAACTACATGTACGCCGACTTTTCAAAAATCTCTAGGGTATCAGGGACTGGTCGACTATGTAGTACATACAGAGCTTTCTGTTCTGAATAAAATATGAGTGTAGAAATTAGCCAGACTACTTAGGTCTTTCATTAGCATGATTAGCCGTGAACAGGGCTAGTTGCAAAACGAACTGAGCAGCATTGCACGCAACCAATTGATCATCCACAACTTGGTCAATCCCTACAGTGAACAGTGAAGAGCAGTTTGAGAAAACTAGCAATCAGATTAGATGACCTAGGGAGCAAGCGGCCATGATGCTCACTAGTTCATGGAGGCAATTTGCTACGTTTATGTCTATACGCATTTAAGACAAATTTGAGCATGTTTAAAGTGATAACTGCAGCAAATGGAACACACTGACAATAATAAATGAAATATAACTTACATCTATGTACAGTAAGTTGAAATAATTGGGTGTAATTGGGTCAATACAACACTTTCAGTATTCACAAATATACCGCATTGCTATAGTCAACAGTCAATTGGATGAACACCATTCCAATATACATGTAGTCAAATGAAAACAAATGAGAGCTATGATTTTGAAGGCTGTATTTCAGTTTTTCAAGCTTAAGTTATGAAGTTTGATTGATTCCCTGTTTTTTCCAAACCATGATGGAAAAATCATTACATCAGAAAGATCATATGAAAAAAGTCGACTGAGATTGAGGCCTTTGGCAACAGACATAACTGTCAGTCACGTTGCCAACTGGCTGTTGTCAACTGTAGTTGAGTGATCGTGAGTACATAAAAGACAATCAGGGGAAATTCGTCGCATCAGATTTAAGAAAAGACTTCAGACCCACGCAATGTACTAAATCCGAATCATGTCATTCCAAGATATGTATTGTATAGGAGTACGCGCCCATCATCTGGCTATGATTGGTTCATTTTTGTTCTCGCCTCATTGAGTTTGAACCCATTGCCAACTATGGTGGTTTCAGCCGGAGCTTCCAGCTGGCTGGTATGTTATGTAAGCTCGAGACAAACTTTCTGTTGTTGCGTTGGATTCATTGAAGCGCATCGCTCAAGATAGGATCAAAGACTCTAGATGTGATGGAACCGCAAGAGAGTTATGCAAGAAACAAGAGAGCGTGCACGTAGTTAGTTAGCATGGTGTTGGGCGTATGGTCAACGCGAGGGGCTTGGTTAACCCACCCATCCTTTTTCCAGAAATGCACTGTTGGTACATACATACGAGTTAGGACAATGATGGTGGCTAAAAGACTTCATGAATTGGCACGGATAGTAAGTACCAGTTTGATAACTCCTGTCAAAACTACTTGACTGCAATACGAAAGTTCGTAGTGAATGGTGTTTCACAGAATCATAGTGCGTTTAACCTAGGCACTGGCTGACGTAACCTATTTCCAAGATATTGGATCTGTCTGAAAGATTGCCGAGTGCGGTTGTGGTTACGCCGCTTAAATCGCACAACCGAGACAGACGTATCTGACGCCTACCCATTTTGGTGGTAAGCCACTCTTTTGACCCGGAAAAGAAATAATAGTGTCACACTGATTCCCGACAAAGTTACGTAACTGAGCATGACACAGTACGGAAAGTGGAGCAAAACCTCCATTGGATTACATCATCAGATTGGAATCGTAACTTACTTGGGAGCACTGTTCCCGATCTTCCTCATTTATTTCCTTATTGTAGTTATTATTCGCTGAGCTGGTACAGACTTTGTTGTTGTTATTGTTGATATTACCGGTGCTATTCGGGTAATCCGAACATTTCCCAGAGTGACTGGTCGAAGCCGGCCTCTCTTTGATAATCGGCGATGAGCAACGAGATGCACTCATATCAGCTCCTCCGTCCAGCACCGCTATGGTCGTTGTCATGTCTTTTAATAAGGCAAGCTCAAACCCGCATTAGACGTAATTCAATAATTGCTCAATACTTATTCTACATTTGCTTAGCCGTTTCTCAGTAGCAATTGTCCATTTGCTATTCTTGATGCCTGTGCCTTGAAGAGCTCCACTTGTTATGCTACTAGTCTGTTCAGTCACACACATGAAGAGTGACAAAAAACAACTGCTTGAGTTGAGTACTGGCTGGTTACGTAATACATCTTTATCCATTCAAATAGTTCCGATGGTCGGTTGAGGTATTCAATTACAATGACTATCCAAAATCTTCAGCCAATCAGATTGTGAGGCCTATCAGTATGACAAGCAGTGCGCATGGCATGGCATGGCATGGCATATGCTTGGTGTACTCCTTCAGCCATATTCATGTATTAAAGCTTACTATCATAGTCACTCTCACTACCTTTCTGTGTAGACCAGAGACCCGTATTTGTATCATCATGTATGTTCAGAATCTAATAAACCAATGACCTTCATCTTATTTAAATGCGCAGTTGAGCCTTTCCATTGCCAGCTGTGAAACAAATATTATGATGAACGTTATGCTGTGACAAACCTGCCATGATTCTAAAATGAGCTATTTCATTCAGTTTGATGCTACCAATCAAAACAATACGATGTTAAGCCCACATGGTTTCCCATGTTATCTGGTACTTGTCTTATGTCCTATGTGCACTCTCTATAGTACACAGACAGTAAACATCGCATCAGTTACGTACACCGACTACCACCAGGTAGATCTTATATCAAATCTTTGTTCAAACTGTAGTAGAACTAGGCATAAATGATGTGAGGCAGATTCACCATGACTCTCTCCCTCTCCTTGATAATATTCAGGATTGTGTAGAGAGATAAGGTGACCTTTGGTCATCTCAATGACTATATCATTATTAGATGATCAATTCATCATTTGTTTAGGGGTGACCTTTTAGCCAACAAAGACAGTTTTGGTCCTGAGCCCTCTAGTAATCGAGTTTCCATCTTGGGTGGCAGTTTTCTGTTTATAATTTGATAGCCCTTTGCTATCGTGGTATAGGGATTTGTGTGAATGCAGAATTCCATCCCTAAATTCTAAAGAGAATGCTTTCATTGTAGAACATTTGGGGGTGTGTAAAAAGCTAAATGGACTACTCTACTTCGCAGCAGAACCCGGATTCTGGCCCAGAGTCAAGATGACTGATGATAAATGGCTATTATAAAATGAACCGCACTTCACTAACACATACATAGCACTCCAGATATCACCACATCATCAGCGGTCTCCATGTGCAGATGTTCTCAAAACAGTGCTGGCAATTGGTTAAACCAAACCTTATATGAGTTACGTATTCTAGTGCTATTAGTGGAATCACATTTGATTGAAGAACAGTAGGCGTTACATGAGACTACCTCAGTTGTTTTTTAATGCTTTTCATCAATCAAATTAGTGGGACATGCCATGAAGATAGATGATGAGTAACGTGAATTAATTGGCTCGCGATTTGTTGCATAAGCGTCAATATAAAAAGACAGGGAGCCGGGTGTTATTGATAACCAGTTCACTCCATCATTAATTAAACCTTAAACCGAGATTTCAGTTCGATGAGCCTACTTATTACTGTAGTTTACCAACTATCACCCTGATGGTATCATAACACCAGCGGTGTATGCATACCAACACAAAGAAAAAACTTGTGTGGGAATAGCTGGGGAAACATAGAGACTGTCATTACTAGGTTTCATCATGAGAATGCTGCGCATAACTGCAAACCAGATCAGATATGCTTCAATGAAACCTGGCGTAAAGAGCGATCAAATAAGAGGTGAAAATGGCAGGTGTGAATGCAAAAAACACATAAGTGTAATCCCACAGTCAGGCCGGGAGGTAGTGTATGAAGGTGTCTACAAGTCTACTGCTGAGATTCTCCAAGACAATCCATCACTTGCTGGATTAGGGTCACTGCATATCCCCTCTGTAGTGGCATGCATCTACCATCCACCAAATTCCGATAAACTGACTAGCATAAGGCACTGTCTTAACTTAGTTTTTGAGAACAAACAGGCTGAGTTCATGATAAACAGTGGCTTCAGCCACATGGATCTCAGATCAACCTGTAAAATCTTTGACTTCAACATCAGCTAGACAATACATAAGGAAAACATTTCCAGCCTTTCTCAGCTCAACAGACAGGATCCAATTCTCCAAGCCAGCCATTGGGTATCAAATAGCGGAGCTCAGACACCAAGCTATGTAACTATCAGCTGTAGAACTTCGTAAGAACAAGAAGTAAGCTTGCTAGGTGTGGTAGTGTAAGCTGAAGGTACTCGGTGACCCGACTAAAACAAACTGGTATAACGCCCTAGACTTTGACTTTACAGCTGTGACAGTGAAAATGAGCTTCGTAGTGTCATAAGCAGACACATTTCCAAACAAAAGTTTTTGGGATCAACGAAACAATCAACCAATCAGAACCTGATAGGGGCTCTGGACAGATCACATGACTCCAGATTAAGCCTGCTATTCAACCATAAAATATGTGGATGACACCATACTGTATGTATTACTACACCGAGCCTGCAAAATCACCGTCTATGATGCCATCATACAATGATGCCAAACAATGGTTTCAAATGAACAACACAACACTTAACCCATTTAAAAGTCTGTACACATGACCTTCCATCGTCCTTGACTAGGTCTATTGGCTCAATTTCAGTACAAACCATGTTCAGGCAAACTGTGACTGTGGGTAGATAGCTAAATTAAATTAAGCTGAGCTAAGCTAAGATTCTTGTGTCAAAAGGCCAGTGCAAACAAAAATCTGGCAGGTAAACTCAGTCACTGAATCAGGAAGCTATTCAAGGCAGAGGTGATAATTATAACTCATGCTATGATTCCCCCCACCAGAATGGAAGTTTAGTCTACCAACAGGCAAGACAGCTGAAAGAAATCTTCCCAGAACGCTTGCATTCTGTTTTTGACTTGACATAGTCCAAGTAGTTAGCTAACTTTAGCGCAACCAATTCTATAGTTTTATCCTCCAATGGTTGGTATGGTCTAGGAAATACTGTACGGACTTCCTGGTCACGCCGAGTTCACAGAAAAAAAACGTATAGGTGATGGTTACATAATCGTCTCAGGGCCTACCGACGATCCTCGCCAAGTCGCCTCAACAGTAAATCCCCGCCAAATTGTAAGCTGCGCCCGCCCACGGTTCTATACAAAACTCCAGTGAGCTTTTGAATGTCATATGTTGTAGTTACAAACCGATACAATCAGTGTGGTGAAGCAGTTGCTGATTGATCTGATTTTTCGCCCATGAAATGGAACTGATTACAACCCATCATCCACAAAAAATTCTAATCCTCTGTCGTCATGGAAATGACCAGCGACATAAGTTGTTATTCAGCAGTAAACCACTCCCCCTCCCCCCCCCCG
>Ga0224501_10001420_pt1 | contig 18615 bp, 17 predicted proteins | sample SF_Oct11_sed_USG_4_FD_169105 | JGI IMG/M metagenome (GOLD analysis project Ga0224501, IMG submission 169105) | Sediment microbial communities from San Francisco Bay, California, United States - SF_Oct11_sed_USGS_8_1 | ecosystem: Environmental > Aquatic > Marine > Sediment | place: USA...
GAAGAGGCCACTGGGCGGCGCGATCCTGCTGCACCCCAATCTGATGGCCGGTGCCGCCAGGGCAGGTGAAGAGGCGCAACCGCTCCCCATCGTCGATGCCACCAATCTGCCGCTCTTTATCTTTCAGCCGCTCAACTCTGCCAAGCGCTGGTATCTGCAGGAGCTGGTGGCGAGACTGGAGCAGGGGGGAAGCGATGTTTACTATCGGCCCATGCCCAATGTCAGTGACGGCTTTCAGGTGCGTGATGATGCGACTGAGTATGAGCTGCAGGTAAGAGAGCAGCTCCCCGCTATGGTGCACAATGCGATGCGGCTGTTGAGGGTGTACAACCATAAACCGCGCCAGCAACGGGCACCACTGCGCGAAACGAAAGTGCTGGCCGAGGTAGAGCCGATTGCGGGGCTGCAACCGATCGCGGGGCGTCCCGCTGCACTGCCGCTTCAGCTTTCAGATATTGCCGGTAAATCGTGGCGGCTGGATGAGTTGCGGGGTGAGGTGGTGTTGATCAACTTCTGGACTACCTGGTGCCCCCCCTGTGTGGAGGAGATCCCCTCGCTGGGGCGGCTGAAGAAAAAGTTGGCCGGTGAGCCGTTTCGCCTGATCAGTGTCGATGTGGGGGAGGAGGCAGAACGGGTAGCGGCGTTTCTTAAACGGGTGCCGGCACAGTTTCCGGTGCTGCTCGACCCGCACGGAACAACCACCCAGCCGTGGAAGTTACGTGCCTTTCCCACCTCCTATGTCGTCGACCGTCAGGGGCGATTGCGCTACGGTTACTATGGTGCATTGAAGTGGGACTCTGACGAGGTGGTTGGCTTGTTGCGCACACTGGCAAGAGAGTAACGGTAGCGAGAATAGTGATAATCAACGAGAGACAACGGCGGGGTAAGCGGTAGTGAAGATTGCCGTCCTCTCCGATATTCACGGCAACCTCCCCGCCCTTGAGGCGGTGCTGGAGGATATCGCCCGCTGGCAGCCCGACGAGGTGATCGTCAATGGTGACCTGGTCAATCGTGGCCCGCTCAGCCTCGATGTGTTTGAGCTGCTACAGCGTGAACGGCCTGCAGCGCGTTTTATGCGCGGCAACCATGAAAACTGGCTGGTGCGTGCCTCCAGTATGGCCCCCGATTTTGACAGCCCCACCTATGAGATCGACCGTTTTGCCCACCTGGCGTTGAAGCAGCTTGGTAAAAAGATTGAGGAGATCGCCCTGTGGGAGGATTACCTCGACCTTACCGACCTGGAGGGGGGGAGCCTGCATATCACGCACGGCTCGCGCAAGGGGGATCGCCACGGTATCTCACCGGAGACCGAGGGGGAGGAGTTGATTGAGCGACTCGGCGATCCGCGTGACCTCTTCGTCGGCTCACACACCCATCGTGCCTTTCGTCGACTGCACAACGGCAATCAGGTGGTAAATACCGGCTCGGTGGGGCAGCCCTTTGACCACGACGAGCGTTCTGCCTATGTACGACTGACCTTCTTGGGCGGAGGCTGGCAGGTGGAGAGTGTGCGCGTCGCCTACGATCGCGAACGGGCTATTAAGGATTTTGAGAGCAGCGGCTTTCTCGATGAGGGGGGGGCGCTAACGCGGGTGATCTTTCGTGAGTTTGTCGAGGCGCGGGTGCATGTGGGGCCGTGGCGCAGAAAATATCTGGCGGCGGTGCAGGCCGGTAAGATCTCCGTGGTCGATGCAGTAAATAGATATCTAAACGAACAATAGCGAACAGGGTTAACAGGACGTGCAGACCATACTACTCATTGAGGATGAACAGGCGATCGCCGACACCGTCCTCTATGCACTGAAGAGCGAGGGCTTTGCGACACAATGGTTTTCGCTGGGCGGGGAGGGGGTGGTGTGGCTGCAGCATCACCCCGATACCGCGCTGCTGATCCTCGATGTCGGCCTGCCCGATGGCAACGGCTTTGAGTTCTGCAAGACGATTCGTCGCTTCTCCGATATTCCCATCATCTTTCTCACCGCCCGTAACGAGGAGGTGGATCGTATTGTCGGACTGGAGATTGGTGCCGATGACTACGTTGGCAAGCCCTTCAGTCCGCGTGAGCTGGCGGCACGGGTGAAGGCGATCCTCAAACGTACGGCCACAAATGGTGCGAGCACGACACCCGGCGAGAGTGACTTTGTTATCGATGATGCACGGGCGCGTATCCACTACCACGGCACGCTGCTTGATCTCACTCGCTACGAATATCTGCTGCTGAAGACCCTGCTCGGTCAGCCCGAGCGGATCTTCTCGCGTGGTCAGATTATGGATCAGGTGTGGAGCGAGCCGGAGGAGTCTCTGGAGCGCGCCGTCGATACCCACATCAAGACCCTGCGCGCCAAGTTGCGTGCGGTGCGTGATGAGGGCGACCCTATCAAGACCCATCGCGGTATGGGTTACAGCATTAGCGGGACGGTAGATGAATCTTAGCGTTCGCATCTTTCTCGGCTATTTTCTGCTGCTGGGGCTGGCGGTCTGGTTTGTGATGCGTACCTTCAATGCCGAGCTGGTGCCGGGGATGCGCCAGTCGCTTGAGGAGGTGCTGGTCGATAGCGCCAATCTGATCGCCGAGATTGTGCGTGATGAGGTGGCGGCAGGGGAGATTGCCGATGGCCGTTTTGCCGGCGCGATGGAGGCGTTTGTGGATCGTCACCTGGAGGCACGCATCTGGTTTCTGAAGAAGCGCGACCCCAATCTTATCGTCTACATCACCGATAAAAACGGCATCGTCATCTACGATTCGCGTGGACGCGATCTGGGGAGTGATTATTCGCGCTGGAATGATGTCTATCTCACCCTGCATGGGGAGTATGGTGCCCGCACCACCCGCGATGATGAAAACGACCCCTACAGTAGTGTGATGTATGTGGCGGCACCGATACGTCACGCTGGTGAGATCATCGGTGTGGTGACGGTGGCCAAACCGAGTGTGACGGTGCAGCCCTTCGTTGAGCGGGCACGTCGTAACATCGAAGAGAAGGGGATCTTGCTGCTACTGGGGGCGATCACCGTCGGATTTTTTATCACCTACTGGCTCACCTTCTCTATCCGCAAACTCACCGACTATGCCCAGGCGGTGCGTAGTGGTAAGCGGGTGGCGGTGCCAAGGTTGCGGGAAAAGGAGCTGGCGCAACTGGCCGGTGCGATGGAGGCGATGCGCAGCGAACTGGAGGGGAAGGACTATGTTGAGCACTACCTCCATACCCTGACCCACGAACTGAAGAGCCCGCTGGCCGCAATCCGGGGTGCGGCGGAGCTGCTCGATGAAGAGATGGCGCTGGAGGATCGTCGCCGCTTTGTCGCTAACATTCGCAATGAATCGGAGCGACTGCAGCAGGTGGTTGAACAGCTGTTGGGCCTCGCCGCACTGGAGAAGCGCCAGGGGCTGGAACAGGTTGAGGCGATCGATATCAGCAAACTTTTACGGCAGCTGTGTGAGGACAAAACAGCGATGCTGCAGCCAAAGGGGATAAAGTTCGAAACAGATTTTGCACAGAGTGCCGTGATAGCGGGTGAGCGGTTTCTGATCCAGCAGGCACTTAGTAACCTTATCGATAATGCCATCGCCTTCAGTCCGCAGGGTGGGGAGATCAGCCTTACTACACAGATTATGGGTAACCGGTGCGAAATCACCATCACCGACCAGGGGCCCGGTATCCCTGACTATGCCAGAGAGCGGGTGTTTGACCGCTTCTACTCCCTGCCACGCCCCGATGGTAGTGCCCGAAGCAGCGGCCTGGGGCTGAGTTTTGTGAAAGAGGTGGCGCTGTTGCACGGTGGTGAAGTGAAACTGTTGAATGGTGAGAGTGGTGTGGTGGCAACGCTCTATTTGCCGATCAGTTAGCCAGATATATTCTTACCACACACTCCCCACATCATCCCCACACATCCGCTCGCTATTCTGTCCCTGAATCCAACAATCAGGGAGCAAACCCATGAAACGTTCCATGACAAAGAAGATGGTGGTGATCGCGCTGCTGATCACCCTGTTAATGATCCCGTTGATGATGATCAAGGGGGTGGTGAATGAGCGTAGCAGTTACCGCTATCAGGTGAAGCACGATATTTCCCAGAGCTGGACCGGGGAGCAGAGTGTGGTGGGGCCGCTGCTGGTGGTGCCTTACAAGGAGTATTACAGCAAGCGGGTGTGGGATAAGGAGCTAAAACAGTATCGTACCGAGAAGCACCACTGGAAGAAGCAGCTCTATATCGCCCCGGAGCAGTTGACGGTGGTGGGTGATGTGGTCACCACAGAGCGTAACCGCGGCATCTACTCTATTCCGGTCTACAAGTCTGAGCTAACCCTCTCCGGCCACTACAGCAATAAACGGTTGCAGGAGTTGCTGCAGTCGACCAGCCACAAGATTGAGTGGGAGTCGGCCCACCTTTCGGTACTGATTAGCGATGTGCGGGGCGTTACTACTACACCGCTACTGGGCTGGCACGGTGGTGAGATGGAGTTTCTGCCGGGCTCTGAGCTGCCGGGGGCGAGGAGTGGTATGCATGCGGGACTGGGCAGGGTCGATGTGGCGCAACCGCGTTTTGATTTCTCTTTCACGCTGCCGCTGCGCGGTATGGAGCGGCTGCAGTTCTCACCCATCGGTAAGAGTACCGAGGTGCGCCTGAGTGCCGACTGGCCCCACCCGAGCTTCATCGGCCGGTATCTGCCTGAAGATCATAAGATTGATGCCGAGAAGTTTACGGCGCGATGGAATCTCTCCTCCTTCTCCAGCGGCATGCCGCAACTGTTGCAGGAGTGCGAGGGGGGAGATTGCCAGGCGCTGCTGAGTGATACCTTCGGGGTGACGCTGTTTAATTCGGTCGATATCTATCAGCAGAGCGAGCGTTCGGTAAAGTATGCGATGCTGTTTATCGGCCTCACCTTTATCACCTTCTTCCTCTTCGAGGTGATGAAGGGGTTGCGCCTCCACCCGATGCAGTACCTGCTGGTGGGATTGGGTCTGAGTCTCTTCTATCTGTTGCTGGTTTCGCTCTCGGAGCACATCGCATTCGCCCTGGCCTACCTTGCGGCGGCCCTCGCCTCGACGGGTGTGATCGGCTTCTATCTCAGCGGGGTGCTCCAATCACTGCGCAGTGGTGGGGTGATGTCGGCGGCGCTGCTACTGCTCTATGGGATGCTCTTTGCCATTCTGCAGTCGGAGGACAATGCACTGCTGATGGGTTCATTGCTAATCTTTGCGGTGCTCACGCTGGTGATGGTAGTGACCCGTCGCATCGACTGGTATGCCATCGGCGAGAGTATGGCGCAGGTAGAGAAGAAGGAGCAGACGCTGGCGCTTGATATCTAAATTGATCTAACGGACCGCGGCGCCCCTTCCGGCGCTGCGGCTTATTTATCCCTGCTTGATCGCCGCGGCCAGCTCCACTCTCAACCCCTCGAGCCGGTTACGCACGGCACCGAGCCTCTCCTCATCATCCGATAGTGATTGCAGCTCAGCCAGCATGGTCTGGTGATAGCGCTCCAGCACGGCCAGCGCCGGTGATGGGTTGGCTGCCGGGGAAGAGTCCCGTCCATGTTTTGCCGCCGCCACCTCCACCAGCGCCGAGCGGGGGATCATCTTCTGCTGGCCGTTGCTGTTGTTGCTGGCGAGCAGGGGGGAGACCTTGGTGTAGTGATCTCCGCGAAACTCAAACTGCTCGCCTATCTGCAGGTGGTGAAATTTGATCGTACTCATGGCTGAACCGGCAGAGAAAAGGGTGAACATTCTATCCTGCAAAGTGTGACGTGACGAGTTGGGGCGCCCCCGGCGGCTTGCTAGACTTGCTTATGTGTCAGGGGGTGGATGATGAGTAAAAAGGCAAAGATTGGTTTAACGCTGCTGGCGGGAGCTCTGCTATTGCTGGCGCAGCAGGGGATCGTCGATCGCTTCGGTATGCACTATACCGAGAGCGGTTTCTCCCGTGCCCTGATCACCTTTGCCGTGGCGCGTAGCCTTAACGGGGTGATCTCGGTGGCACAGGGGACCGAGGTGGCGGTGCAGCCTGCGGGGATCGGCATCAACTTTACCCCGGGGCAGATACTCGACCCGATTAACGACCTGATCGAACGCTTCTCCTGGGTGATGCTGGCCAGCACCACCTCACTGGGGCTGCAACGGCTGTTGCTGCAGATCTTTGCCTCCCCCCAGTTTACGCTGCTGCTGGGGGTGGCGATGGTTGGGGCGTTGCTGCTGATGTGGCAGGCACGCCTGGGCTGGGAGGCGCTGGGGCGCCTCTTCTTTCGTAGCACCCTGCTGCTGCTGGTGCTGCGCTTTGCGGTGCCGGTGATGGCGCTGGGGAGTGAGCTACTCTTTACCACCTTCCTGCAACCGCAGTACGAGGCCTCCACCCAGGGGATTGAGCTGACGCGTGATGAGATTGGGCGCATCAACCAGGGGAGCCGGGCGGGTGGTTTCGGCCAGGCCCCCTCGCTGCTGGAGCGTGCCGGCGACTGGTTCGACAGCATCGATCTGGAAGCTAACCTGAAGCGCTATCAGCAGGCTGCGACGGAGGTGAGTGAGCAGCTGATCCAGCTTATCGTGATCTTTGTTTTGCAGACGATCCTTCTGCCGTTGCTCTTTTTGTGGGGCCTGGGTCGTCTGCTCCGCTGGCTCTTCCGTCTGCCGCTGCCGTGGTGAAATGTGCGCTGCGTCACATCAATAACCCACTGAAAAAAAAGGCAATATGATAGGGGATTGCTGTTCGGAAAGAGTCAGTTTGATCGCAAGTCATTGAAAACTATAAAAAGATTTTATTAAATATAGAAAATTTTTAGGAACTGATTTATTGACAATATCACCATACAGTAAAATACTAATACGGTCTGTTGAGTCGTTTCAGGCACATTCAACAAAAAATCTATTACTTGGAGAGTATCTATCATGAACAAATTTGTTAAAGCCGCTGCCGCTGCAGCAATCATCGGTGCTTCTGCCCTGTCTGTTTCTACCGCCAATGCCTGGTGGGGTCCGTGGAACAACAACGGTTGGGGTAACAACAACTACAACAACTGGAACAACAACGGCTGGGGTAACGGCTGGGGTGACATGATGGGTGACACCGATTTCAGCATGAGCTTCAGCGGTCGCGGTCGTGGCAATGGCTACGGTTACGGCAACAACGCCTGGAACAACGGCTGGAATGGCTACAACGGCTACAACGGTTACGGTGCTCCCTACGGCTACGCCCCTTACGGCGCCCCCTACGGTTACGCCCCCTACGGTGCCCCTGTCGCTCCGGCTGCTCCTGCTCAGGCAGAGAAGTAATCACTAACAGCGCAAGCTGTAGCAAAAAGGGCGGCCCTCGGGTCGCCCTTTTTTGTTGTCGGTAGGGTCGTGGCTACCCCTCCATCAGGGCGTCCAGCTCCCCCTCCATGTGCATCTCTGTCAACTCATTAAAGCCCCCAATCCACCTGTCGTCTATCGCCAGTTGTGGCACGGTGCGGGCGTGGTTGGTGAGCTCCAGCATCTCCTTGAGTGCGGTGCGATCCAGATCAACTCTCACCTCCTGGTAGGGGATCTGCCACTTGGTCAGCAGACTCTTTGTCTTGTCGCAGATGGGGCAGGTGCCGGTACTGTAAACGGTTACGCGGGCCATGGTTGGCGACTCCTCAGATGGGCATAGATTAAAAAAGTGTGGTTATGGTAGCGAAAAGGAGAAGTCAGGCAAGTTTTTCACCACGTTGTGTCACAATCTGTCGCTATACTAGGGCGCTGGTTTAATCGTTGAGGTGTGGCATGGGTGGATGGGGCTGTCCCCACGAGGTGCTGGGCAAGTGTGACAAGGTGAAGCAGCGCCCCTGTGACCCCGGTATGAAGGGGTGCATCCTGGCAGGTCGTTTCGTCTTTAGTGATGAGCAAAAGAATCGCCCGGGTGGCCCGCGCCGTCGCGATCCCAAAGAGGGGCATGAGAAGTAGATGTTAACAAACGAGGTTAAGTGACCATGGATCTGGAAGAGCTGGTATTGAAGGAGAGTATTGTCAGCGCCACCGGCCTGAGTGCCGATTTTCTGCAGGTGGGGTTGAAAGGGGACCCCTCGCTACGCGAGACGGCGATCCTGCGCCCCCGCTACCACACCATCCTTGATGAGATCTATCCACAGCTGGAGGAGCATCTGGTGGAGCTGCTGTGTGAGCGCAGCCCGTTTAGTCTCTATATCGGTTTTAACAGCGGGGAGATCCGTACCCAGTCGGTCTTCGACCCTTTACGCGAAGAGACCCATGCCGCCGAGCGGATGCTGGAGGATGACTACCTGGCGCGACACTTTCCTGCCATCTCCTACGAGGAGAAGGTACAGGGGATGCGAGAGATGTACGACTATCTGATGCACAGTCGTCTCTTCGAGCAACTGCCGGATCACTGGAAGCGGATCTTTACCCGCCGTCACAACGAGTGGAGGCCGATGGATATGGCAAGTATCGCCAAGGTGATCGGGAGTCTGAAGGCGCTGCGTGATATGCCCGACTACTACCTGCGTAATGCGACGATTAGTATGGTGCAGGGGATTGTGCGACTACAGTTTAACTGCGATGGCACGCAGTTGATAAACGCCGATAACTATCAGCGTTTTCTCGAAGAGAATTTGAGTGTTTAAAATAGAAAAGCGGGGCAATTGCCCCGCTTGTTAAATGTGCCATCGGCCAGTTAGAAGAACTTCTTCAGCCAGGTGCGTTGTGCGCCGGCTTTAACAAATGTATTGACGTACTCTTTATCGACCTTCTGAATGTGATCGAACAGCCACTCCTTGAGGAACATCAGCAGCTCCATGCCGACCTTGTCGTCACCCGCTAGAAATTTGGCCTGATACTCTCCCACACGCCTGACGATGTTATCGTGGATCTCTTTATGCTTTTCGTATCCCTCGTAGTGGAAGATGCGCATCATGGTCTCCTCCACCGCAAAGTGTATCTTCGTATATTCAACTAGTTTATTGATTATATCGCCTAAAAGATCACGGTTCGACTTACTTGCCAGTGCCGTGTAGAGCTCGTTCATGATATTGATAAGGCACTTGTGCTGCTCATCAATCTCCTGAATATCGACGCTATACTCCTCTTTCCACTCTACCATGCCCATCTGTTACCTCCCGCTATATATTGCTCTTATATTTTGCACACACATGCGGGGGCTAAAGTTACCATGAATAACCCTATTATTAAAGTGGAAAGAGGGGTGTTTTAAGTGGTGAGAGTAACGGGGGAAGGTACTCCCCCGTAACGGGGAGAGATTACCAGAACTTTTTCATCCAGGTCTTTTTCGCCCCACCCTTGATGAAGGTCTCGACGTAGGCCTTGTCGATCTTGTTGATGTGGTCAAAGAGCCAGTCCTTGAGGAACATCAGTAGCTCCATACCGACCTTGTTATCACCTGAACGGAACTTCTCCTGATACTCAAGCACACGGCGCACGATGTTGTCGTGGATCTGTTTGTGTTGATCATACCCCTCGTAGTGGAAGATACGCATCAGGGTCTCTTCTACAGCAAAGTGGATTTTGGTGTACTCCACCAGTTCATCAAGTACGATACCGATATCATCACGATGTGATTTGCTGGCAAGCGCTCCATACAACTCGTTCATGATGTCGATGAGGCGTTTATGCTGCTCATCGATCTCCTGGATCTCAACGCTATAGGCGTTATCCCACTCTACCATTGCCATCTGTGTAATCCTCCAAGGTGATTTTTGTCAGTGAGTCGCTGCTTATCAGCTTTTTGTTGTTCTTGTTAGCGGCATTGATATCACAAATTTTACATTAGCAAAAGCGTAGTCTATTTAATGTAGCCATTAGATATCGCTGATTATGTAGGGGAATTTCCATCGCAGCGGTGAGTTCGATAGGATAGGTTACGCTTTTGCATAAGTGACGGATAAATGGCATCGCAATTTCTGGCAGCAGTTGATCTGGGGTCGAACAGTTTTCACATGATCGTGGCCGAACTGGTTGATGGGGAGCTTCGTATTGTCGATCGTCTGCGCGAGATGGTGCGTCTGGCCGGCGGGCTGGATGAGCAGGGCAATCTGGATGAGGCATCGCGTCAGCGGGCACTGGCCTGCCTGCAACGCTTTGGTCAGCGCCTGGTTGATTTCCCCCCGGGGTCGGTACGTGCCGTCGGCACCAACACCCTGCGGCGGGCCCGCAGCAACGATTTTCTTAAACAGGCGCGCCAGGCGCTCGGTCACCCTATCGAGATCATCGCCGGGGTGGAGGAGGCGCGTCTGATCTATCTTGGGGTCGCCCATACCCTCTCCGATAGTGATGATATCCGCCTGGTGGCCGATATCGGCGGCGGTAGTACTGAGGTGATCCTGGGGCGCCGCTTCGAGGCGCTGGAGAAGGAGAGCCTCTACATGGGGTGCGTCAGTTTTACCCGGCGCTTCTTTCCCGATGGTGCAATTAATGCGGTGGCGATGAGAAAGGCGGTGATCGCGGCGCGTCAGGAGGTGCTGGGGATAGAGCGTGAATATCGTGACATCGGCTGGGGGCAGGCGGTCGGGGCATCGGGCACCATCAAGGCGGTGCGTGATGTGGTGCGGGCGAATGGGTGGAGTGATGAGGGGATCACCTACGACTCGCTGCGACGGCTGGCCGATGAACTGGTGGCAGCAGGGCACATCGACAGGGTCTCGCTGCAGGGTCTGAAGGAGGAGCGCATGCCGGTGATCTGTGGCGGCGTGGCGGTGTTGCTGGCGCTGTTTGAAGGATTACAGATAGAGCGTATGGCTGTCTCTGAGCAGGCGTTGCGTGAGGGTCTGCTCTACGACATGTTGGGGCGTCTGCGCCATGAAGATGTGCGTGAGCGTACTATCAACGCACTGAGTGAGCGTTATCAGCTCGATACCGCACAGGCGGCGCGGGTGGAGCAGACGGCACTGCAACTGCTGGATGGGGTGGCAGCGGAGTGGTCTCTTGAGGATGAGTCGGCACGGCAGCTATTGAGCTGGGCCGCCCGCCTGCACGAGATTGGACTCGCGATTGTCCATAGCCAGTACCATAAACATGGTGCCTATCTGCTGGCCAACTCCGATCTGCCCGGCTTTACCCGCCGTGAGCAACAACTCCTCGCTATCCTGGTGCGGGCACATCGTCGCAAACTACCGATGGCGGAATTTGCTCAGCTACCGGAAGAAGACGGTGCGCGTGCGATTCGCCTCTCATTGCTGTTGCGGCTGGCTGTTCTACTCCATCGCAGCCATAGCGATGAGCCGTTGCCGATAGTGGAGGTAACCGCTGCGGAGCAGGGAACGGCGCTCTCCTTTCCCGGGGGATGGATCGAGGAGCACCCTCTCACGGCCGCCGATCTGGAGCTGGAGCAGGGGTGGATGCAGAGAGAGGGGTATCGGCTGACGGTGGGAGAGGGGGCGTAGCCCGTTACTCTGCCTCACTCATCTGTTGCAACAGGGTGAGCTGTGCCGATAGCGGTTCGGCCTCGCCCTGCGCGATACGCTGGTAGCTACCATCACTCTGCAATGCCCACGCCTGCTGGTTGTCCTGCAGGTAGTAGTCGAGCTCCTTGATCACCCGTTCGCGCAGTTTTTTCTCCTCAACAGGGAAACAGCTCTCCACCCGGTGGTGCAGATTGCGTTCCATCCAGTCGGCGCTGGAACAGAAGAGCTCGGCCTTGCCCCCCTCGTTCTGGAAGTAGTAGATGCGGGTATGCTCAAGAAAGCGCCCGATGATGGAGCGCACGCGAATATTCTCCGAGACGCCGGGGATGCCGGGACGCAGGCAGCAGGTGCCGCGCAGGATGAGGTCGATCTCCACCCCGGCCTGAGAGGCGACGTAGAGGGCGCGGATGATCTGCGCATCCACCAGGGCATTCATCTTGGCGATGATGCGGGCCGGTTTGCCGGCACGGGCGCTCTCGGTCTCCCGCTCGATGCGCTCCAGCATGCCGTTGAAGAGAGTGAATGGGGACTGCAACATTTTATTGAGCTTGCTGCCACGCCCCAGGCTGGTCAGCTGCAGGAACATCTTGTGTACATCTTCGCCCAGATCGGGGTCGGCGCTGAGCAGGCCGTAATCGGTATAGAGGCGGGCGGTGCGGGCGTGGTAGTTGCCGGTACCCAGATGGACGTAGTGGCGCAACTTCTCCTCCTCGCGCCGCACCACCAGGATCATCTTGGCGTGGGTCTTGTAGCCCACCACACCGTAGACCACATGGGCCCCGGCCTCCTGCAGGCGGTTGGCCAGGGCGATGTTCTCCTCCTCATCGAAGCGGGCGCGCAGCTCCACTACCACCGTCACCTCCTTGCCGGCGCGGGCGGCATTGACCAGGGCGTCGACCACCGCCGAGCCGGGCCCGGTGCGGTAGAGGGTCTGCTTGATCGCCAGTACTCTGGGGTCGGCGGCGGCCTGGCGCAGGAAGTCGATCACCGGGACGAAGGACTCGAATGGGTGGTGCAGCAGCAGGTCACCCTTGCGCAGCACCTGGAAGATATCGGCGGCATGGGAGAGACGAGAGGGCATCCCGGGGGTGAAGGCGGTAAAGTTGAGGTCAGGGCGATTGACCCGATCCGGCAGGCTCATCAGTCGGTTGAGATTGACCGGGCCGTTGACGGTGTAGAGGGCATCGGCCTCAAGTTCAAACTGATCGAGCAGGAAGCCGCTCAGCTCGTCGGGGCAGTTGTCGGCCACCTCCAGGCGCACCTCGTCGCCAAAGCGGCGTGAGCCGAGCTCCCCCTCCACGGCGCGTAGCAGGTCATCCACCTCCTCCTCGTCTACAAATAGGTCGGAGTTGCGGGTGACGCGAAACTGGTAGCAGCCCAGTACCTTCATACCGGGGAAGAGGTCGTCCACATGGGCGTGGATGATGGAGGAGAGAAAGACAAAGTCGTTACCCTCTCCCGGCAACTTGATCAGGCGTGGCAGGGCGCGCGGTGCCTGTACCACCGCCATGCCGCTGGTGCGGCCGAAGGCGTCTTTGCCCTTGAGCTGGACGATGAAGTTGAGGCTCTTGTTGAGGATGCGCGGGAAGGGGTGGGCCGGGTCGAGCCCCATCGGGCTGAGGATGGGGGAGAGCTCCTGCTCGAAGTACTCCTTGATCCAGCTCGCCTGCTCCTCGTTCCACTCCTGACGCTTGATGAAACGGATCCCCTCGCGCTCCAGTTCGGGCAGTAGTACCTCGTTAAGGACCCGGTACTGTTCCGCCACCAGCTCGTGTGCCTCGATGCTGATCCGTGAGAGCTGCTCCTGCGGGGTGAGGTTGTCCGGTCCCGCCTGTACCGAATCGAGTGCCGCCCGCTGGATCAGTCCGGCGACGCGGATCTCGAAAAACTCATCGAGATTAGAGCTGGAGATGCAGAGATAACGCAGCCGCTCGAGTAGGGGTATGGACTCATCCATGGCCTGCGCCAGCACCCGCAGGTTAAAGGCGAGCAGGCTCAGCTCTCTATTGATGTAGAGCTCAGGTAGTTTAAGGTCGGGGCTGTTCATCTCATCGCGGAGCATTACACGGGGCCTTGTCGTTATTGCTGGTTCGTATTTAAGTATATGACAATGTGACGAGGAGTTCTGTCAGCCGCGTCACGGGGAGAAACCTCACCATGGTAGAATCGACAATTTAAGGTTCTGATAACAGCCCAATGTCCGACAACGACTATCATCAGCGCTTCGGCGGCATCCAGCGACTCTACGGCACAGCAGGGGCGGAGGCGATCCGCAGCGCGCATATCTGCGTGGTCGGCATCGGCGGGGTCGGCTCGTGGGTAGTGGAGGCGCTGGCGCGCAGCGGCGTCGGTGCCATTACCTTTATTGATCACGATGACATTGCCGCCAGTAATACCAATCGCCAGTTGCACACCCTGGTCGATACCTATGAGCGATCCAAATCGGAGGTGATGGCCGAGCGGGTGCGGGCGATCAATCCGGAGTGTCATGTGAATGCAATCGATGACCTGTTGAGCGAGAACAATATCGAAAAATATATTTCGCTCGACTTTGATTATGTGATTGATGCCATCGACTCAATTCGCCACAAGGCGGCTCTGATCTACTACTGCCGACGCAACAAGGTGGCGATCATCACCACTGGCGGGGCGGGGGGGATCACCGACCCGACGCGTATCGAGATCACCGATCTGAGCCGCACCCACAACGACCCGCTCGCCGCCAAGGTGCGTCATCGCCTGCGCAGTGATTATGGCTTTAGCAAGAATCCGCAGCGACGCTTTGGCATCGACTGCGTCTTCTCCACCGAGCAGCATCGCTATCCGAAGGCTGACGGCACCGTCTGCCAGCGCAAGCCGGGGGTGAAGGGGGCGACGCTGGATTGTAACTTCGGTTACGGCTCCGCCACCTTTGTTACCGCAACCTTCGGTTTTGTTGCGGTGTCGCGTGTGCTGCAGAAGATTATCGAGCGCGCTTCACGTAGCAGTTAGTCGACTATTTCCACGGATAGTAGAAGAAGAGGGTCACCTCGTTGCCCTCATCCCCCATGGCGTAGTCGGCACGATAGACACTGCCCGAGGCGGTAAGCATGCGTGCACCGATACCGTAACTGGTGCGCCTTTCGTCCCACAGATTGTTACGGCTCTCGGCAACGGTGGCGGTCTCGGCAAAAAAGGCGAGTTGCACTGAGGTGGTGACATCCTTCCAGATGAAGTAGTCGAACGGCTCGGCGTCACTAATAAAGTTCATCCGGTACTCCGCCCCGAAATAGGCCATGTGGGCCCCCTGAAAGCGGTTCATCGGATAGGAACGCAGGCGGTTGTTGCCGCCCAGGCTGGTGGCGGTACCGTTGCTGCGCTGATCGATGAAGGTATCGACCAGCTCCTGCTCGGCCTGCAGACAGGCGGTGTCGAGGGGGGGGCAGTTAAAGCCCAGTTCGGCCCGGATCGCGGTCGGGTCGGTGACCCCCTCTGAGGTGACAAAGGCGTTGGACTGGTAGTAGTTAAGCGCCAGGGTGTCGTGTGCGCGCATCGGTAGATAGAGCTCCGCCGAGGAGTCGATAGTAAAGAAATCGGGGTCCCGGTCGGTTTGCGCCGGGTTGCTGCGGTAGGCCAGCTTTGCCCGCAGGCCGTTGCGTGGGTCGAGGTAGTCGTCGGTCAGATCCAGGGTAATGTCGTGGACCCAACTGCTCGACTCCTGACCGTAGGGGGGGGAGAAGCTGCTGATGATTTTGCCATTTTTGTCGCGGATGGTGGTGAGGGCAAATTCGGAGTTGTTGTGAGAGGTATGGAACTCCAGACGACGATCATAGAGCGACAGGGTGAGTCCCAGGCGTTGCTCGTCGGCCTGGGAGACCTCGACGATGTTGTACTCATCCTTGCCGCTGTTCATGCCGCGAATTTTGTAGTTGTTGACCGCTGCCTTGGTGATGCGCTGATCCATGGCGTTGAGAAAGATCATACGCTTGTAGAGCGGGAACTCATCTACCTGACCAACCCACCCCTCGGCATCCCCCTCTACCCGTGTGATGAAGGCGTCAGTGGTGGAGTTGAAGATGTTGGTCAGGTAGCCCATCAGAAAGAATCCCTCCCCGACTCCGGGAATGCTGTAGGGGAGGGGCACCAGCAGATAGCCGTTCTCTTCTGGAAACTGATCCTTGCGCCGTTCGGGGGAGATTTCGAGTGAGCTGGCAATGGTCAGTTGCGGCAACAGGAGGATGAGGAGGAGATTGCCGATTAAGCGAGTGAGTTTCATCATTAAACATCCATGGAGAGAAGCAGTTATCGCTGCGAGTGTGCTTCACTATTGACTGCTTATCAAGTGTTACGTTACGTAACAAAACTGCTATTCTTGCGTGATGAGAGACGATTCAAGACACGAGCCTGGCCATGACAGGGTGATCCTGCTGCTGCTGTTTGCCCTGTTTTTGCTGCTCTCACCGCTCCTCGCCTGGTGGGCGGCAGACGACAGCCCGTGGTACGCCCCTTACCTTGTCTGGGCACTACTGATTGCACTGACCTATATGGTGCGCCGCCATCTCACCCGCAAGGCGGAGGCAGAACAGCGTGACGATTGAGTTGTGGCAGCTCTTTCTGGTGGGTATCGGCTACCTGCTGCTGTTGTTCCTCATCGCCTATGCCGCCGATACCGGTAAGTTACCGGCTCACTGGGTACGTCACCCGATAACCTATGTGCTTTCGCTGGGGGTTTACGCCACCTCCTGGAGTTTCTACGGTAGCGTCGGTTTTGCAGCGAGCCAGGGCTACAACTTTCTTACCATCTACCTTGGCGTCACCCTCGCCTTCATGCTGGCGCCCGTATTGCTGCAGCCGATCCTGCGTCTTACCCGTGAACATCAGCTCTCCTCGCTGGCCGACCTCTTCGCCTATCGCTATCAGAGTCAGCTTGCCGGGGTGCTGGTCACCCTCTTTATGCTGGCCGGTACCCTTCCCTATATCGCATTGCAGGTGCGTGCGGTCACCGAGTCGATACAGGTGTTGACCCTGGAGGAGGCCCCCGCACTGCTGGCATTAGGGTTCTGCCTGAGCGTTACCCTCTTTGCGATGCTGTTTGGTGCCCGCCATATTACGGCGCGCGAGAAGCACGAGGGGCTGGTGCTGGCGATCGCCTTTGAGTCGTTGGTCAAGCTGCTGGCGCTGCTGGCGGTGGGTGCCTTTGCCCTGTTCGGCGTATTTGGTGGCCTGGGGGGGATGGAGCGGTGGCTGGATGCACACCCCGAGGCCCTCGAGTCTCTCTACCGGCCGGTGCGCGAGGGCTCCTGGGGCACGCTACTACTGCTCGCCTTTTCTGCGGCATTTCTGTTACCGCGGCAGTTCCATATGACCTTCACCGAGAATCTGGATGAGCGTGCACTCGGTAGTGCTAGCTGGGGCTTTCCCCTCTTTCTGTTGCTGCTCAATCTGGCGATCCCGCCGATCCTCTGGGCGGGTAATTACCTAGAGGTGGACACCTCCCCCGACTTCTATGTCCTCGGTATTACCCTGGGTGGCGGCTCAAATCTGCTTCCCATACTCACCTTTGTGGGCGGTCTCTCGGCGGCCAGTGCGATGATCATCGTCACCACCCTGGCGCTTGCCTCCATGTGCATGAATCACCTGGTACTGCCAGCCAGCTTTCCGCCGATGCTCAGACCCGAGACCAATATCTATAGCTGGCTGCTATGGGGCAAGCGTCTGTTGATCACCCTTATCATTGGCGCCGGATACGCCTTCTACCTGGTGCTGGAGCACAATCAGGGGCTGGTGCAACTGGGGCTGATCTCGTTCGTCGCGGTGGCGCAGTTCCTCCCCGGTATTGCCGGGCTACTCTACTGGCGCCGCGCTACCCGCGCCGGTTTTATCGTTGGGCTACTGGGCGGCGGCGGCGTCTGGGCTGGTGCACTGCTGCTGCCACTGCTGGAGCGCTCCGGTCTTATCGCCTTTGGTTTTGATCACGGTATCGGCTTTAACAGTGATGAGCCGTGGCAGAGCAGTACCCTCTGGTCGCTCTCGGTCAACACCTTGCTGTTTGTCGTGGTCTCATTGCTCACCCGCCCCAGTGAGGCGGAGCAGGAGGTAGCTAATGCCTGTTGCAAGGAGAGCCTCACCCCGCCAGGTGGTCGACCGGTAGCGGTGTCGATTCAGCAGATTGAGGAGCAGCTATCACAGCTCATCGGCCCCGAGATGGCGCAGCAGGAGGTGGACCGTGCCCGTGCCGATCTGGGGTTGCTGCATACCGAATTGCGTCCCGATACCCCCGGTGCCGATCTCGCCCGACTACGTCAGCAGATCGAGCGTAACCTGTCGGGCCTGGTCGGGCCAATGCTGGCACGGATGATCGTCGATGAGCGGCTGCAGCTCGACCCGCAGGCGCGCCACGCCCTCTCCGATACGGTGCAGTTTGTCGAACAGCGGCTGGAGGCCTCCAATATCCGTCTGCGAGGCCTCGCCGCCGAGCTCGACAACCTGCGCCGTTACCACCGTCAGGTGCTGCAGGACCTCCCGTTGGGGGTCTGTTCAGTGGGGCCGGGACGCCATCTGGTGAGCTGGAATAGTGCGATGGCCCGACTCTCCGGCCTCGCCGGTGATAAGTTACCAGGGGTGCCCCTCGCCGACCTGCCAGAACCATGGAGCGGGCTACTGAGTCGCTTCTTGCAGAGTGATGAGCCACAGCTACGCCATCTTCGCCTGCAGCTGGGAGGGGAGACCCGTGTACTTAATCTCCATAAATCGGCTATCGATGACCCGGCCGGTCGCGCCCTGCAGGATAGCGGTAGCGTTATTCTGATTGAGGATCTTACTGAATTACACACCCTGGAGGAGGAGCTGACCCACAGTGAACGCCTTGCCTCCATCGGGCGACTGGCCGCCGGGGTGGCCCACGAGATCGGTAACCCGGTCACCGGCATCGCCTGTCTGGCGCAGGATCTGTTGCAGGAGCCGGAGGAGGGGGAGTTCAGGCAGCAGGGGCTGGAGCAGATCCTGGAGCAGACCAGACGGATCAGCAACATCGTACAGTCGCTGGTCGGCTTCAGCCATGGCGGCACCCTGCACGACCACACCCCCGAACCGGTCGAGTTGTGCGGCTGCGTTGAGGAGGCGCTGCAACTGGTACGCCTTAGCCATAGCGGTAAGCAGTTGGAGAGCCGCATCGATTGCCCTGCACCATTGGAGGTGAGTGGTGATCGCCAGCGATTGATCCAGGTCTTCGTCAACCTGCTCTCCAA
>Ga0224501_10001421_pt1 | contig 18611 bp, 9 predicted proteins | sample SF_Oct11_sed_USG_4_FD_169105 | JGI IMG/M metagenome (GOLD analysis project Ga0224501, IMG submission 169105) | Sediment microbial communities from San Francisco Bay, California, United States - SF_Oct11_sed_USGS_8_1 | ecosystem: Environmental > Aquatic > Marine > Sediment | place: USA...
CTCTGCCTGTATAACCTCTGGGTGTCATCGTCTAGAACTAAAACCTAAAGTACTGGCATTGTATTTCGGTCCGGCTGGCTCTGCCTGTATAACCTCTGGGTGTCATCGTCTAGAACTAAAACCTAAAGTACTGGCATTGTATTTCGGTCCGGCTGGCTCTGCCTGTATAACCTCTGGGTGTCATCGTCTAGAACTAAAACCTAAAACCTTGGTATCGTACTTTGGATCGCTGTTACAGGGGCTAGTTTCTATGGAATCGTCGAGTTTCTATCGGGCTAAAGTACTTAGTATTCACAATAATGGCTGCAGAGAATCAGTTGACCTGTGAGACTATTATCCGTGGATCGCGACCAAGATTAGGTAGATTATCATAGCACTTGAATTCTTCTAGTTTCCAGTATTTTTACACAGTTATATCCCTTACAAATCTGACGAATTATGAAGTTTTGCTTCAAGATCATTCTAAAATCTAATACATATCGGAGACTGATTTGGGGGCTTGAAATCATTGGACAGAATGCCTGTATGCAAATATTGAAAGAAACTTATGGCGTGGTACTTTGGAGCATACAGCACTGTAAGTGTGACCTGTCATATCAGCCATATAGTTATGAATGACCATTAATAGATAAAACAGGAATAAATGTTGTAGTGGTCTAAATATAGCTGTAGTGAAGAGGCGAGTGATATAATATTAGATAACAGATCTCCGTAGGCTAGGTATCCCGGTGCGAATCTTGAGAGAGAATTTTCTGCCCGTGGATAGCCTCCGAGTCACTGACATTTCCCTTTTTACCAAGAGCAAAGAGCTATCACAAACTTAGCGACTGAAAAAGGTCACTCTGACCAGTTGATGCAATACCTGGTGATTTTTGCCCATCCAGGAAGCTGGGTAGTTGGTGAAAAAAACTCGATCAAAGACAAGTAGGTAGAGTGGGTTGGCTTTGTTTATTCATATTGCTTGGCCACAAAGATTATTACCAAGATAAGAATGTAAGCCCCTTTATCTGCTAGTTCTTGGGTCAAGGTCAAGGGTTCCCCTACCAATTAGAGGTTAGGAAATTTGAACAAACCAACCAATTTCAACCAAACGTTTCTAAAATGAACCAAAGTCTGTGAATGTTGCGCATTGGATTACGGTTGAAGTATTCGTAACTATCAATGTCTTTGGGGAAATGAGCGAAAAATTCGAGAATAAAGTCGGAATCGGGGACGCAAAACGAGTCCAAGCCGAAAAAGAGGCCCGCTTGCGCAGTGACATAGGAAAGGGCTTTAAATGTCATGTCACCTAGAAAAACCCAGAATGAGAGTGATGAGGTACTTAAATAGGGTTGGTTCCCTGTCTGATATGGGACAACATTCAAACCAATGCGCTGCAAATTAATCTTTGGTAGCCACTGAAATGTGTGGCAGAATGGGGGTGTGGTGCTGGTGGCATTTAGAGCTCTGGAAATCATCATGAGAAATTTTTAGTTTGATTGTTTTGCCATCTCACAGCAAACTAGGTGAGTTTTTAGATTATTACACCAGGTGTCCAGCTATGTTGATTGCCAGATGGCCTCACATGACATAACTGAATCTTGTAATTCTATTTATCTACCTCCGGAAGTACTGATGGGAGAAATTGATTTACTCTTCGCAGTAAATGGGAGATACGATGATTGGTCAGACAGGTGGCTGAATGAGAGATGGCATCGCTTGGCTGTCAGTAAGTATTGGCGCCATCATCAGGTGCTCCCACCAACAGTGTGCGTCATATCCTAGCAGGTGCCCTTGCATACAATTGCCTGTCATATATGGTATCACATGGTGGCATGACACCATTTGACAGGCGGTTTGTCATCAGGTAGTTGGTGTAAAGCTGACTACATGTCATTATTGCAGGTGCTTGGACTATCAATAGATTTTCCGGATGGCTGCTTTATGAGTGAATGAAATCGATAACATTAGATTGGTGAAGCTTTTCCACTCCAGCTACCCATGACTAAACTAGCCTCGAGCTAAGCATGGTTATTAAAGTCCCAATGAATTTAAATTTTAGATCAGAAAATGATATCTTAGCCAATGAATGGAGCTACTGAATCTGTAGTTTATTAGCCTTGGAGCTAAACTAATTATTTCTTCCAGTCAGTTACGGAAGTAGCGCCCTACGACTGAATGATCATGAATGACTGGAGCACTAAATCGCTATACAATGTATTCAAACAAATTTATTTAGTGATACCATAAGCCCGATATTTCTTAGCACGCAACCCCCAGCTGTGTAGTGTATATGGTTGCTGTATGTTGGTACCAGCGTACTGATAAATGTACTCGAAACACTAGGCTTGTCAGGGGAGTGAACTCAGTTTGCACCGAGATTCTTTCCCTGGTATTACATCTTAGTCTTGGTGCGATTAGATTCCATCACAGTCATCCGAATGTACAGTGCTTTACTGCCCATATAAGCTATTGAAACATTTTATAAATGCCCGTAGTCTTGAGAGGTAATGACTGAGCCCGCACACAGGAAACCTGGGCACTGGGTATGGCCAATTATTATTATTACCCCTGACAAGACACCAAGTTACATACTGAGACAACAACAGATCAGAGTGAGCACCATGCTATGCAAGAGCAGGGAGTTAAACCATTCATCTATCTAACCCGTGGTATTCAATGCTAGCCCGTGGTACTCCATGCTAACCCGTGGTACTCCATGCTAACCCGTGGTACTCCATGCTAACCCATGGTACTCCATGCTAACCCGTGGTACTCCATGCTAACCCGTGGTACTCCATGCTAACCCGTGGTACTCCAAGCTAACCCGTGGCTATCCATGTCAAGGTAAAAGTAGTGAGAAGCAAGCGTATAACCGGACAGCTTCACCATAACAGTGAAGATGTCATTTGAGATAAACAGACAAACTGGTTGGGTCAGGTGAAATTGGAATAGTGTGACAGGATGTTACATGTATATGGAGCGGTTCCGAAAGAAAGATTGTTTATTGTTTGTTAGAATTTGGTTTTAGTGAAATCAAACAGATCAGGCTAGCATCCAGTTGGCAAGTAAAGCGGGTCAGATTCAGCTCTTAGTAACTAGTGTAGTATAAATGGTTACTATCTGCAGCTACGTGGGAACCGCCTTGGTATTTTTGCCTATTACACTTAGTTTAGGCATGTACATGTAAATGAAATGACGGACTGCATTCCTCTGAGCTATTATAGCATAGCTTTATCTTTGCTCCCATTCACCCTATTCATGATTAATTAGCTTGTATAGGGGCCAGGTCAAGTGGAGATGACCATCCTGTTTGTTCTCGACACATCTTCGGTTCCTTTATACTCAAGGAATAAGACAGTTGGGTTTTCTGCTCATATAAGTGTGCGCTAGTCAGCCTAATACTGCTGTGAACTATTAGCCAGGAGATGACCGCCAGGGTTAAGTAGTGGAGCCTATAAACTAGTTGGGTACTGCTTAATCTGTGCACTGATATCTTACCAAGATAAGTGTATCAAAGGTGAACCAAGAAGATTAACCCTATCATTTCCGGTGACACACACCACAAAATACAAATGCCCATTGGATGGAATACCTATAATGCTTACAGCTAGGGGTCTAATGCATGGTTAGACACGGTTACTTCAGTCTTGCCTCACCGATTTCTCGTACTTGCATTTACACGTAGTTCGCTATGTTCAATAAGACAAAACAAGTTGTCTTTTCAAGGCACATGCTAATACTTTTAATGTAGGTGTCATAGAAGTTTGTGTACCAAGATGTTGAGCAGTTTTACATGTACCAATCTCAATGCCGCTTACGAGCGGCCGTGTCACCAAAAGTCATTCGTTGCTGACAAGTATACAGAGAAAATGAACAAGTAGAAAAATGTAGGTTACTTTGGCTAATCAGCAACATGTGGCTTTAGATCCACGTGTAAAATCCACAGTCCGGCTAGATTTGTACCAAATCCTTAGTCCGTCGAGCCATCATTTACTTGATGAGGCTGACATTTGTCAGCGCCTCGTCGCGAGCAGAATCCTGAGATGGGCTGGTGTCACCAAGTCACCACGCTGCCAGAGAGCGTAGCTAGTCTAAATAGATTTGGGTATGGAGTGAGTACGCAGGTGCTGCATCTAATTAGAAATTACGGGTTAGTTAACTCCCTTAGCCTGAGCAGCGACTGCATGCCCGCATTGTTGTAGGTTAGATGTGTGCAGATATGGCCGAGGTCAAGGATAAATATTATTCAGTCCTTTTCGCAGGTGCAGCCTCTTCTTCGACAGCACGGACTGTTGTAGCAGGCGGTAGCCACGGCCACACCCCCCTGCATCGGCCAATAACAGCAGAGGCACGGAAGACACAGGCTGAGCGCACCCATCAACGCCCATCGCGTCAAGCATTTCGGTGCCTCTGTACACGCGCACGGGTCGATTCGACTACCGTCCTGATTGTCAAACCCCGCTTTAAAGCAGGCTTTCACGCAGCAAAGGCATGACGCGGTGTCTACTACAGAGTCAGAGCTGCATCTACAGTTTCCTTCGAGTAGCCATCGTTCGGGTAACTCGCGGTCACCGGTACACGACGAACATCGACACTGTCCGCACTGACGACAGATAATAGAATTATTCACCGTTCCCGTGCTACGATCTAAAGTCAAGGTGACGTCAGCTCGAGGCTGTGCGGTTACCGGCTGGTGGGCAGTTGTAGACGGCTTTTCGTGCCGATGCCTCCTTAAAGGAGGGACGAAAAAAGAAAAACTAGGCTGTTCGGGAACGATTAATACTGTTGGTTGGATGTTACTCGTATGTAGTCGGTTAGTATGAGTTGACTGTGAGCTGGCTCGAGGTGGCAGGGGCGCCGCTGATTTCGGACAGTTCAAAGTTCTAGCCCTGTGAGGCAGTGGAGGCGCGGGTTCTGCTCGCGGGGGTAACTCAGGACTACCGCGGTATTTACTAGCGTTCCTCAGCTGTTCGCGTTTTTCATTTCGTGAGTTTTCGCACTGTACACTGTTTTTATGTAACGCCGCCTTCGGGTCGAGCGTGCCTTTGTGTAAACGGGGCGGCAGCTTGGGTGTGCACGACACACCAAGCGTAGCCGAGTCGACGTAGACATTGGGTTTGGCTTCGGTTTTGATAGACTCTATACTCTGTATTCTGACTGGTCGGCCGGGAGTACGAGAGGAAGCCGGACGTCCCTGGCGTTCTGGTAACGGTGGCGGACTCTCATCCATTTATTCATAAGCTCATATAGTTTGGTCTGACCTGCCGAATAGAAATAGGACAAATGTATGACCTAGTTATCAAACGGCTCGAGCCGCACTTCATTACCATCAGGAAAATCGGCTTGGCTCACTCTTGCAAATACCCCGAAGTGGCTAATCTACATAAGCATCAGCGCACATCCGGCAACAAAACATACCGACGAGTTGGTTTCCTAGACATGCAGGGAGATAGCCGTAAGCCTGTGTGTGATTCACTGATAGCGAATGGATTGACCAGACTAACAGGTTGGTCATAAATTTTTTAGGAGCCAATGAGTAATATAACCAATTGGGTTTGCCAGTCCGTTTGGCGCGACTAGCTTTGTATCACTCAACTTAATTGTGGCCAATAAGCCTCTGTAGACTTATATAGGCGGAAACCTAGCAGCGATGTAATTCTATAAGGCTGAATGAGCTGAATACAGAATAAATCTTGGGTTATCAAATCTGGCACCACAATAGCTCCATTGGCAATGACTGAGTATAGAAAGAGCGCTGGCTGATAGCCAAACGGCAGTCATCTAGTGCCGCAGGAAGGACCCATACCAGGGATAGACCAATCAGCTAACCACTCTTTATTAGAGCTAGTTAGGACTTTCTACTAGCCACAACCAAGCGGGCATTGTGACGAAGTAGAGATGACACGCTGGTCAAACTCGGCCATGAATAGAGAAGGCCTTTACAAGACGCAGACCACTTCCTTCTAAAATGAACTTGATTGACCTGAGCGTGAAAGCAAAGTGGCCCAGGACAGCTGCTGGCTGCAACAATTAGCCACAATAGTATTCTGCTAAAAATGTTCATTCAAATTGACAAGGCGCAGATGGTAGTCATTCGTGGGAAGAGAGTGCGTTGTCCGTGAGATAAATTGACAAGAAACGTTGAATCGTTTGACATTCCTAGAGCGGAGCTGCTCGCTGGCTTGACTACTGTAGCCAGGGAGTGTGAATTCCATTCACTAATGCTGATCGAAAGGAAGCGACCGGGTTGTACGCTTTGCGGTTACTATATCGTGGCAATCCGCTCCCTAGTAGCCGTGATTGATGAGCGAGGGAATGATGGAGAGAGCCCTCCGTACCTAGTGCCAGTCAAACTGAGATAACAGTGACTTGGCCAATCCGGCGACGCACAGAAAATTGACACACAGAATTTAAACTGAATATGATTAGTAGTGCAAATATGATGAGGCACCAGTGAGCAAGAGTTAGTGTTGACACAATGAGACGGAGAGACTGGTCCAACGAAATCACACAGGGGAGATGACTGATGGATGAGAGCGTTTTTCTACTATCGCTGGTTTGAAACAATGATTTTATCCTGTGATCTAGCTCGCGAACGATGACAGCGTGTGAATATATCCCATCCATTCAGCAGTTAATAGTATACCCTTGTCAGTGGGTAAATGACTACCTTGCTACGAGCCAGTATTAACACTAAATAATAGTGTGCGCCGCTGTCAAGTCAAGTTGATCTCGCCACTATGGCTGCCCCATTAGTGATAATCAGTGAGCAGATAGCGCAAATCACTGACTGCTGTACCTGGTCGGCCCGGCCTCAACCTGAAATTAGTCGACTACGACGCCAATATTACAACGAGCAACTTCGGCAATGACAAACGCTGACGGGGGAGAACTCAACATACAAGTGTTATAGTAGTACAGTGTTGGTACTGTATGGCTAGTACTGTGGTGCGGTCGGCGCAAGCTAAACGGATGTAATCGCAGACAGAGATAGCATCTCCTGCAATACCCATATGCCTATTCAAGAGGAGCCAATCGAGAGGTATATGTGATGTGCAGCTGGGGGGGGGGGTGTGTATGCAAAGCATCCGCTTGCCGACGCCGCAGTGCAATGCGAGCTTTTGCGCTAATCACTGACAAAGTTATGACACGCCACTAGCACTATGACATGCAAAGTGGCAGGGCGCGTGACACGGCCATATTGTAATACTTGGGCGGATTATTAGCACGATGCCATTCAGGATGTGCTTGGGTAGTCAGGAGCTGAGAGCATCCGGTGACTAGGTACTGGAGACTATTCAACCAAGCCACAGTATTCCCAGTCAACAATGATTACTAACCACAGACTACTAGGACTAAAACCATAACTCAGCCGGGCGGAGTATAGCCTGACGTCACAAAGAGACACAGTGATTGATTGTGAGCGGGCGATATGCCTAACCAGGATCCCAGCGGAGTCAAGGCAAACATTAGATGGCGAGAGATGACAATCTTGTGATTGAATTGACTAGCGCAGTGTATCACTGAGCCGCGACACTCAATCTGAAATACGATCCCATAGTCTTTCACCACACAAACCTATCAACGGTTGGCATCGGCTTGCCAAGAGACAACCGTTGGAGCAGCCGCCGAGGCAATTTCGTGAAACGGCACACCGAGTCAACAACTAGAGAGGGGGTTTCAATGCAACCAGTCTGATCAGCTGGGTTCTTGACCGATTCATTTGTTTTTTGCTCATTGATAAACAAACGAGTTGAAAGCGCATGACGAGGGAGCGTTTGCAGTCAAGACAAAATGCTGTGTTGAATCAGGTGCGGAGCAGTAATCGCGCTTTACCAGATTGGCGGCGAAGCAAACTGACCTACGAATTCAAGCGTAACGGGATTCATTCACACAAATTCAGACTGAAAATAGACCAAAGCGCTAGCTAACAGCTTGTTGTGTATAAAGCCACAACAAGCACAATTACCGGAACTCAACCCTCTATAGGGAAACAGAGTTTCGCAGATTTGCATAAAGTATTGGACTAGGCGAATTGATTTTCTGAGCATACGCTTCCGGCTGCGATAAACTCAAGAGACAAGATGATGCTTAATCGATGCCACTCGGGGAAAACTAACCGAGTTAACACCGGAACCGACATATGACACAGATACGCGCCGCGGAGATGCCGCCAAACAACACCAGCCATTCAGTAAGCTGTCAGGCGATGACTGGAAATGAAACCATTCTTTCCTTGCAGACGGATATTAACCTTGTTTGAATAGGCACTCCCATGACAGATTTAGCCGGAACTGCTGTATTACCTATCAGCTATTCTCCTTGTAGTGTTCCCGCCTGTTATAGCCATATTGGCTGCAGCCTGCCCGGATCAGGCAGTAAGGTAGTTGTTTTTGCATGCTGGCTGTAATTACTAGTGCAGCTATTCATACTAGTGTCAGTGGCTGAAACTGATTCTGGCAAATGAGTAACAGACCAGTCCTGCTGCGTGACAGGGCTAGTAAATCTGCTCGGAGAGAGTTACTCTCAGTGCTGTACAGCCCATTGATGACACGCTGGCTTGTCAGATTTAGGCAATATCAATCACCGGGTTAGATGCCTGGTCAGATGTGGTGGGATTAGGTAGCCAGTCCAAATAACTCCACTCCATCGCCACAACTATGTGTTCTTTTGATAAATAGGGATCTTATTCTATTACAACTCGAGATAAGACGCTCATTGGCAGTTGTTTTGAACGAAAATAGCCGCTCGCTCTATCTGATTTCCCGCCATATTCCCGTTATGATAACCAGCCTTGGCAAACAGTACGAGCATCGGTACCCCCATTACAGTCCACGGTTGGATGTGGTTTGCCAGTGGTCACATAATCGTCCTGATCTGACTATTAACAAAAATCTACTAGTCAACAATGCCGACTGGCTGGCGGAACCAAACCGACCAGTCAGCGAGCGAGAGTCAGCCTACTAAGCGATGCGCGCAATTACAAATGAGCAGATACGCGCTGACGCAAATAGACGGACTTCCGGCAAGCCTGCCAACCATAGGCAGCTAAAGTGCAATGTATTTCGGTACTTAGAGGAGCGCCTGGCATTTACAATTTGGGCGTGCCTCTCTCGGAGTCCATCTTGAAAATACAGCGAATGGGTGAAACCGTGCACTTTCCTAATAGATTGACAGGACGCCGATGATGGTTCAAACGCTCCAGGAATTTCCACTGAAAGCAATTTGAATTTAACCACAGAAATTGATGCTAGAACGCATTACTTTCTCACGGGGAGGGGGGTGTCACAGCAACGAACCCCGTTTATAGTTACGGCATCCAACGAGCCCATTACGGAATCATAGGGCGAAGTCGACTTTGGCAACCGAGCGTAGGAGAGAGCAACCAAGCGTCTCCTGCAGCGGGTCGACTCGAGCGGATAGCAACAACCACATAATAGAAATCCTGCAGTATTCGTAACAAACACTAGGCTGCCGGCAATACGTAGCCAAAGAGCTTAATGAGTGAACGATAGATTCCATAACTAGGACCACAAACTGTGCGGGAGCAAGTGAGCGAGAAAGATCTGGGCAAGGCCGAATTATAGGTAAAGGAAGCGCCATAGAGAGAGGGTGCCAAGACCCGGTCTGGGCGCATGCCAGAGCAATGATTTGTGGTTAAAAATGCTATTGCTGATCGAAGGACGGGCCAATGCAACCAGTCAGTTCATTTATGAATCAAGTTGGGGGAAGCGCTTTTGAGAGCGCTCAACGTTAAATATTCACGCAAAGAAAGCACACATACACACACGCTCTCGTCAACAGGACTATCAGATTGTGATTCACAATAGAAGTATAGAATTGGAAGCCCATGCCTCATGGAGCATTTACAAATCATATTGGTAAAAGCTATTGAGGCGAATGCACTTCAATGGGGGTAGGCATAGGCATTGACAGTCGATTCAGAATGGCTACTGGGTCCTATAAATAGTCCCTCTCTCTCACTGGTAGTGACACCAGGCTAATATTGTTAGGATGACAGGGCTGTGCAACTGCCTCTGATGTGGTTTTCTTGGTTAGACCGGTTGTGAGCGAAAACAAATACGACATCTTTATAATCAAAGCTGCGAGCCCCACAAACATCATGATCGCAGCAACTGCCTACTACAGCCTACTAGCATGCGGTTTCAATTAACATCTATGATTGTACGTACCATCAGCTAGGATAGGTTCAAGAGATGGATTAATTAGATCCGTGAATATAATCCGAGAGAATTCTATGATTATCCTTTATCGCAATAATCCGCCGCGTACGCCTAGTGGTAGTATGCGTTCTGCAAAGAAGCCAGTAAACACTCAATACACCGCAGCCAGTGCCCTGAGGGACAGAAACCCAGCTCAACGAGCCAACGCACCTGCCTATATAATATATGAGAATCCAGTATCACCAGCAAAATAAATAAAACTTAATGGAGTCCATGTGCTAGAGAGCGTGAGGTAACACATTCAAATCAATCCTGGTTTTATTTTTAATACCAAAGGATTTGCCACCTAATAGGCGTGCAAAACAGGTGTTCCACTGTGTTGTTGAGATATACAATTGAGTCTCTAGTGGTCCAACTTTTAATGTAGTGCCCTTTCTGGATTTGTGTCACCTTATGAATTAATCCCAACACGTGCGTGTGCGTTAATCGCTGTCAACAACAAGGCTAGCTATAGCAAAAACGGCAGGTTGGACTTGGAGTAAAACAAAATGCCCACTTCAGCTTGACATATCATAAAATGGAAGAAAATTATCCCGGATAGGTCCAGGTGATGGAAGCGTGGACCACTGCGACGCAGCTGACAACAACATGAAAACTGTCACGTTCGGCTTAGCTACCAGGATTAACGGGTGAAATTAGAATGAATCACTATGAACTACTAGTATAATGTACGACCATGAACAATAATTTACAGTGAGCAGTTCAAAGGTTTTTTTTGGCAATTGTGACATCAAGGTGTACAGTCTCTATCGACCAACAGATTTGTTACGAGCTCAGGTCTAGAATGTATAGTTGACAACTGAGTTAATCCATAGGAGTGCCTTGTGATGCTGGTCATTGAGGCTAAATCCAGTTTCCATTACCGTTTAGATAGACCAGATCTGTGACGCTAGTCAAATAGTAGTGCTCCCTTTGGTTTGGTAATCCAGCCGGTATTGGTTGTACTATTTGTAGTAAACTAGAAGTCTAAGAATCCAATTCCAGATAAACTGAGATAGTGGAAGGGTTCTCCTTTTAGATCCAAACAGGTCGGTTTGTGGTTGTGTCCTTTAGTGTAGTGGCGGGTGGTAAGTTCCGAGGATAAGTCCTGTCGAAGTTGTAGAACAGGCAACCGTTGTCCAACTCCGGGTTGTACGCGGGATTAGCAACTCTGTATTGCTGGTAAAGTTATGAATGAATTTCTAAACTACGCCATTCATTACGATTAGGAAGCCAAAACCTGGTTTCCAAATCGCTAAAGCTAACGAGCAGTCGATCAACACTACCCAACCAACCGAATTCTTCACTCACCTTATTAGTTGTAATCTCAACCGTATACTAGAGGCTAGCTGAACAAGAAGTACTTGTACCTATTATGGGATGATAGGGTGACCTCGCACTTGACCCCTGTGGTCATAATGTGGGTTTCCGTCGGGGTGGTATCATAAACGTTTGTGAGCGGAAGTATATATTTCTGAAGTTTTCTCAGACAAAATCTGGTTATAATATATAACCTAGTCTTTTGAGTATTTTATTATAATATATTTGTGTAAAACAAAGTTTAAAAGCAAAGATTTGGGATAAACAATCACCTCCCTATGAGACAATTCACTGACACGTGATTGCACAGGGGTAAACAACTCTGGCTTTATACGAAAAAGAGAGCACAACTCCTTTTTATTGCCCTATATATGAACAGATAGATTAGCGCTTATAAAAGTTGCAAAGAGTATTTTTAATTTCTTCCCGTATCTGTCTCCATGCATGGTATTTAATCACATGAACGTACCTCCCACCAATCAAATCTTTGATTCTGAAATAGAACAATCGCAGAAAGGTAAAATATAAGACAGCGATAATATAAAGTAATCTATAACCAAAAAGCAAAACGCTAAAAGGAGAGGTTGCTTTACATACCACAACGATTTAGTATTTTGTCGCTTTGTCGCTGACTAAAAATACAAGGGATGCATACTTCTACATGGTCCATTACCCTCTAAATCATTGCCTATAATGAAGGCACTCAAACACCATGTGTGGCCTCTGGTCTTGATGCCAACTACAATGGATTGCTTTGTCCTTAGTGACCATAAAATAAAATTATGAACCCAGGGCCACTGTCTCTGCCTAAATGACCAATTTATGCTATCATCAGACGAGCTGAAATAGACAAACACAATTATAGGCAATCCTGGCGCGTATGTAGTGAACTAGCCGAGCTAGACAGTAGTGTAGTTATGGACTGCATGTCCCTTCTCCATAGCTTCTCCTATGTCAATAGAGCTGACATTTAATGGTCATATGGTTTTCTCTCTAGTTTATATACCCAAGAGATAAATAAAAAACTCTTTGAACTGCCAGACAGTTTAGCCACTGCTTGTCCAAATGCTTTTTGCATTATGGGATCTTTCTATAGGTGGGAATAAGACTATATCCAGCTGTTGTATCACTCCAACAGGCTCACAGCTCTATACACAGCTGCATCCTGCCCGTCTCACTAACCGCCTAGTGACACTATAACAATCTTGGCACTCCTCAGCAGAAATTTTGTCTTTACCAATAGATGAACGAGTGGCAGAAGCATTGCAGTCACCTGCCTGTCGGTGTCAGAACGATAATCATGAAAATTTATGGCTGTAAGCAGCCCAAGAGTGGTTAAATGACGGGACCTTTCAGGTGTTTTCTTCATTTCATTCAGTGGTCTCCCGTGTCTAACCTCAACCCCATTTATCTGCCAAGGCTTGTCAAAGAGATGCCAGCCAGTTGTAATGAATCTGTCTTATGGTAGCAAACTACATGGTAGGCTGTTCATAAACTCACTCCATGGCATACCTACTAACGCCGATTTCTTGAAAAAAGTAATTGTGGTCACCCAGTGGCTTACAGATACTAATCCGTTTCTTGATTCAACTTCATTAATATGGAGGGAAGCCCCCTCAAAACCTCTTTCCGAGGTCAATGCTACAGGATGCTAACTAGACAACCTTAGCAACTAAACCCAGAGGTTTCCTCGAATAAAAACCATTATTGGTACTATCAGAGACCACAAATAACTAGGCTACTGTACCCTTCAGCTTCTAACATCATCAATACGAATACAATATCAACTAACATCATCCATATGAATTAAATAAAGTTTTATTATTGCTTATCACTTCTTCATTAAAAGCTAGATTATATTTATATTTCTCTAAAATATGGAATTTAACAACACCAATGTATTTCAGCAAAAAACAGCTCTTATCAGTTCAAGCGAGAGAATTATACTCTTTAAGCAATGAACCGGTAACACTACATTCGCACTGTAAAACCCGGTACACCAACGACAATCGAATTATTAGTATCATTCTTTGTGATGTAGATAAAGTTATAGAGTGTTGAACGATAGGGTGTGTAGGAGAGTAGCAGGGGTCAGATCTCAGCCAGGTTCTGTTTCCGGTGAGACTCTACAAAACAATAAACTCATCATCAGTGAAAAACGTTTAACACCTCGTTGCCACCGCTAAACACCTCCCCGCCGCCAACCAGTGATTAGTCAGGAAATCGACGGATCGGAGAAAGAACTCAAGGTATTTGTAGTTATTGTTTTGATCAAACCGATTGACAGGAAGTGGACAACATCAAGCGAGCTGCGAAGTCAATAACCATCCAAGGCTATAGAGGCAGTCGCCCCTATCAAGTAACTGCTTGACATTTCCAATTAGCTATAATTGACGGAAACAATTTCCAAGATGTGATAGAGGATGCAATGCTGTCATCGAAGAGACACCGCTGTCATCGAACAGACACGGTCGTCAAAACAGCCACCAGTAGTTATGACAGCTCCGACCACTTGGACCAGTGGTTGAAGTATACCATCAAGGGGCAAGACTGTCAATAATATTCAGTTGTGGAAATACACCGAGATTGCGACACTCCTTGCTATCATGATTTTGGTCAATCTGAAGCGGTACAAAAATGTCAATGGTAAACAGGATGACACAGAATATAAGTAGGTGAGGCCATGACATTTTTAGTGTGTCAAGACGTCACACCCCAAATTGGAGATACGAGAAGAGGGACTGTCTTAATAGTCTGTTTATCTATTACAGCGACTGGCATGAATGAGACCAACAAGTTATGTTCCCATTCAGTTGTGTTCCCATTCACACCTGTGTACTCTTCGCTTATCAGATAAAATGAGATATGACAAGTTTACCAACCCGAGCAGAAGGGTGCCTACTAAATACCATAGATGGGAGGCAAAGGGACAAAGTGTCAGAGTTTTACTCAAGCAAAACAATATCCAGGCGGCTCGAGAGATTTCGAATATTATATGATGGCAGTGGGCATTTAGATACCGATACCACATAATCAGTCTCAATGAAATATTTTCACATGCCAATTTTCCCAGCCATGTCTGAACCATCGGAATGACAACACCATCGCTCTTTGCCTGTCACAGTTTACACAATAAATCACCTCGGTTCTGGTCTGTGTGACAGCCCGCGGTAGATAGCAATACGGCTATTATGGATAGGCAGACCTTGACACTTTACTGCTATCAAGATCAGGGCTTTACTTTCCATCACCGACCATCAAAGGATATACCAAGATAGGCCACGAGGCCTATTTTCCGAATGATGCAGCTGGGTCTTAGTAGGGGCTCTAATTACAGGGATTTACGATACTGTATCGCTTTACACAATTCATGTTGCAGCTAGATCGCACATAATGTCAATGTCTTTGGGTCGTCAGATCGAAACCGAAACCGGAATCTGTTGCTATAGATAAAAGCGGGTTCACTTTCACATACAAAGAGCTTGTAACATATACCGGTATGAACCACACAACAACCGCTGTTGAGTTGCGCGTCAAGGTGAGGGCTCTAATGCTGTTGAGCTCTGAGCCCCTACAAGACCCAGCGCGTGTGCGCACTGATCGATCGTTTGCATTCTTATACAAACTAACGATCGTGACGTATCTTGGTATAATCTTTGCCGATGCTCAAACGAAGTGGATCGCTCTCGTAATGAAAAATGGGTGAGGAGTGTTTGTCATCCGACGACTGTTTAGGATGCCATGCATTACCCACGCAAGCACACACTACTGCGATCGATCGATTGGTCACTTGACCATCCTATTCAGTGGACTTCCTTCAAGCCCGAGCCTTGTTCTGGGGGGATAGGACCTGATTATCATGTGAAGTGTCCACACACAGTGTGAACACCTCACATGTGGACTCGGGATGATTAGGACTTGAACTCAAGATCTTTCGACCATGAGCCGACCATTTAATACACTGAGTTATCCCGCTATCCGACAATCCGCTATCCCATAATGCTCTACCCACTGAGCTATCCCGCTATCCGACAATCCGCTATCCCATAATGCTCTACCCACTGAGCTATCCCTCTATCCCATAATGCTCTACCCACTGAGCTCTCCCGCTATCCGACAAACCGCTATCCCATAATGCTCTACCCACTGAGCGATCCCTCTATCCGACAATCCGCTATCCCATAGTGCTCTACCCACTGAGCTATCCCACTATCCTATACTACCCTACTCACTGAGCTATCCCACTATCCTATAGTGCTCTACCACTGAGCTATCCCACTGTCTCATAGTGCTCTGCCACTGAGCTATTCCACTTTCCTATAGTGCTCTATCTACTGAACTATCCCACTGTCCCATAGTGCTCTACCACTGAGCTATCCCACTATCCCATAGTGCTCTACCAACTAAGCTATCCCTTCATCTTGCTATCCCCATGTTGTCACATAGAGACAGAATGCACCACGGAGTGAGGTTTTCGCTACCCGATTGTATTGTGAACCCAACGTACCGGCAGTAACACTGGTAGTTAGAAGGCTTGGCCCTGATACCGCTGTCTCAGCCAGTTGTAGTCTCGAGCGCAGCGACGAGCTCGGGCGTATTGGAAAATGCCTTGCAGGAAGCAGAGGAAGCCTACAATCAGAGGGAGAAACAGTGAGTTTATTACAATTATTATTATTATTATTATAAGGTTCGGTTCTATAGGAAGCCTTCTGCCCGTTACATTAATCTCTGTACTACCCAGAAGCCCCAGGGCCCTAATCTTCATCAGTGATAACAAATTCATTCCTACATACACCGCTGGGAAGATTGCACACCGGATGCTGCAGGTATTTGTTCATTACATTTAAAAGTCTCTACACCTCTCGAGATTTAGCAGACCAAATGTTATTACAGTGAAACTTGGATAACTCGAACTGCAGGAGACCACCAAAGTTTGAGTTATGAGTTTTGAGTTATGCTCTCCCTTTGCTTTAGCCAGGTGGCCACTGTAGTGAGTCCACTTTGCTCTAGTGTATTCCTTTTCCTGGCTAAACTTCTAAATTTTGAGAGATTTTTTCTCATGTGAAAAGAAAGCAATGAGATTAAGCTTGTTACACAAGAATTTAAACGCATCCAGCCACAGAAAAGGTAATTTGATGGCACTAACAGCTGTTTATCAGTTTGAGTTACGACTAAAAGTTCGAGATATGCCCAGCAGGTTATCATTACCCAGAGACCATGAAACTTGGTTTGAGTTAAGCAAGGTTTTGAGTTATCCGAGGTCGAGTTAACCAAGTTTCACTGTAGTTGCATTTCGAACCAGATTATCATAGAAAATCATCACGAGAAGACCTAATTGTTAACTCCGTAAGTTCAGAGTCCTTTCTCCCTAGTAAGCCATAGGAGTCCATCTCTGTGTTGATGATAAAAAGGACATGGCGGTGGACGCTGAGATGGGCTGAGACGCTAATCTTCGACATGCTGGAGTTTACAGTAATGCAGTATGTAGCAGACTAGCATCACGCACCCACCCAGCCAGCGGTGTCCAGCAGAATATTTCCGCAGTAGTATACCTCTTTATCTATAAGTGCACTAGGTGATTGACCATCTCAGGCAGAAGGAGTGCACCTGAGGCTGCCTTTCAGCCACTTGACATTGAGACAAGGCCGCTAAAAGCTCAATGCCTTTTTTCAATCATTAACCTACTGGCTTAATCCCTCTAGCCACCGAGGTGGTGACGCAAACGTATTTCTTTGTAGTACGTTCTTTATAAAGTCTCTTATATCTCAATCCGTCATAACTTCCATCCGGAGCATAGCTCGCCACGCTCATTCAACCAAGATAGTAACGCCCAACCCCGGAAACCGCCCATTTCGAGTGGCTTTGCTCCGGGGAGGGATTAGGATGCGTTTTGTCATAGTAAACGAGCCGGCTAATGGAAGATGAGCTGTAACGCGCGCCTCATTGCCGGGTACGTGCTGTTAGACGCAGCAAGGCAGTTTCCGTTTTCATTTTGCTGGCAAGCCCAATCAATTACCTCCCAATAGTTACTTTAACAAGTATCTCATTTAAACTTGATAGCGGGTGGCTATGGTAGTCATGGTAAAAAAAGGTATATAATGGAGTTCCCAACCGCGGATAAGTTTCAAGATGATTACACAGATGTTGGGAGATCTACCTCCGCCTTTCTCAAAGAAGATTAATTGAGATGGGTGTCTCAGTTTCACTGATTCCAAACCACTCAGGACTGTCTACTCAGTCTTGTAGCACAATGTTTCACACCGAGTTAACGGGTTATTTTGAGAAGACTTGGTCTTGGCAATAGACGGCTTTCACTAGGCCAACCTGAGTTTTCCGGAGGCAAACCATCGCCACAAAGAGGTGGAAAAATGGCGGCACTAACCTAGACCGACGATGAGCCAGCAGGAAACGGTGAACCATTTGTTGTCATGCAGATCCTGGTCGATTCTATCGGTATCCAGGAAAGGAGAGCCGGAGGTTCCGATGGTCGACTCCGTAGTGAAACCCAGTGTCTCGCGAGTTATATACGACTGGTGCTATAAATAAATAACAGCAGCTGTTGCAGGGTATCATACTTAACTTTAGTGACGTCTTGTTTCTCCCCTTGCCAGTTTCAATCGGGCGACCGTGAATAGAAGAGCCCCAACAATACAGTTACCGTTTCTATGGTACATACGGGTGCAAGCAGAAAGACTCCACAGACACACGCGTAAACACTGGGAAATGCTGAATCGAAGACTCTGGCCACTTTCTGCATATTCCCAGTTCCTTTGGTTACCCCTGGTACTAAGAATCAGGGTACTGGTTTGTGAGGGGCATTCGGGTATTTTAGTTATTCTGCCTACTAACTCGCCAGTGACACGGTGGTTAAGCGGAGAGGACGTATAGAACAACCGTTCATCGACTGTAATGCTGACATTTCCCCCCGGAATGCAGGCATGGGCAGTCAACTTAGAATAGCCGTCGACTCGGTCCACTAATAGCTCAAACTCCGAGTTACCCAATGACTTATGGCGCGCGCACTGTTGTTAAGGTTCCATCTACTTTTAAAGTAAAAGTTGAAGTGGTAGACATTTCGCCTGCCGC
>Ga0224501_10001422_pt1 | contig 18597 bp, 16 predicted proteins | sample SF_Oct11_sed_USG_4_FD_169105 | JGI IMG/M metagenome (GOLD analysis project Ga0224501, IMG submission 169105) | Sediment microbial communities from San Francisco Bay, California, United States - SF_Oct11_sed_USGS_8_1 | ecosystem: Environmental > Aquatic > Marine > Sediment | place: USA...
AGTTTGTGTTGCAACATCTTTATGATTTTTAGCGTTGTTTTGCCAATAATCAAAAACATCAAATTCGGGACTGTTTTCTGTCATAATACTCAGCTTGTTCATCTTAATACTCAATTAGTCTCTTTTTGTTCTTCTTGTTTCAGAGTTTTGCCTTGACCATCTTTGGGTACCATATTTTCGCGGTTAAATTCCAGTTGCTCAGGCGAAAGCTGGAAACCTATCATTATTTTATAGTACTTGGCATGTTTCTTACTTTTTATCGGGATAATTTGGCGTAAATTTTCGTAATAAGCATGCTCGGTTTCATCCGTTCCAAAAGATAGGGATGCTGCAAAAATTTCTTTAGCCATGATACGGCCATTTGGCTCGGTTACGGCAACAAAGAAAGGATAGGAAAAGAACGGTTTATCGCTGCTTTTTTGCTTGGCTTTCGGTCCTAAAATACCCTTGAAGGCAAGTTTCAAATCAACAGTAGCTGTGTTTGCAGAAAGTTGACATGTGCTTTGAGCACTTCCCATATCCACACGTGAAATCAAGTTTTTTTGTATCATTTTCAGCGGATCAGAAAAATCACTAATCGAGCTTAAATCTGTGACGATCTCAATAGGCGGGCAGGGGCTTGCCAAAAGTTTTTCCGAAGTCTGTACAGGAACATCGGGCTCAAAATGTCCGGTTGTAATGTCGTCAATATTGCTTTGAAGATCATCCATCAACTGACATGACGGCAGAAACAAAGTCAGCACCAGAAAATGCACAATCAAAAAGCGTCTCATAAACAAAGAATCCCGAAATATTGAATAAGAATGCTATAAAGAAAAAACTGTACTCACAGGATAGACTACATAAAACTCTGAATTTTAGCAAGGCTATGGATTCAAAGGACAAAAGATTCTATAGATGATCATATGAGTAAAAAACCTTTAGAAATTATTCTCGCTGCCCCTAGAGGGTTTTGTGCGGGCGTAGATCGGGCCATACAAATCGTGGAGCTTGCTTTGATAAAATATGGCGCGCCTGTCTACGTACGGCATGAAATCGTACATAACAAATATGTGGTTGATCGCTTGCGGGAAAAGGGTGCAGTTTTTGTCGAGGAGCTTGATGAAATTCCAAATGACAGTCAGCCTGTTATTTTCTCTGCTCATGGTGTGCCTAAATCTGTTCCGGAAAATGCTGAAAAGCGCAATATGTTTTATATTGATGCGACCTGTCCGTTGGTGAGTAAAGTGCACCGGGAAGCTGAACGCCATCATATGTCGGGGGATCAGGTTATTCTGATTGGCCATGAAGGGCATCCCGAAGTTATCGGCACGATGGGACAGTTGCCGGAAGGGTCGGTCATTCTGGTTGAAACGGTGGAAGATGTAGACTCCCTTGAAGTTGGACAAGATCAATCTCTGGCGTATTGTACGCAAACAACGCTTTCCGTTGATGATACGGCTGATATTGTAAAGGCCTTGCAAAGGAAGTTTCCTGATATCAAGGGACCAAGGAAAGAAGATATCTGTTACGCCACCACAAATAGGCAGCTTGCTATGAAGGAAATCGCGCCCTTAAGTGATGCAGTGATTGTGATTGGGGCGCCCAATTCTTCAAATTCCAATCGTTTGGTCGAAGTCGCCATAAGGAATGGCTGTCCGGATGCGCGTTTGGTACAAACGGCCTCGGATATAGATTGGGATGACTTTAAAAATATCAAATCTCTGGGGCTTAGTGCCGGAGCTTCGGCGCCGGAAATTCTTGTTGATGAAGTTATTGAAAACGCCAAAGAATATTTTGATATTACTGTAAAAGAAGTCTCGATAATTCAGGAAAACGTCAATTTCAAGGTTCCCAAAGCATTAACCTCGTAATATAAGTTTCACTCATGGCCGTTTATACAAAGATTTCAAAAAGCGAATTAGAAAACTTCCTCTCTGATTATGATCTAGGCGAGCTTGAGCGCTTTGAGGGAATTACGCAAGGTGTGAGCAATACGAATTATCATGTTTTTACGAATAAAAATCGCTATGTCCTGACCATTTTTGAACCGCACCGCATCATCGAAAAAGATTTGCCGTTCTTTTTTAACTTTTCTGGCTTTTTAGCGCAAAAAGGGATTAAATGCCCTCAAGCCTCCAAAGACAGGAAAGGTAATATCGTAAAGTCATTACAGGGGCGCCCCGCGACCTTGATTGATTATCTTGAAGGTCGTGACATAGGGGTAAAGAATTTGACACCGGACCATTGTAAGAAAATGGGGTCTTTTTTGGCACGTATGCATAAAGTTTCCAGTGGTTTTGACCAGTCTAGAGAAAATTCTATGGGATTTAAATTTTTCCCGCATCTTTGCCAAAAAGTAGAAGACAGAGTAGATGAGTTTGAGAACGGACTAAAAATTATACTGCAAGAAGAACTCGCCTTTTTGCAGGAGAACTGGCCAGAGAAACTGCCATCCGGTGTTGTTCATGCCGATGCTTTTCCGGATAATGTGTTTTTTAATGATGGGGATTTAAGTGCCATTATTGATTTTTACTTCTCCTGTACGGATTTTTATGCCTTCGATCTGGCAATAGCTGTAAATGCGTGGTGCTTTGATGAGAACAATACCTTTGTGCCGGAGCGCTTTTCCAGCTTTATTGAGGCTTATATCAAGGAGCGTCCTTTGTCGGAGGCAGAGAAAAAGGCATTTCGTGTTTTGTGTCGTGGCGCCGCATTTAGAATACTGGCTTCGCGCCTTGAAGAGTATTTTATGTACGATCCTAATACAATGGAGATGGTTCCACATGATCCGGCTGCCTATCTCAAACGGTTGCATTTCCATCAGCAAGAGGATGTTTTAAATGAGCTTGCCTAAGGTTGAAATCTATACAGATGGGGCCTGTAGCGGTAATCCTGGCCCGGGAGGGTGGGGTGTGTATATGCTCTCTGGTGCGCACAGAAAAGAGTTATATGGCGGGGACAAAGAGACCACGAATAACCGCATGGAAATGATGGCGGTTATTCAGGGACTAAATGCTTTGAAGAAACGCTCACATGTTACTCTTTATACCGATAGCAAATATGTTATGCACGGTATCACGGAATGGATGGAGGGGTGGAAAGCCAGAAACTGGAGGACGGCAGCGAAAAAACCAGTCAAAAATCAGGATTTATGGCAGGAAATAGATAAGGCTATTCAAAAACATGACATCAAATTTATCTGGGTGAAGGGGCATGACGGTAATGAGGGGAACGAAAAAGCCGATGAGCTTGCCCGTAAGGGAATTCCCGCATTTTAGCTGTAATTCACATATAACATATTGTATTTAAATGATATTCCCTTGGTTTGTGTGTTGAAGGCCCTCTCTGATTTGTATAGTTTGAATTGCAGATTTTTTTTTGCACACGTTTGATTTTGTACAGTTCGTTTTCGCGTTTTTAAAAGTCCCCGTCCCTGTCTTTAATAGTTTGTTCCGGAATTTTCATTTTTGCATTTTCCATTTTATCATTTACTTTCAATAACTTAAGAAAAAACACCTTTGCAAAGTTTTCGTCACCCACGCGATGAGCGTAGAAAAGGGAGCGAAGTATCAGGTCGTCATTACCCGCTTTATGCGGGTAATCCATGGATTGCACGGACAAGCCGTGCAATGACGGCTGTTGGGTCTGTGGGGTCTGGTGTGTGGATGACATAAACATGCAGGCATAATAGGATAATATTCCTGATCTGTCAAGACTCTGATGTCATCCCCGCGAAAGCGGGGATCTGGTGGGTAAAGGAAAGAGATCCCTGCTTACGCAGGGATGACAGGTTTTTTACCGCGGATAGACACAAAGATCACTAAGTTTCACGAAAATTTCTTGCTCCTGTCATTCCGACTAAGCGGAGCGCATGGAGGAATCTTATGGATCGCCCTAGAATCTGCTGAACGCAGATTCAGGCGATGACGTTGGCAGATGGGGCCTATGTCCGCATCCTGATGCCAATCAGGATCTATAGAAGGATGGTAAAGGATCCTGACTTTCGTCAGGATGCAAGGAGAGGCTAGCGATTTCTCACCACGAAGGACACGAAGATTTTTTGTTCTTGTCATTCCGACTAAGGGCGCAGCCCGCATGGAGGACTCTTTTATAACCCTCCCCCTTACCCCTTCCATAAAGGGAGGGGGGATAGTAGTGCGGAATCCTCCCTTATTAAGGGAGGGGGAATGTAAATATGTTTGCTTTAATCCCTCTCCCCTTGGGGAGAGGGAAAGACGCATAGCGTCAGGGAGAGGGGAATAATATTCATCCGTGTTCATCTGCGGTAAAAAACGTGCCCTAATCATTCAGATTAGAAAAATCGCCTTCTTTTCTGGTGCCTTGACGATTATTACCACCGCTGATCAAAGAATTTATAAGCGAACTAAAACTTCCATCTTGTTGTGATCCCCGTGAAGCAGAAAATTTAATGGTTTCAAAGCGGTTATAATTAGTGGCCATGACGTTATGCCATATGGATGCCGGAAGGTTGCCGCCTGTTACCCCATTCATTGGGCTGTTATCATCATTGCCAAGCCATACGGCTGTAACCAAGGTATCTGTAAAGCCTATAAACCATGCGTCTCGGTTTTCCTGCGAGGTTCCGGTTTTCCCTGCAACTCTAACCCCCTGAATTTTAGCACGTCGTCCTGTTCCTTCTTCGACAACCGTTTGCATCATGTTAGTCAAATTAGAAATAGCGCGAGGCTGTGCCACACTATAATCCTGAGCGGGTCGTTTTCTTTGATATAAAATGCGCCCTTCCGTGTTGGTAATGCTCTCAATCCCATAAGGGTAAACGCGGTATCCGCCATTGGAGATTGAGGCGTAGGCAATTTCCATCTCCAGCATTGAAACACCCGAGCTTCCCAGGGCAAGGCTTAAGTCATTTTCCAGTTCGGAGATAATGCCCAGTTCCCGTGCTTTTTTCCTTACCGGTCCAACACCTGTTTGTTGCATCAAACGCACAGCCGCTGTATTCATTGATGCTCCCAAAGCTGTTTCCAGTGTTACAGTTCCGAAATATTGATCGGCAAAGTTTTTGGGACGATAATCTCCTTCCTCAATCGGAGCATCCAGGATCGAATCATCTGGATTCATACCTTGTTCGAGAGCTGTTAGATATAAAATCGGTTTGAAAGCAGAACCCGGTGAGCGAATGGCCTGTGTTGTTCTATTAAACTGGCTTTGCTGATAATCCCTTCCGCCAACCATAGCTACAATTGCACCATCAGGACGCATGGATAAAACAGCACCCTGAGTAACCTGCATAGTCTCACCATTCTCTATTAGAGTTTTTGTTAGCTCTGTTTCAGCTGCTTTTTGCAAATCTATGTCCATTGTTGTGACAACAATAAGGTCCATATCCGGTGTGCCGACCAGATCGGGGAGGCCATCCATGATCCAATCTGCAAAATATCTGTAAGAATTCGCATTTTGCACTTTTTGCTTTGGTTGAGAAAGATTTGGGAACGGGATATCTCTTTCCTCTTTTGTAATATATCCGGCATCTTCCATTGCCATCAAAACTACTTTGGCGCGTTCTTTGGCAAGTTCGTAATTATTTGAAGGTGAGTAACGTGACGGAGCCTTGAGCAAACCTGCAAGGATGGCGGCTTCGTATAGATTTATATCTTGTACATGTTTATCAAAATAAACAAGGGATGCGGCTTCTACGCCGTAAACGCCAGCTCCCAGATAAACCCGGTTTAAATAAGCACTTAGAATTTCATCCTTGCTCAACTCATGCTCCAGCCAAAGTGCAAGCATGGCTTCCTGGATTTTGCGTTTGAGCTTTCGGTCATGGGTCAGAAACAGGTTTTTGGCCAGTTGCTGTGTGATCGTTGATCCACCTTGAGCAAACCGTCCCTTGGCTATATTGACAGCCATTGCACGCGCAATACCCAGTAAATCAACGCCCGGATGCTCGTAAAACCGCCTGTCTTCCGTTGCCAAAACAGCATCTATGAGGTGGGGCGGTAAGTTCCTGATGTCGATGGATGTGCCCTTTAATTCTCCGTAACGGGCAATCTCTTCACCTTGAGAGGCTTGGATGATAATAGAGGATCGACGTTCGAAATTAGCTTTTTGCGTAAGATTAGGTAAATCATGCGCATAATAGGCCAGCATAAATCCAAGGCCAATAGCACACCAAATTGAGAGAATAAAAAACCACTTTAGAAAAAACAAAGACCATAAGCGCTTTTTCTTTGTCTTTGTTTTTTTCTTATTTTTTGTCTTTATTTCCTTTTGAGGATTTTTTTTCTTTGCCATGACATCATTTTATAGTGTGTAAATAATTTAGGTGCAATCTAGCCAATACCTGTTTCGTGCAGGAAACTTATCCGTAGCCGGTAGAGTGTCATCTAATTTACCGCCACAAAATTGTACAATTGTATTAGCGGATATGTCTTTAGGATCAATGGTTATCAGAGCGCGCTCTATGCCCAGGCTGGAGATATAAGGAATGGCTTTTTGCAGGAGCTTTTTACCAAAACCTTTGCCGCGCATTGAGGGACGAACAATAAAGTTTAAGTGTCCTCCCCATTTTTCCAGATGCCAGTTCAGGCGATGACGAATGTTCAGTGTGCCAATAAATTCATTATCCTTAATCAGCCACAAAACGGTTTCAGGAACAGGCTCGACCCAATTAGCATAGGGCTTATGAAGGTGCTTTTTGCCATTATTTACTTTCTGAATAAAGTCCTCGAAATTACTTTCGACACTATCAATATCCAAAAAGGTATAGCGCCCTTCTTCTTGAAACTCTTTCAACGCCTCAATATAGCTTTTTTTGTGTTCTATACTTGGTTTTTCAAGTTTTGCTGCGGTCATTTGTATTACCGTTTGTTATCCGGAACCGTCAGTTTATATACTATTTCACAAGCAAGTTCAAATATTTCCTCATTCCATAATTTTGTCAGACAAGGAAAAACGCAGCCAGTCCCAAAAAAGCCAGAAAACCAATCACATCTGTTACGGTTGTTAGTAAAACAGTAGAAGAAACAGCCGGATCACTGCCAGTGGCATTAAGAACAATAGGTATCCCCGCCCCGAATAGGCCTGCGACCAGTAGATTGATAAGCATGGCCGAGGCTATGACAACGCCAAGTATAGGAGAGGAAAACCAGATAGCAGCAGTAAAACCAATAATGACGGCAAATAAAATGCCGTTTATGGCACCGACAAGTGTCTCTTTCCAGATTACCCTCATTGTATTGGTCGCTGAGAGTTGGTGCGTAGCAATCGCACGAACAGCCACCGTCAAGGCCTGAGTTCCTGCATTTCCACCCATTGAGGCCACAATCGGCATCAAAATAGCCAAGGCCACAATCTCCTGTATAGTCGCATCAAACAGGGAAATCACAATAGATGCAAAAATCGCGGTAAGAAGATTGATAAACAGCCATCTAAAGCGGGTTCCCGCCGTGGAAATTATGGCGCGGTACATATCGCCTTGGTCCACACCGGCCATGCGCAGCAAATCTTCCTGTGCCTCTTTGTCGATAACATCGACCACATCATCAATTGTGATTGTGCCGATCAGACGGTTGTTTTTATCAACAACCGGAGCTGATACGATATTTTCCCGCCGGAAAAGATGCGCTACATCTTCCTGATCCATATCTGCAGGTATCGGGTGGGGTTCCTGCAGGTTTAAGTCCATGATTTTTTCAGAGCGTTTAGCTCTGATGATTTTACTTAAAGGGATTTCGCCTTTCAGATGATAAGCCGGATCAATAATAAAAACATCAAAGAAATCTTCCGGTAAGTCGTTACTTGCCGAACGTAAGTAATCTATGGTCTTACCAATAGTCCAGAACTCTGGAATAGCCACCATCTCGCGGCGCATCAGGCGGCCCGCACTATCCTCGGCGAAGCTGAGGCCTTCTTCCATCGTCGCTCTTGTCTGATGGGAAAGATTACGCAAGACCTTTTGTTGTAAATTCGGTGATAAAGGTTCAAGCAAGAGCAAAGCATCGTCGCTTTCAAGCTTGGAAATCATACCGGAGATCTGCTTTGCAGGCATTTCCGAAAGAGTGAGACGGATCAACTCTGTATCCATTTCTGTGAACACAGAAGGGTCAAGCGCATGACCGTAGAGTTTAATAAGATTATCGCGATCTTCCTGCTTTATTTTTTCCAGAAGTTCTGCAATATCGGCAGGACCTAAATCATCGAGTGCGGAATGGACAACATCTGAATCTTCGGCCTTCAGAGCATCTATAACATCGCCGATTTCCTCGTCGGTAAGGTGCACGGATGTTTCCTCTGATACATCGAGGTTTTCCAAAATCTCTGGTTCTTTTTCCTGCACGTCGTTCATAAAGGAATGCTCAAATCTGAAATTTTATGTTTAGACAAGATCAGTCTACAATGCAGTATAATAGCATCCCTGTATAGGGATGCTATAGTCATTCCCATTTATTTTTGCACATCGTTATTCGTCGCTCACGTATGTGTTATACGCTTCGCTCCTCATGCCTTGTGCAAAAATAAAGCGAAACGACTATAGTGCTGAAATTTTCCCAAACAGTTTTTCTATCGTCATCCCCGCGATCAGCTTCGCTTCACTATCGGGAATGACAGAAATACCATATTTTAACTTAAGCGCTGCGGACCAGACGATGCGTAACATTATCCGTCATCGTATCTTCGAATATCTGTGCTCCCACAGTCGAAAGAGCCGTAATATTCACAATGCCGCGTGTCGTCGTTGATGGCGTCAGGATATGGGCCGGACGTGAAGCGCCAAGCAAAATAGGGCCAATGCTCACGCCATCAGAGAATGTTTTAACAAGGTTGAAACCAATATTCGCGGCTTCCACGTTTGGCATGATAAACAAATTAGCTGGTCCGGTTAGACGTGAATTAGGCATAACACGTTGTTTTACGGCTTCGACCAAAGCTGTGTCGGCTTGCATTTCTCCATCGATCTCAAGTTCCGGATCGCGGCGGTGAATATCTTCACATGCGGCCCGCATCTTAACCGCAGCCTCGCTATTTGTTGTCCCGAAGTTTGAATGCGAGAGCATTGCAACTCTGGGTTTAATGCCAAATCGTCTTACCTCTTCTGCTGCCAGAAGGGTCATCTCTGAAATCTGGGCAATTGTGGGGTTTGGATTAATCTGGGTATCACAGAAAAAGTACGTTCCACTTGGAATAAGCAAAGGACTAAGCGCTGCGGGCGTTTCCACACCGGGTTTAAGACCTATAATGTCTTTTACATCTTTCAAATGCGAATGATACTGGCCATGCGTGCCGCAAATCATAGCATCAGCAGCATCTTTATAAACCATAAGAGCGCCAATAACAGTTGTGTTTGTACGCAAAACTGTTTTTGCATCTTCCGGAGTGACCCCGCGTCGATCCATTATTTCGTAATAAGATTCCCAATAATCGCGGTATCTCGGATCGTCTTGAGGGTCGACAACTTCTATATCCTTGCCGGGCTTCATACGTAAACCAAGTCTTTTAATGCGGTCTGCTATAACATCTTCGCGGCCAATAATTATTGGCTTTGCAAGATTTTCATCAAGAGCAATCTGTGTAGCTTGAAGGACCCGTTCTTCCTCACCTTCACAAAAGACAACGCGCTTTGGCGACTCTTTTGCACGGGAATAGACAGGGCGCATAACCAACTGGGAGCGGAAAAAATATTGCTCAAGCTTGTGTCCATAGGCTTCAAAATCTTCAATGGGCCGTGTTGCAACACCTGATGCCATTGCAGCTTTTGCGACAGCAACCGGAAGATCTGTAATAAGACGTGGGTCAAATGGCTTGGGAATAAGGTAATCACGACCAAAACTAAGGTGCTCATCATTATAAACCGAGGCCACCTCTGCAACCGCTTCTTTTCTTGCAAGAGCCGCAATAGATTCCACGCAGGCCAGCTTCATTTCCTCATTTATTGTTGTGGCACCGACATCAAGCGCTCCACGAAAAATAAACGGGAAACAAAGGACGTTATTGACTTGGTTTGGATAATCCGAACGTCCCGTGCAGACAATCGCATCCGGCTTGGCTTCATAGGCGTCTTCCGGCATAATTTCAGGCGTTGGATTGGCCAGAGCCATAATCAAAGGCGCATCGGCCATCTTGGAGACTTTTTCTTTATCCAGAACGCCCGGACCGGAAAGGCCAAGGAAGACATCGGCGCCTTCAATCGCATCTTCTATCGTCCGTGCATTGGTTTTGGATGCAAAAGCAGCTTTTTGTGGGTCCATACTGCCCTTTCGTCCTTCATAGACGACACCATTCCTGTCACAAACAATGATATTCTCACGTTTTAATCCAGCGCCAACCAGAAGATTAAGGCAGGCAATCGCCGAAGCACCAGCTCCGGAAGCAACAAGGCGGATATCTTCTATTTTTCGTCCTGAATGCCTGATCCAGTTTGTAAAGGCTGCTGTAACAATAATCGCCGTGCCATGCTGATCGTCATGAAATACGGGAATATTCATCCGTTCTTTTAATTTGGCTTCAAGCTCAAAGCATTCAGGGGCTTTAAAATCTTCAAGATTGATGCCTCCGAAAGTAGGTTCCAAAGATGCAATGGTATCAACAAGTTTATCAACATCTGTTTCATCAATTTCTATATCAATGGAATCAATATTGGCGAATTTTTTAAAAAGTACCGATTTTCCTTCCATAACGGGCTTGGAAGCTAATGCTCCCAGATCTCCTAAGCCAAGGACAGCTGTTCCGTTAGATATAACGGCAACAATATTGCCACGGGAAGTATATTCATAAGCCTTGAGCGGGTCTTTTGCTATTTCTTCACAAGGCGCGGCCACACCGGGAGAATAGGCTAACGCTAGATCCCGCTGCGTGGCCATATCTTTTGTGGCGCGTATCGCAATTTTACCTGGAGTGGGGTGGCTATGGTATTTCAGAGCACTTTGTCTGAATGCTTCCTTATCATCTTTTTTTGACATAGGGGTATATCCGTTATGCTATGTTGTGAGAATATTATCAGTTTGTATAAATTGATAATTTCGTGTTTCTAACAGAGCATAGTTCAAATCTCAAGCTTTGATTATGGTGCAGTGCACTGAAAAAACAAGAAAGCCAGATTATTCATCTTCAATCAGGTCTTCAATCGTTATGCTGGACAAATACTGTGCAAAGTTACTGGTGTATTTTATGCTTTATCAGGTGAAATCGAAGAAATGGTGCGGCCGAGAGGACTTGAACCTCCACGATATTTCTATCACAAGATCCTTAGTCTTGCGCGTCTACCAGTTCCGCCACGGCCGCAGGTCCTGATCTCATATAAAGAATAAGAGGCCAGCTTTGATAGTTGGATGTGTTGATAGCAAATCTTTTTTGTCCATGCAAGCAGATAAAGGGATTGCGCTGGCGTGAAGCTGCGCGATATAAAAAGAGCATGTCAAAACAAAAATTAGAGTGGCAAATATCAGGTAATCCTGTGGCTTATGAGGATGCCGTTGCGCAAATGGAAAGCCGTGTTGCTGGTATCAGGGAAAAGGGTGCAGATGAGCTTATCTGGCTTTTGGAGCATCCGCCGCTTTATACGGCAGGGACAAGTGCGAAGGAAAAAGACCTTCTTGATAGCCGTTTTCCTGTCTTTAAAACGGGAAGAGGCGGCGAATATACGTATCACGGCCCCGGACAGCGCATAGCTTATGTCATGCTTGATCTTAAAAAGCGACAGGCAAAGCCTGATATTAAGCAGTATGTCTGGCAACTTGAGGAGTGGATTATCCGCACACTTGCCGGGTTTGATATTATTGGTGAGCGCAGGGAAGGGCGCGTAGGGATATGGGTTGTGAAGCCGGACGGTTCGGAAAGCAAGATAGCGGCCATAGGTGTTCGTATCAGACGCTGGGTCACGTATCATGGAATATCAATAAATCTGAACCCCGATCTTTCTCATTTTGGCGGGATTATCCCTTGCGGCATAGCAGAACACGGCGTGACAAGCCTGCATGATCTGGGGCGGGATATCTCTATGGGTGAATTGGACGAGGCTTTAAGAAAGAATTATAATATTCTTGTATCCTGAATTTAATTCAGGATCTTTTCAAAAGGAAAGAAAAAAGATCCTGACTTGCGTCAGGATGCAGTTCATTATCCATTATCATAGAAACTTCTAATCCGCGGCGATCCGGTTGCATCGGCTTTGGGCAAAATCCACACAGAATTTAATCATATCGGTAATCTCGTTTTTAAAAGCATCATAATTTTTGGATTTCTCACCTGTGTTTTCATCCATATAAAGGCTGCGGTTAATCTCGATCTGAAGGCTATTTTTCCCCCGTGTAGGCTGGGCATGTTTCCGGATAAGCTCGACACCTTTATAAGGGTCATTCACCCCCACATGATAGCCGCGCAACTTCCAGAAATCCCTAAGCGCATGAACAAAATCCCGTTCACATGTGCTGCCATCCCGATCCCCCAGAGCAATATCAACGGCTTTGACCTTACCGCCTAGTAAACTCAGAGCATTTTTCGGATAGGATGTTTTATGGGGCATGGAATGACAGTTAATATGCCAGACTTTGCCATATCTGTAATAGGCATCTTCGATCAGGTTCTCCAGCATCTCGTGATACGGGTCATAACAGGTCATGATCCGGTTCATGACCTCTTCTGCGTCAAGTTTGCGCTCGTAAATTGTCGTGCCCGGCTTAATCAGGCGAGGGATTAGCCCAATCCCTGAATCAGAGAGATGGCTTGGTTTTGCCGTCGGTAAATCACCCTCTATCAGTGTCAGGTCAATATCATCACGCGCGCGGTTCAAATCAATATAGGAACGCGCCACCTTGGCGCACAATAAAGGTGCACCAAAGCGCGGCGCCTCAGAAAACAGATCGTCAATATAACAATCCTCAATGCTTTGCAGAGCTTCTTTTTGACATGAAAAGTCAAAATCATCGGGATAATGCGTGCCGCTATGTGGTGAATCAAACACCACAGGAAACGCATTTTGTGGTTTTTCGATTGAAAAAACATCCATGAACTCTATTATCCCAGTGATTATTACTAAAGTCGAGGATTCTTTAAAGAAATGCACAATATCAAGTCTATACGCGAAAACGCAAACCAATTTGACAAAGCCATGGCCCGCCGCGGGCTGGAGGCACAAAGTCCGGCTATTTTGGAACTGGACGAGCAGCGCCGCGCGCTCCAGACCGAAAGCCAGACTTTACAGGCCAAGCGCAATGAAGAGTCCAAGAAAATCGGTCAGATCAAGAAAGAGGGCGGCGATGCGGAAGGCGCAATGAAAGCCGTCGCCGAGATGAAGGATCAAATTGCAAAAATTGATGAAAAGGAAGCTAAGCTGGCAAATGATTTGAATAACCTTCTGGCGTGCTTGCCGAATATCTTGGCGGATGAAGTCCCCGATGGTGCGGATGAAAACGGGAATGTCGGGCTTCATAAATGGGGCGAGATCACAAAGCCCAAAGGCCCCGACCATGTTGAAATCGGGGAAAAACTGGGTATGATTGACTTCGAAACAGCGGCGAAGATGTCCGGCGCGCGATTTACATTGCTTAGCGGCCCGATGGCCCGCATGGAACGTGCACTGGCCCAGTTTTTCCTTGATACGCATACAGCGGAACATGGCTTGACGGAGGTTTCTCCACCGTTAATGGTTCGCAGAGAGGCTTTGTTTGGAACTGGTCAGTTGCCGAAGTTTGCTGGAGATTGTTATAACTTAAGGCAAAGGGCAGATGTTTATGTAGAGAAGCTTTCGGAAGGAGAATTTGAAGAATATAATTTATCTTCGGAGTGGGTTTTGGTTTATGAAGACCATAGACCAAAATTATTTAAGTATAATACTAACTGGCTCATCCCAACATCAGAAGTACCACTAACCAATATCGTGGCGGATATGATTGTGGAAGAGGAATATCTACCGCGCCGTTATTGTGCTTTTACGCCGTGTTTTAGATCGGAGGCCGGATCAGCCGGAAAGGACACGCGCGGCATGCTGCGTCAGCATCAATTTTATAAGGTGGAAATGGTCAGCATTACTGCACCGGAAAAATCCAAGGAAGAGCATGAACGTATGCTGGGCTGCGCGGAAAACGTGCTCAAGAAACTGGAAATTCCGTTCCGCACCGTGACGCTGTGTAGTGGTGATACGGGATTTGGCGCGACCAAGACCTATGACATCGAGGCTTGGCTGCCCGGTCAGGAGACATACAGGGAGATTTCATCCGTCTCGAATTGCGGGGATTTTCAAGCTCGCCGCATGAATGCCCGTACGCGTCCCAAGGGCGCAAAAGATACTCGTTTTGTCCATACGCTTAATGGTTCCGGCGTTGCCGTGGGCCGCGCCCTGATTGCTGTCATCGAAAATTACTGGGACGGTGAAGGCGTTGTCGTACCTGATGTCTTAAAACCCTATATGGGCGGGATCGAGAAAATAAAGTAGTCTCGCATATTATTTTATGGTAAATAGATTTATGGATATAAAGACCGCATTAAAAGACAGTTCTCGTAATTTTTCCTCTGGCGCATCTAAAGGTGTAGGCATCTTTGCGGATATAGCAGGTACTGTTAGTTGTGGCTCATTTATATTTTCTCTTTGTGGGCTTTTGGGAAAAGCCACAGGATTTACACCTAATGTTCCTGTTTCAGAAACTTCAGTTGCCGCACTTGGCTCATTGCTATTTATGCTGGGGTTTGATTATGTAAAGGATGAATTTAATAACTTATCGAAAAAGCTGGAAACCGAGCCGGATGACTTGGGCGTGAGTATGGTATTGGGGCGTGTAACCGGATTTTCTGCCGCCACTGCTTTAACTATTGCAATTGCTTCTGCGGCTAGTCAAGCTATTATAGACAAAATAGATTTGGCAGAGCCTGATCAATCACAGCATATTGAAAAAATTATACCAAATATGGAATGACCAGACCATCAGGCCTGAAACCCTATATGGGCGGGATTGAAAAGATTGTGAAGGATTAAGTTCTTTTGGGTTCCATTCCCTTTCTCCCGTGGGGAGAGGGAAACTGTGTCTATTTGCGTTTATTTGTGGTTTTTTTCCGTGAATTGATAACAACAAACGCGAATATTTCCTATACGTCATTACACGCATTGTGCGTGTAATCTATACTTATTTTCTTGGATTGCACGCATGAAGCGTGCAATGACGGGTTAACCCTCCCCCTTACCCCCTCCCTAAAGGGAGAGGGAGTTTTCTAAATCAACGTCATTCCCTGAATTTTTGTTTACAAAAATTCTAGGGGAATCCATTATGGATCGCCTTGGAATCTGTTGCCACAGATTCAGGCGATGACGATTTTAGCAACGATTTACCGTTAAAAGAATGAAGACACAAAACACGAATAAACGCATACGCCTGATTATGGATTTGCGGCGCAAAGGGATTACGGACACGAATGTCTTAAGCGCTATTGAGCGTGTGCCGCGTGATTTTTTCGTGCCCCCTCAAGCCAAGGATCAGGCATGGGAAGATATTGCCTTGCCTATTGGCTTGGGCCAGACCATCAGCCAGCCTTTGGTCGTGGCATTTATGTCACAGGCATTGGAGCTTTCTGATCGTGACAAGGTGCTGGAAATAGGTACAGGCTGCGGGTATCAAACAGCTATCCTTTCCAAATTATGCCGCCGTGTTTATACAATCGAGCGCCATAAGGACTTGCTTAAAGATGCGGAAAAAAGATTTGAGGAATTAAAGCTGCGTAATATTACGGCGATTGCAGCCGATGGTATGAAGGGCTGGCCGACTATAAACGGCATAGATCAAGCGCCGTTTGACAAGATTATTGTCACAGCTGCAGCACGTAAAGAACCGCCGCAAGCTCTGAAAGATCAGCTAAAAGTCGGCGGGATTATGATCATTCCGCTAGGCGGACCCGGAGAGCAGAACTTGATGCGCTATAAGAAAGAAAGTGAGGATACATTTGCCGTTAAGCCTTTGATGCAGGTCCGGTTTGTACCTTTATTGCCTGATGTTACTGACGATAAAAATGATATGGCTTATTCGGCCTGAATAAATTCGGGTGACGTTTAGGGTGTCAATGTGTACAATATCTCCGCTATGAACATTCGTTCACTCTTTCTTATTTTTGCTCTTTTTTCACTGGCGTCTTGTATCGGCAGTCATAACTCTGCGCCTGTTACACATTACGGGCAATCGAGCGGGCCGGGCAGTGCCGGTGTGCATACAGTTCGAGCCGGTGATACGCTTTATTCGGTCTCAAATAATTATAACCTTGCAATGCGCGATATTGCCTATGTGAATAATATAAGGGCGCCATTCAGGCTTTATGCAGGGCAACGGATTAAGCTCCCGCCGCCACAGGAATATCGCGTGCGACAGGGTGATACACTTTATTCCGTATCAAGGGTTTTTAGTGTGAACTCATCTGAAATTGCCAGATTAAATAATTTGAGGGCGCCATATACTATCAGAACCGGACAAGTTCTGCGTTTGCCGTCAGTCACACAAAAAACCGCGCCGCAGAAATTTGCAGGCAAGAAATCCGTGGCAAAAAAACAGCCTGCTCAACAAAACTCTAAAATAACAGCCAGTGGAAAGCCAATTCCTCAGCAAAAACCTCAAGGATATGCAAGGACTGCTAGCGCAAAGCCCCAGAAAATTTCAAGGGTCGTAACCAAAACACCTAAAAGAAGTTCATCAAGATTTTTGCGTCCGGTTAATGGCGAAATTATCTCTAAATACGGCGCGAAGAAAAGCGGGCTTCATAATGACGGGATCAATATTAAGGCTGCAAAAGGGACTTCCGTTAAGGCAGCGGAAAACGGGGTTGTCGTTTATGCGGGCAATGCTTTGAAGGGATCGGGTAATCTTGTTTTATTACGCCATGAGGATCAATGGATGACGGCCTATGCGCATATGGATGGGTATAATGTACGCAAAGGGCAGGTGATCAAGAAAGGACAGGCGCTGGGAAGCGTCGGTTCAACCGGATCGGTCAAGTCCTCACAACTTCATTTTGAAATCCGCAGGGGCACACAGGCGGTCAATCCCGAGCGATATATGGAGTAAAGCGCTATGGATTTTGTTTTTGACGGCGTCAGCGCGTTCCATTCCTTCGGCTTTTTACTGATGTCTGCCGTTTTTACCCTGATCGGTGGAGGAATTATCGGGTATTATTTATACTGGATGTTCAAAGCCAAAACAGTCAAGGGGCATATCTCTGGAGTAATGGTCTCTGGCAAAGGTCATAAATCAAAGAAACAGAGTGATAATGGTGAATCCTATTATCCGGTTTATTCTTTCAGAGCGCCCAATGGAGAAATGATCGAACAGGTCAGCAGTGCAGGCAATAATAGCTTGTTCGGCAAGATTCCCGGAGAGAGCGTAATTCTTAAAGTGTTGCCGTATCCGCCTTATAGAGCCAAAAAATTCAGTCTTGGTTTTTTGGTGTTGGGCTTGGTCTTTCTGGCGCCCGGTTTATATATAGGCTCGCTGGCAATCAAGGATTTAGAGTTTAACTTTTTTACACTCCTTATTCCCTTGGGTTTTGCCGGAATTATAGCCTTTAAAATATCAAAATTTATTTCCAATATTCCGCTGGAAGAAAGGAAAAAAGGTATGAAATTCCTAAAAGCTCAAATGAGCGGCAAAGGTATGCCGGAAGATTATAAATTCAAGATTACATCAAGCGATAATAGCGGTCCGAAGCGGCTTCTTGATAATGACGAGATTAAAATGCGCCTGAAATCGCAAGCTAAAGCGCAGCGCATTGTAGGATATATAACGATTTTGATTGCGATTGGCACTTGTGTTGGGGCTTATTTCGCGGGCGAGCATATGCAAAAATACATGAATGAAGGTGTTAGTATAAAAGGCGAGGTCGTCGATATTGAGAGTCGATATGATAGCTCATCAGAAGGTAGTGGCTATACGTATTATGCTGTTGTCGAGTTTGCCGATCACGAAGGTCATCCTGTGCGTTTTAGAGATAGTGTTGGAGCCAGTACGCCGATGCATAAGCGGGGTGATATCGTTGACGTTATTTATCTGCCGGATAATCCGCAAAAAGCCATTATTGACAGAGGTATTATGAATTGGGCCTTGAGCGGGGGGCTATGGGCTGTTTCAGTGTTTATGCTCTATTTAACATTTAGTTCTTTTCGCTGGACAAATAAATATGGCGAGAGAGGCATGAGATATAAAAAGCGTGTGTAGATATATCAGAAACGGGTTTTCCAAAAATATTCCTTTTTGAATATGCTTAACCTCTTGCGTTTAACGGTATAGACGTTATAGTCGCGGGAACTTTAAATCGTAATTATTGAAAAGGATTTTTACGGGATATGTTATTTATATCTAAAGCTTTTGCGACATCGGAAGAAGATATTCAGCTAGAGGCCTTGGCCGGTATGCCTTCTGCAGGGGAGGCAATTATGGGGCAGGTCGGCATGATCCTGATTCTGGTGATTTTGTTCTATGTTTTGCTTATTATGCCTCAACAACGACGTTTCAAAGAGCATAGTAAAATGCTTGATAAGCTTAAGAAAGGTGACAAAGTAATCACCGGTGGCGGCTTGATCGGTAAAGTTGAAAAGATCATAGATGAAAAGGAAATCCTGATTGATCTTGGAAACGGCTTGAAGGTTACGGCTTTGCGCTCGACTATTGGGAA
>Ga0224501_10001423_pt1 | contig 18594 bp, 16 predicted proteins | sample SF_Oct11_sed_USG_4_FD_169105 | JGI IMG/M metagenome (GOLD analysis project Ga0224501, IMG submission 169105) | Sediment microbial communities from San Francisco Bay, California, United States - SF_Oct11_sed_USGS_8_1 | ecosystem: Environmental > Aquatic > Marine > Sediment | place: USA...
TCATGAAAAGGATTTAACTCACCAAGATAACCAGAAATGATCCGTACATTATAATCGCAAGCGTTGGGGTCTGTCAAAACAAGGCGATAGGGGGGGGCGCCGAAGAGCGGGAACAAGGCCCGGTCCCGATTTCAAGGGATGCGGTCTGTCGCCACAAAAAAACCCCGTATCCCATTTCCGGGATACGGGGTGGGGTGGGGGGAGCAACTTTTCAGCCCACAGGTGGCTGGTTACTCTTTCGGGATCGTAAGCATTGCGCCGGTGTTGTCTCCGCCGCGCACCAGCATCACCAGCAGTGTGGCGCCGGGCTCGGCGGATCCTATGATCTTGTCGAACTCTGTCAGCGAGCTTACAGCCTTGTTGCCTATGGAGGTGATCACATCACCGGGCCGGATGCCGCCCGCCCCAGCAGGGGAGCGAGGGTCCACTTCCGTCACCACCACTCCCTTGGCCGATTTGCCCAGCTCCAGACGCTGGCGCCATTCGGAAGAGAGCTCCACCACGGTAAGCCCCAGTGCGCTTTTGATCTTCTCCGGGGCCTGGGGCGTGTCATCTTCCATGGCCGCCACTTTTTCGTCGGAGAATTCACCCAGGGTCACAGTCAGTGTCTTTTTCGTGCCGCCTCGATACACCACCACCTTGACCTTGGATCCGGGCTTGTGGGAGGCCACGATCCTGGGGAGGATGGTGTGGCTGGGGACATATTCCCCATCGAACTCCACGATCACATCAAATGGCTCGAAGCCGGCCTTGTCCGCAGGGGACCCTTTGGTCACTCTTTTGATCAAGGCGCCCTCTTCCTCTTTGAGCCCCAGGCTCTTGGCGATCTCCTTGTCCACGCCCCAAAGCTCCACGCCCAGCCATCCCCGGCGGATATGGCCCTCTTTGAGCTCCTTATAGATCTTTTTCACGGCGTTGATGGGGATGGCGAAGCCGATGCCGATATTCCCCTGGCTCATGCCTCCGGTGAATATGGCCGTGTTGATCCCCACCACGTTTCCGTGATAATCGAGCAACGGTCCGCCGGAGTTCCCCTGGTTGATGGCGGCGTCGGTCTGGATGAAATCATCGTAATCGGTGGCGCGGATGATCCTCCCCTTGGCGGAGACCACCCCCACCGTGACCGATTGGGAAAGCCCGAACGGGTTGCCGATGGCCATAACCCAGTCGCCGACCTCCAGCTTGTCCGAATCCCCCATCTCCAGGGTGACCAATGGTTCATTAGGCTCGATCTTAAGCAGAGCCACGTCCAGCTTCGGGTCTATGGTCACAAGCTTGGCCACATACTCCTTCCCCTTGTCGCCACCGTTTCCATCACCGAAAGAGACCACGATCTCCTCGGCTCCGGTCACCACATGGCTGTTGGTGAGGATATATCCATCTTTTTCCACGATGAACCCGGAACCCAGGCTCTGCCGCTCCCGCTGGGACGGCGGAGGGGTTGGGAATATCCGGCCATAAAACTGGCGCAGTTGTTCTTCCTTTTTGGAAAGTTCCACCTTCTGCTTGGCGGAAATGTTCACCACGGCTGGGGTCCTGGTCCTGGCCACATCCGCGAAAACCTTGGAAAAATCCGGGCTGGCGGCCAAGGCCTCGCCTGTGGGGGCGAATGGGACCGCTCCGGAGTATAGGGAAAAGGCGATAGCCAGCAAAATCGCCGACGCCCTGAAAGATTGCTTATTCTCTGTTTTGGTCATGATCCTCTCTTCTATTTGAGCCAGATAATTCAATTAACACAAAGTACATAGTGTATGAAATATAACGGACAAGGAATTGGAAATTAAAAAATAAAAAAAGCGCTTGACAAAATTTATGTTTATGTCAAAATATGGATAAACTATTTGAAATGCTTTTATTGCTGGATACAGCACTGTGAAATATAGATATGGGATCTGAAGAGACTCAAAAGAAAGTGCCGGTAACTACGCATTTATACCAGAGGCAGATTGAGCAGTTGAACAAGGTAGCAAAGGAGTTGCAGGTGACGAAAGCCGTGCTGTTCAGGGAGGCGGTGGAGCAACTCCTTAAGAAGTATGAAGAGAAGCAACTTGATATCGGTATCAAATAGAGTCATGGCGTATTACAGCGTATTCCAGGGAGAGAGTCCGGTGGTGTATACACTTTTGACTACAGATGAAAATAGGTTTTCCCGTCTCACCCAAGGGGCGGGAGTTTTTGCATCCGCTTGGACTTCTGGCCGGACCAAGACCACCACTGTACTGACCACCACCTGTGTAGTCCGTGTTTTACGGGCTGCCCAAAACCACCCTTTAGGCCATTAGTTCAGGTTTCGTCTCCATCCCATGGAGGCTGAGATGTGATACCGGCTCCGGTCCCCACCCGGAGCCGGTAATTTTTTTCCCCCCAACAAAGACGTCCCATATGTTTTTGCTTGAGCCCTGGCCGCCGATATGGTATATAAATAGTTGAGTTGACTTGGGTTGTTTATTTACGGATACATATTAAACCCTCGCCGCGCTCGACAAGGGCGGAAATTTTTTGAGCCAATACTTTATTTTGGGGGTTGCCCAGGACGCCTGTTGCGCAGATCCCGGAGCGATCCGGGAAAGCCTGATGGCGGACGCGGTGGCCACCACCTGGCTAGGCTAGGTTCAAAAAATTACGTCCAACGGCGCGGAAGGGGGTTTTATTTAAATTATTGCCGTTGAGAACTGGAATACGCCATGGGCTTCATAGTTTCGTTTGCCCCGCTGCTTGTTGGATTTGCCGTCAGATGTCTCCGGCCATCCAGCCTGCGCCTCTTGTCGGGGGGCGACTCTTCCCGTGTTTTGGTGAAACCTCATAGGATGAAGACCCGCCTTCCGTACAAATCGGATAAGCGGTTATTTGTATTTTCTTATCTTCTCCCTCCCGCAAAGCTTTTTTTGTCCATATTGGCCAAAGGAGGCGGGGGCTGCTTGGTTCATCCTTTCACGAGATTACACCCGGCCACGCTGGCGGGATAATAAATCCTGGCGTTCCATTTCACTCGGCGTTTAGGGCGATATGCCCATATAACCCTATTTTATGCGGGGTGAAGAATGGAAACTATTGTAATATCAGTCGTTACGGCAGCCGTCGGTTTTGTCGTCGGCATGCTCCTCAAGAAATCCTCTGTTTCCAAGGAAGCGGCGGCTCTGGTTGAGGAATCGAAAAAAATCCTGGAGCAGGCGAAGAACAACGCCGCTACCATCGAAAAAGAAGCCCAGCTAAGCGCAAAAGAAGAGGCCCTGAAGGCCCAGTCCGATTTCGAGAGCAGAATCAGCGAGAAGCGAAACGAAATCGACAAAATCGAAAAAAGGCTCCTGCACAGGGAGCGCTCTCTGGATAAAAGAATATCCCAATTCGAGGCCAAGGAAGCGGCGATTGAACGCAAAGAGGAAAAGCTGGATCGGATGATGGAGAGCATGGAGGCGAAAAACCGGGAATTGGAATCTCTCGTCAGTCAGCAGGAGGCGAGGCTGGAGGAGATCGCGGGAATAACAGCCGACGACGCGAAAAAGGAACTTAAGGATCTGTTTTATGATGAAGCCAGGAAAGAGGCGGGAACCCTGGCAAAGCGTATCGAGGATGAAGCGGTGGACAAGGCTCGCGAGGACGCCAACATGATCGTGGCCCTGGCGGTGCAGCGATGTTCCTCCGATTTCGTGGCGGAAAACTCCGTCTCCGTGGTGGACCTGCCCAACGAGGAGATGAAGGGGAGGATCATAGGCCGGGAAGGGCGCAACATCCGCGCCCTGGAAGTGGCCACCGGAGTGGACCTGATCATCGACGACACCCCCAACGCCGTCATCCTTTCCAGCTTCGATATAGTAAAAAGAGAGATCGCCCGCCAGACCTTGCTGAAGCTGATGAGCGATGGGAGGATACACCCCGGCAGGATCGAGGAAACGGTGAGCAAGGTGACCCGGGACGTGAACGCGCAGATGAAAAAAGAGGGGGAGCGCGCCTGCATGGAGCTGGGGCTGGAGGGAATGCACAGCGAGCTGATTCGGCTGCTGGGCAGGCTCAAATACCGCACCAGCTATTCCCAGAACGTGCTCCAGCACTCGGTGGAGGTGGGCTATCTTTGTGGAATCATGGCCGCCGAGCTTAAGCAGAACGTGAAGCTGGCCCGCAGGGCGGGTCTGCTGCACGACCTGGGCAAGGCCGTGGACCAGAACATGGAGGGAAAACACACCCAGATCGGCGCGGACCTGGCCAGGAAATATAACGAGCCGAAAGTGGTGATAAACTCCATCGCCTCCCATCATGAGGACACTCCCGCCGAGTCGATCATCGCCATCCTGGTGGCCGCCGGAGACGCCCTCTCCGCCTCCAGGCCCGGCGCCCGCAGGGAGATGCTGCAGAACTATATAAACAGGATGCAGAAGCTCGAGGAGATCGGCGACTCCTTTGACGGGGTGGAAAAGTCCTACGCCATCCAGGCGGGCCGGGAGATCCGCGTGGTGGTTCTGCCGGATCGGATCACCGATTCCGAGGCGTTTTTCCTGGCCAAGGATATCGCCAGGAAGATCGAAAGCGAGCTGGCATATCCGGGAGAAATCAAAGTGACCGTCATCCGGGAAACCCGGGTGGTGGAGTCCGCCCGGTAGCGGCCGCCCATGCGTATACTGGCGATAGGCGATATTTTCGGCAGGGTGGGTCGCCGCACCTTGAAGCAGGGGCTGGCCAACATCCTCACGTTGACAAAGGCGGATTTCGTGGTGGCCAACGGGGAGAACCTGGCGGGCGGATTCGGGATCACCCGGGACGCGGTGGAGGAGGTTTTTGCCATGGGAGTGGATGTGATGACCTCCGGCAACCATATATGGGACAAGAAGGAGGCCCTCCAGCTGTTGGAGACCCACCGCAATATCCTGCGCCCGGCCAACTATCCCGCCCGCGCCCCGGGCAAGGGGTCCGGAGTGTTCAAGAGCAAGTCGGGCAAGATGGTGGGGGTGATCAACCTGCAGGGCCGGGTGTTCATGGACGCCATCAACTGCCCCTTCGACCAGGCGGAGATCGAGCTGGCCAAGGTTGGCGCGGAAACCAAAGTGATTCTGGTGGATATCCACGCGGAAGCCACCAGCGAGAAGATCGCCATGGGCCATCTTCTCGATGGCCGGGTCAGCGCCATCATGGGCACCCACACCCATGTGCAGACCGCCGACGCCAAGATAATGCCCCGAGGATCGGCCTATATCAGCGACCTGGGAATGACCGGACCCTCCCACTCCATCATCGGCGTGCGGCCGGATATCATCATGAAGCGGTTCCTGATGAAACTGCCGGAGCGGTTCAGCGAGGCGATGGGGCCGGGCCAGTTCAACGGCGTGGTGCTGGATGTGGACGAGGGGAGTGGGCTTGCCAAATCCATCGAGCCTTTGCAGGTGAACTACGAGGAAACCCATCATTAGCGCCGACCCTCCTGCCCGGCCTGCCGGGCGGGATTAGGCTCTGGGTTTGGCGGATATATCATCTTTGGCTCTATGTTCATGCCCACGATTTCGCTCCGCTTCGCCCCTGGCCGCTCCCTTGGCGCATCCGGTTTTTGTTTTTCCATTTGGCGGCCTTATAAACTAGAATAAACGGTTTAACAAATCTCCGGTTTTGCGGTTTTGCGCCATTTGCGCCCGCCAGGCCGGTGACCGGGAAAACCGCTGACCGCGCATTCGGTGGCGGCCTGGATACCTAACGGTCAAGATGACAGACATATCGATCAAGATAGAGGGCGTACAGAAGAGGTTCCGCCGCGTCAAGGTGGGGGGTGGAGGATACACCACCTTGAAAGACGCCCTGATATCCATGTTTTCGGGCAACAGGAGCAAATCTTCCGAAAAGAGCTTCGAGGCGCTTCATGATGTGACCTTCGACATCCACTCCGGCGCCACTTGGGGCATCATCGGCCGCAACGGCTCTGGAAAATCCACCCTGCTAAAGCTTATGGCGGGGATATACAAGCCGGACTCCGGATCGCTGACCATGAACGGGCGGGTCTCCGCCCTGATCGAGCTGGGGGCGGGCTTTCATCCCGATTTCAGCGGCCGGGAGAACATATTCATCAACGCGTCGATCCTGGGGATGGGCAAGGATGAGATCCGGAGGAAGTTCGACGAGATCGTCGCCTTCGCCGAGCTGGAGGAGTTCATCGACGATCCGGTGCGCACCTATTCCTCCGGGATGTTCATGCGGCTCGGATTCTCCGTGGCCATCCATGCGGATCCGGACATCCTGCTGGTGGACGAAGTGCTGGCGGTGGGGGACAGCGGCTTCACCTTCAAGTGCAAGGACAAGATCGCCAGCTTTCGCAAGGCCGGAAAGACCATCGTGCTGGTGACCCATGACCTGGCCGATGTGGCGGAGCTTTGCGACAAGGCGGTGTGGCTGGAGGCGGGCCGGGTGAAGGTGATCGACCAGCCCAAACGGGTGATAGACGACTATCTGACTTCCATGGCCAAGCTGGAAAACCAGGCCATGCTCAAAGATGGCGACAAGGGAGCGCAGGAAGATTCCGGCTCCAGCAAAAGGTGGGGCTCCAGGGAGGCCAGCATCACGCAGGTGGCCATCAAGGATGGCGCCGGGGAGGAGCGGAGGGTGTTCCACCCGGAGGATCCACTGTTCCTGAGCATGGAATACGTGGCCGAGGTTCCCCTGAAACAGCCGGTGTTCGGCATCGCCATATATAAAAAGGATGGAACCCTTTGCTATGGGACCAACACCGATATCATCGGGATAAACCTCCCCATGATCGATGGCCATGGGCGGGTGGCGATCGATATAGACAAAATAGGGCTGGTGGACGGCAGCTACACATTCTCCGTGGCGGTCCACGCCAAGGACGGCCATGCCTATGACTACCACGACCAGATGTACGAGTTCCATGTCCGCTCCGGAACGGCCGAGGTGGGGATATGCCGCCTGGCGAGCAAATGGACCATCAACGGACGGAAGGCCCCGGAATGAAGACCGCGTTTATCATCCCGTTTTATGGCGCCTCCATCGGCGGGGGGGCGGAAACCCAGTGCCGTATGCTGGCGGAGAACCTGACGCGCCGCGGCGTGGATGTGGAGATCATCACCACTTGCATCAAGGACTTCATGTCCGACTGGAGCCACAACCACCACGAGGCTGGCCTGGACCAGGTGAATGAGGTGGCTGTGCGAAGGTTCCAGGTGCGCCCGGTGAACGGGGAGATTTTGAACACCGTGAACCAGAAGCTTATGGCCAGGGAGCCGGTGACCATCGAGGAGGAGCTGGACTACGCCAACAACGCGGTGAACTCCGACGCTCTGTATCACTTCCTGGGGGAGAACAAGCGCCACTACACATATTTCTTCATGCCATACCTTTTCGGGCTGACACTCCATGGGGTGAACATCGCCCCGGAGCGCTCCTTCATGATTCCGTGCCTGCACGACGAGGGTTACGCCGATATGCGCATGACCCGCCGGGCGTTCCAGAAGGTGAATGGCGTGTTGTTCAACTCCGCGGCGGAGATGCGGCTGGCCCAGCGCATGTATGATGGATTGAAGCTTACCGAGCCGATCCTGATGGGGGAAGGGGTGGACGACATGGAAAGCTCCGATGGCGCCCGGTTCCGCGCCAGATACTCGCTGGGGGAGACCCCGTTTATCCTGTACGCCGGTCGGCGGGACCATACAAAAAACACTCCTTTGCTGGTGGAGTATTTCCGGCGATATCGCAAGCTGCGCCCCGGCTCGCCGCTGAAGCTTGTGTCCATGGGCCCGGCGGGGGTGGATATCCCGGAGGAGATCGAAAGCCATGTCCTGGACCTGGGATACGTCCCCTTGCAGGACAAGCGCGACGCCATGTCCGCGGCCACCGTGCTGTGCCAGCCGTCGTTGCTGGAGAGCTTTTCGCTGGTGATCATGGAATCGTGGCTGTGCGGGCGGCCGGTGCTGGTCCATTCCGCCTGCGAGGTTACCCGGGACCATGTGGAATTATCCGGGGGCGGATTCGCTTTCGGCGGATTTCCTGAGTTTTACGAGCAGGTGGAAGCGCTGACGAACAACCCGGCGCTGGCGGACGGAATGGGCCAGCGGGGAAAAAAATATGTGAAGGCCAATTTCTCCTGGGACGTGGTGTGCGGCCGGTTCATCCGGCTGCTGGAGGCGATGGAGGCGGTATGAAGCCCACGGCCATCCACCAGATGCTGCCCAACTATTGGTATGGCGACGCCATCGGCAACACCGTCACCGGCATGCGCCAGCTCTTCCTAGAATGGGGTTACAAGTCGGAGGTGTACGCGGATATTGTCCACGACAAGCTGTCGGCCCATCACTATACCGAGTTCGACCAGGACGACCCTTCCGCCATTGTGATATACCACTACTCCACTGGCTCCAGAGTGAACCGGTATGTTCTGGAGAAAGCGCGGAACCTGGCTTTGATGTACCACAACGTCACCCCCGCCTCTTTTTATATAGACTACAACCCGGAGGCGGCGGACAACTGCCTGCGGGGACGCGATTTCCTGCGACGCTTCGCCGGCAAGACGCTGCACGCCATGGCGGTCTCCCCATACAACGCCCGGGAGCTGGCGGACGTGGGCGTGGGGCCGGTGTCCGTGGTTCCCTGTCTGGTGGATTTCGACGGGCGGGCGCCATCGGGGGTGGATCCTTTTCCGGATGACTGGACCAATATTCTTTTCGTGGGGCGGATTTCGCCGAACAAGAACCACGAGGCGCTGATAAAGACATTCCACTACTACAAAAAACACCATAACGCCCGGTCGCGCCTGGTTTTGGTGGGGGGGTATGGCCCTGGGGATGTGTATCAGAAACGGATGGCGCAACTGGCCCTGGGGCTGGGGCTGGGGCCGGAGGATGTGGTGTTCACCGGCGTGACGCCGGACGAGAGGATTGGCGACTATTACCAGGCGGCGGATCTGTTCTTGTGCCTTAGCCTGCACGAGGGGTTTTGTATCCCGCTGCTGGAGGCGATGAAATATAAGAAGCCAATAGTGGCGCTCAACTCCACCGGGGTGCAGGACACCATGGGGGGCTTCGGGGCGCTGGTTCCGCCGGGGGCCGGGCCGCACGAGGTGGCGGAGATGGTGGCTGCGGTTCTGGAAAACAAGGCTCTGGCCGCCAGGATGGTGGCGGACCAGACTCGTCGGCTGGAATATTTCTCCTGGGAGAATACGGCGGCGAAAATACGCAAGGTGGTGGATCAACTGGCCCTGGCCCTGGATTGAGGCGCCGTGGCCTGGGAGGATTTCTCCGCCCACGGCTTTATTTACACCGTAAGTTCGGTTATGATGTTCTACTTTTTTGGAATATAGAAGATGAGTTTTGGAAAAAATGAAAACGTCCTGTATGTGGGCATCCCCTCCGGGAGCCTGAACGAACAGGTGGTGCGCCTGCTGGAAAAATCGGGCAGGCCTGTGAAGGCGGGAAGGCTGTATGAGCTTTCCACCCCATATGACAAGGATGTGGTGTTCCGGGTGCTGGACCGCAAGGAGATGCCGGCCAAGGTGGCCAAGGGGATCGTGGATTGCGGCATCACCGGCAAGGATTATATCTACGAGGCCGGGATGGAGAACGATGTCACCGTGATTGGCGACTTCATCTTCGCCAAACACACCAACCGCCCTTCGCGCCTGGTGCTGGCCACCCGGCCGGAGACCGGGATCGAAAAACCGGAGCAGTGCGCGGGCAAGACCATCGCCACCGAGCTGCCGAACCTGACCCGCCGCCGGATGAAGGAGCTTTTCGGCGTGGAGGATATCAACATCCTGCACAGCGAGGGGAAGACCGAGGCGAAAGTGTTCATGGGCGAGTCGGACGTGTTCACAGATATCACCGAGACCGGGCGCACCTTGAAAGCCAATGGCAACATCGTGCTGGCGGAGCTTTTTGAATCCAACCCCCAGCTTATCGCCAACGCCGAAACGATGAAAAACAGCGTGAAGCTGGAGAAGATGGAAGATATCCGTGTGGGGATAGACTCGGTGTTGCTGGCGGAGAAGGAGCCGGTGTACATGGTGTTCATGGATGTGCCGGAAAGGGCGCTAAAGGATGTGCTGGACATTATCCCGGCGGTGATCGCCCCCACGGTCAGCCCGGTGGAGCAAAAAGGATGGATCAGCGTGTCGGCGGTGATCAAGGAGTCGGAGATGAACATCCTGGCGCCGAAGCTTTTGCGCATGGGGGTGGACGGCATCGTGCCGATCCCGGCGCCGAAAATATTCAGCCAAGAGATGATAACCAAAAAGACCTATTAATGCCCTGCCGGGCGGTGGAGTGAATATCATGAGCGATTCGAAAAAGGAAGTGGAAGAGGGGACGACCCTGAATATCAATTTCGAGAAACGCGGCGGCCTGGTGCCCGGGCTGGCGCAGGATGTGAAAGACGGGACGGTCCTGATGCTCGGTTATGTGAACCAGGAAGCCTTCGAGGAGACCCTGAAAGTGGGGATGGCCACCTTCTGGTCCACCTCCCGCAACGAGCTTTGGACCAAGGGGAAGACTTCCGGCGACTACCTGAAACTTGTGGGGATTCTGGTGGATTGCGATCAGGACGCGATTATCTATCAGGTGGAGCCGCAGGGCGCCGGCGCCTGCCACACCAAGGACCCGGCCACCGGAGTGGCCCGCCGCACCTGCTTTTACAGAAGCGTGAACCTGGAGACAAGGGAACTGGAGAAATAGGGGGGGCTTAACGCGGGAAAGCAAGAGACCTGATTAGTTCTTTTGATCGGCCCGCAAATATGGTGCTTTGTCTGGCAATAAATTCTTCTGCGGAGAAGCGCACAACTACTCTATCAATTCCTTCAGCGCTTTGCCAGGATCGTCGGTTTTCATGAACGCGCTGCCGATCAAGAATCCGTCCACCCCCAGGCTGGTCAACCGCCCAAGCTGTCCCTGCCCCGACAGCCCGCTTTCGCTGACCAGCGTCACGGAATCCGGCATCAACGGCGCCAGCCGCACCGTGGACTCGATGTCCAGATCCAGCTGGGGCGAGAGGAAGTCCCGGTTGTTTATCCCCACCAGCGACGGCTCGAATCCCTTGACCATCTCCCACTCCCGGGCGGAATGGATCTCCACCAGGAGCTCTATACCCACCTTCTCCGCCATTTGAAAATAGGGCTCCATCAGTTCCGGGTTTTCGAAAAGCACTGCCATCAGCAAGGTGGCGTCGGCGCCCAGGGCGGCGGCTTCGGCGATCTGCCACGGGTCCACCACAAAATCCTTGCGCAGCACGGGGATGGAGACCGCCTCCTTGACCAGCGGCACATATAGAGGGGAGCCAAGAAAAAAACGATCCTCCGTCAATACGGAAAGACACGCGGCGCCTGCGGTTTCGTATCGCCGGGCTATGGCCACGGGATCGAAACCGGTGGGGACGAAACATTGGGATGGAGAAGAGCGTTTGATCTCCGCAATGATCTTGAAGGCGCCCTCCTTCCTCTTTCCGTCTTTTCCGGGGGCCAGGGCCTGGGCGAAGGGGCGGCGCATGGATCTTTTTTGCTCCGCGGATTCCAGAAGGGCGGAAAGGGAAACTATTTTTTTTCCATGGAACAGCTCTTCTTTCTTGTGCTCCAGGATTGCTTGCAGTATCGGGCTCAGGCTCATGTCACTCTTTAAAGTTGTATGTGGTCATTGAGGCGCAACCAGCGCGCGGCGCCAGGGGGCCGTCGAGGCGAGGCCGCAGGTGTCAAAACAGGGCCATCGCTCCGACAAAATACTATATCCAGCCATATCGCCAGCATTAACTTCGATAGGTCCGCCCGTTTCCTTTGCGGATCCTTGCTTTTGGCCGCGCAAAGCTGACTGCTGATTATACACCAGAGGGTCGCGGCGAGGTTAAGAGAGCGCTGGCAGGTCAAGAAAAAAAATCAGGAATCACGAAAAAAAACTAAAAAATATGTTTCATTGAATTTGGCGCGGCAAAAGAATGCTGTATGTGGGGGGATACCTAGTGGCGCATATATATAACCTGCGGGGTGTAACATATTAAATTATAAGGTCAAATATTCATCAATATTTGCTTATATTAAAGTTCCTCAATTTTAAAGTGAGAGAAATTATCCGAAAAGAACCCGAACGATATTTTAAAATATTACTTGTAATTAGATGTAATTTGGATTACACTATTAGTTAATTTGATAAATGCGGAGTTTGCGCGCAGGATATTTAAAGCCAGTTAGTTATATTTCATTCTATTAATGACCGACTGTTATAGAGTTGATCGTTGGGCAAGAAAAAACAAATAAAGCTGGAACTGAAAAATCCCAGATACGCCGACAGGGATCTGAAGGAGCATATTGGCGAGTTTATTCTTTATGCCAAGTATGCGGGGATCGATCTGCGGGAGTTTCACAAGGCCATTGGGGGCGCCATTCTGGAGCCTGGCAATGAAGGGCCGGAAATGGGATATGGCGGAAAGTTGGTTCTGGAGACTTTCGAAAAAACCGCCAATGATGTCGTACGTTTGATTGAGATGTATCCCGTGTTTTCATCATGGGATATTAAGTATTTAGACGTAAAGAGGTCAAAGCCCTCGAAGAAATCAAAACCATTAGAGGAGAATAAAATGGCTGTTAAGAAGACCGCTGCCAAGAAACCGGCCGCCAAGAAACCTGCGGCTAAGAAAAAACCCGCCGCCAAAAAAGCTGCGGCCAAGAAGCCGGCCGCCAAAAAAGCTGCGGCAAAGAAACCGGCCGCCAAGAAACCGGCGGCAAAGAAAAAACCCGCCGCCAAGAAACCTGCGGCAAAGAAAAAGAAATAGCAATTTAAGTTATGCCTTTGTAGCGCGGAAATGCCGCGTGGAAGGAGGCTCTGATAATCAAGATGTAATTCGGCCGGACTTTTTGTCCGGTCGTTTTTTTTTGCGTCTCCCCTTTCGCTTAGGCGCCCCGCAGGGCCGCAGGCTCCATAGCCCCTGCCAGCCAGGGAGGGCCCAGAGGCTCTTCTCGCGCATGCCACGAGGATCCAAGCCTGCCGTCGGACCGGATAACAAACTCGTGGATCACCCCGGGCGTCTTGCGCTTCATGAAATCGATCAACCCCAGGTCCGCCCCCTCGAAAACCACATCCATTCCTCCATATCCCCACACCTCCACATAATAGTAGTATCCCATCACCTGCCGAATGAATCGAAAATCGTCATTCCGGCTCACCTGGCGCAAAATCGGGGCAAGCCGGGCGCGGGCGCCTTCACAGAAAGCGGCCACAGGATTATAACGGCTCACAGTAGCAGGGTCTGGTTTCATTAACTCCCGGAAAATGACGTTGTCCGCTCCCAGTCTTTTGGCAAATTGAAGATACTCCAGAACCCCTTCCATGTTGTCCACCTCCCCATCCATCAATGCGCAGGATAACCGGGGCCGGGTCCCCCGGGCAGACGCAAGCCGGATCACCTCTCCCAGTCCGGCGGAGTCCAAACCATCAGGCATTCTCATTAAAGCGGCGTTTCTGGCGTCGTCCACGCTGGCCCGGCTGATGTTGATATGTCGGGCGCCCGCACCGGTGATCCAATCCAGCATGGTGGCGCCCTGTCGTCGTTCAAACAAACCGGAGCCATTGGTGGTGACGGTGATCTTGCGGGCATTCCTGCGTTGGAGCAGGGAAAGAATTTCCGGAAGCCTGGGATCCAGGCTGGGCTCCCCCCCCGTGACAGAAACGCTGGGATTCAGCGGAGTCAGTTCATCAAGAGCGCTGTCCAGCGCCCGCAGGAAAATCGCCTCTCCTGCCTGTGTCGGCTTTTCAAATACTCCATCCTCGTTTGTCCGGCGCAGTTTCTCCACACAAAAGGGGCAATCGGCGTTGCACTCCTGGCCACTGACGATGGAAAGATTGGCATTGGTGTATACGCGCGCTGGACGACCCCATAAGGACAACATCAAGGTTTTCCCGGCGGTGCTGTTTTGCTCGATATCAAAGGCGTGGCTGCGCAGGTTTCGCCATTGTTGTACAAAATGACCGGCCTGATTATTCATGGCAGGTTTCGCATCGCCTCGGAGCGCTCCGCAAGGGCGCTGCCGAAGATGACCCCATCCGGATTGACCATCCGGAAGTTATGTCCCACCAGAATGGGAAGATCCCAATCCTTCTCGTTTTCCGCAAAACCATACCGCCGCAGAAAAAAGATATTCGCCCACGGCAAAAGCCCCCCTTCCCTGATGGCGTTGCGCACGGCCGCGTCATCATTGGCCACTCCCTTGCGAAGCCGCGCGTTTATGACCAGGGTCCTCCCGCTCTCCTTCATGATCGCTCCCAACCGCCGGGCCAGTTCAATCAACCCCGGATCATGCTCCAGCAGGTGATGATTGATGGAGAGCTTGATTCCCCCTTTCGGGCCGAGCCGCAGAACCCATCGGGTCAGTCTGTCCCGATCCCTGGGAAGAGTGGTTCCGTTGGTGCAAACGATTACACGCCGACATCGCTGTTCGGCGGAGGCGATATCCACAAAATCGAAAAACCGGGGGTGCAACGTGGGCTCCCCTCCCTCCAGGTGGATCTCGAACTCCCCCTCCTGGGGAAAGGATTTTCGATATTCCTCCATGCCAAGCCAGGTGTTCCCCTCCGGGGAGGAGCAGGTGCTGCACCATGGGCAGGAGCGGTTGCAATGGTTGGTGGCGGCCACATACACCCGGTGCGGCCCATCCGCCGTAGGGCTATCCTTGGGGATGGAACCCTCGGCGTCAAAAGGCGTGATGGCAGGCTGGCTCATCTCAATCCTCCAGAAGAAAATCTGATTTATATGAAATCACTTTCCCCTCGGCCCGATCCCCCAGGGTTGGGTCGAACTCCACTTCCAAAGAAAGCCCATCCCCCATCACCTCGCCAATGGCGCGGCGGATATCCTCCTCCCTGGCCTGCCACCCGGCGAAATGCGGCCGGATAACCAGCCGACATCGCAGATCCCGCCCCTGCTCAAACTGGGTCTGCACAATGGAGAAGGGGCGCAAGGCCGACGAAATGTCCACCGGATTCACCACAGATCCGTCAGCTCTTTTAAACATAACCGGGCGGCGCCCTTCCAGCATGGTTATTCGTGGCGCCGGATCCCCACACTGGCAGGGAGAATAATCCATGGCGCCCCAATCGCCAGTCCTGTATCGCAACAGGGGGAGAAAAGGGTTGCGCCCTCCCGTGATGGCGATTTCCCCCCGCTCCCCTGGCCCCACGGGCGCCCCGTCCTCGTCCACGGCCTCCACGTATATATCGTGAGCCAGCACATGGTATCCATCGGAAACGGGGCACGCATAGCCTATGGGGCCTGTCTCCGTCAGGGAATACCAGTCGATTACCGGACACCTGAACCGCTCGGAGAGGCTCTTGCGCAATCCATCGCTCATGGCCACGGCGGTGGTGACCAGCGCAGTGGGGCGAGTCTCTATCCCGCTGTGGGCAAGCCGGGAAAAAGAAATCGGGTCGCCGGTCAGTATGGCGGGAGCGAATTTTTCGAAATAGCGCCGGGCGCTGTCGTCGCCGGGCCACTGATCGGGGTTGAGGTTGATCTTGGCGAAGCCCGCGCCATCCCACCAGCTCAATACCGTGGGATAAGTGACGGTGCGCGCCTGGGCGCCCACAAGAAAGCAGGCCGTCCCCCCAAAAGCAGCGGGGCTCGCCACTCCATGACGGGCCAGGGCGAAATCGAGCATCGGCTGATAACAGGCCACCGCCACCGGATCGTTGGGCACATAAAGCGAATGGCCCGTGGAGCCTGCGGTGCGGTATACCACCATCCGTTCCAGATCCATATCCAGGGGAATCATGGTCTCCGGCCGAGTGGCGATATCCTCCCGGCTGGAAAGGCCGATCAGCGCCCAATCCCTGGAAAGATCCATTCCTTCATGAGTCCGCTCCATGAAGTATAGCGACCTGTGGCGATATTCCCGGACAAAAGCCAGGATAGAGTTCGGCGGCCCCTCCCCCGGCTTTTGGGTACGGCGGTTTTCCATCTTGTCGCGGAAGACTTTGAGCGTGTCGATATCCGGCGCGGTGAGCATGTCCCCCGCCTCGCTGTTCCATTTGGGGGCGTGGATATCCTGCCGCATGGAGGCCAGGCGACGTTCCCCATCGGCAGTTATGAGCGGAGTGAGCCGTCGAAGCTTTTGCGGATCCATTCCCATATCTTCTACTCCCTGGTGGCTTTGGAGGCGGCTTCCTGGGCGGCTTTCCGCGCCAGTTCTTCCCGCACCTTCCTGGCGCGAGCCTCGGCTTTTTTTGTTTCCTCCAGCACTTTATGGCGCTCCACACTGTTCAGGCTCCCCAGCCTGTCGCTGGCCTGGGCGCCGGTCTCCCCCTCCGGAGTCAGCTCCAGGGCCGCCAGCAGCAACCGGGATATCTCCTCGCGGCGGTCCGGGTCTGTGACGAACATGGCCGCGTCGATATACTCCGCCAGCTCATCCAACCCATCGGCCAGAAAGTCGAATATTCTGTCGCAAAGATCCTTGCGGTCGGAAAACCATGGATACGCGATAAGCCAGCTGGCCACCTGGATCATCCGCAGACGATTGTGCGTCTTGCGGGCGGCGCCGACTGGTTTATTGACGCGGCTCTCCTCCTCGGGGGATAGCACGGCGCGCCCCATATCCAAAAACAGGTCGGACACCACAGCCGCCGTATGTATCTTCCCCTTCCCATTCACCACCGGATCATCCAGAAAATCGGAAGGACACTGCGCCAGCCTGTGGCTCAGCGCCTGCGCCGGAGGCCCCATCCCGTCGCTCATCCCTTTCCCCTTTCCCTTGCGGCTTTCCTGTCATACATTCGGCGGCTGAACTTGCGGGCGAACTCCACCATATCCTCCTGGCTGCTTACCATATGGATATCCCAGCCTATCTCCCCCATCCTCTGCAGATCCTTTGCGTAGCTTTTTGGAGTGTAGATGTTGAGCACGAAAGTGCCTCCCCCGCCGGTCTTCTCCAGAGCTTCGGTGATTATCTCCCATCCGTTCTTCACCTCCTTTAGCATATGGAATATGTCCTGGTCTGTCACGATGAGAAGGTGAACAGGACGGGGCGGCTTCTCTTTCTTCCCCAAGAAGGTTTCCTCCAGCCTTTTCACGCCATAGGAGTATCCCGATCCCAGATAGCCGGTGAGCAGTTTCAAAGTCCGCTTCTCGTCTCGGATGAAACCTTCGGTCTGGGTGAACCGGCCAGGCTCGCCGGAAAGGCACGACATCACCTTGGCCCCCGCCCGCAACGCGGACATGGCCACGATCACCCCCGCCAGCGCGGGGTAGGAGAGGGAAAACTTCGGGTTGGTCATGGAGCCGGAGCAGTCGATCCCCACATAAAGGTCGGTGGGTATCTTCTCCGGCAGGGAGCCTTCCGAGGTTCCGTAGGTGCGCTGATACGTGGTGACCCCGGGAATGATCACCGGGCTGCGGATTGTGCTCTCCATCCAGTCCAGCTCCTGCGCCGGCTGGCCCACATCCCAAAGCTCCAGCCCCTCGGGGATGGGGTCCGCCGCCCGGGGCGTTTCCCTGGCGGGAAAAGGAATCAGGTAGGGCAGGGCTCTCTCCCGATAATATCGAATGATCAGTTCATCCTCCTTCAGGCTGGAGGCGACGCTTTTCATCAGCTCCCTGTATTGCGCCGGAGAGCGATAGTTGTTTTTCTTCCCCCCCCGGATAACCTCTCCCCCCGCCTCTGGGGATTGGGCCTTGTCATCACCAGGCGTATCGTCGAACCCGGAGATGGCGGGATCGTCGGCGGGGTGGATGGCGCCATCCAACTCCTCCGGGTCGATCTCCACCAGCCCGTCAGGAATTCCCCCTCCCGCCCCCGCATCCCGAGTGTCCATGATGGGAAGGAATATTGCGCTCCTGCCGGCAAAACCGCTTTCCATGATATAAGGCGCCACCAGGGCTGTGAACCTGCCCGCGCCATCCAGCCAGTCCTTGGAATAGGCTCGGATAACCCGCGCCCCCAGCTGGGCGTCCACTATCAGCCGCTTTTCTTTGGCGGCCACATCCGCCAGCGTTCCCGGAGGCAGGCCCCACAGGTTTTCATAGATTTTCATATACAGGGTCCATAGGCTGCCAGCGTCGTTTTTCTTAAGCTTCCTATACACCCCGGCCATGTCCAGCTCCTCGGAGCGCTGCAGCCGGTCGTTGATCAGCAGATCGGTATACAGGTTGGCCACGAACCCCGCCTGGTTTTCATACATGGGCAGCCCCGCCCGAATCCTGGCGATGAGCAGGGCGTTGTCCCGCAGGTCGCCGGGGGCATAGACGTGGTGGCCGATCTCATGGGCCAGGATCTCCGTGGCGAAGCTTTGCAGCTCCAGCTCCTCCACCTGGCGCAGGCTGATCACCACCGCATGGTCGTCCAGGCGGATCATGGCGAAGGAGCCATACAACCCTTCCGCCTTTTCCGCTTTCGTGTCGGTGAGCAGCAAAGGAGGAGTCAGCTTGGTGAAACGGCTCCAGGCCTCCAGCGCGTCGGGCCATTGGGCCATCCATTTTTTCTTCAGGTTTTCCAGAGGCGCGGGGCGGGAGGCGAACATATCACGGGCGCCCCAGGGAAAAAAGAAACACCTTGTGGCTCACATTGAGCGATATGGCCAGGGTCTCCCCGTCCCAGGCCCAGCTTCTGGCCTGGGGTCCGGCTATCGCGTTGGAGAACACACTTTT
>Ga0224501_10001424_pt1 | contig 18593 bp, 18 predicted proteins | sample SF_Oct11_sed_USG_4_FD_169105 | JGI IMG/M metagenome (GOLD analysis project Ga0224501, IMG submission 169105) | Sediment microbial communities from San Francisco Bay, California, United States - SF_Oct11_sed_USGS_8_1 | ecosystem: Environmental > Aquatic > Marine > Sediment | place: USA...
CCTCGACCAGGAGCTGCTCCATCAGGCCGTTGAACCTGTTACAGTCCCGGGGCGGTCTAGCCTCCGGCAAGATCTCGATGGCGTAGCCCCCGAAGGTGTGGGCCCAGACCCTGAGCCCTCCCACCATGTTCAGAGGCGTGCCCAGGGCCTCGAGTAGGCAAATGTGGACGATGTCGGGCCTTCCCCTCCTTTGTGCGTCGGGTAGCCCGCCCATCGCGAAGTGGGGGAGACTCCTGTTCAGCAGGATCTCGTCCGGCCTCTTGCCCCGCCTCTTCGCATCTCTTCGGACGGAGGGGTGTCCCTGGATCTCGGGTGGGACGGTCTCGAGGGCTGCCTCGACTAGGATGATATGTAACATTCCTGCGGAACCTAAAATAGGCGGTATGGTTCTTAAGTCTGGATGGTGCTGCCCTTTGGCTGAGGAGTTCACTCTGGCTCCTATGAGGAGGCTTTTCCTGAAGCAGGGCGACTTGAGAGTAAGCGACGGCGCAGCCGAGGAGCTGAGGCGCGCCGTGGGCGATTACGGATCCAGGGTCGCCAAGGAGGCCGTGGCCCTGGCCGCGGGTGAGGGCAGGAAGACCGTTCTGGGCCGGGATGTTAGGGCCGCCAAGAGGCAATTTGATGCAGTGATGGCCGGGGCGTGACTGAATGGAAAGGCGCGGTATGCAGACGGGGTTACTCGGATTCATATTCGGTAGGCAGGCGGGCTACGTTAGGAGGCTGGCCCCCCTCTACATTATATGCGTGGCCGTCTTCGCGTTCTCTCTCGTCGTCGGGTACGGGATGGGGGAGAGCGTTGCGCCCACGGTCCTGGAGGATCTTTTGGGCGCGTTCCCGGACTTCGAGGAGTTCGACGTCGCTATGATCTTCCTGTTCATAGTCTTCAACAATGTCGCCAAGACTTTCCTTTTCATGGTGCTCGGGTTCCTCGGGAGCTTCCCCCCGCTCTACTTCAGCATAATGAACGGGTTCATCCTGGGCAGCTTCTCCTACTCCATCGCCTTGGAGAAGAGCCTAGCGTTCACGGTCGCGGCCATATTGCCCCACGGAATAATAGAGGTCCCCACCATCCTCCTCGGCTCCGCGGCCGGGATGGGCCTCGGCTACCAGCTGATCAACCGCCTGAGGGGGCGGGGGAGCATCGGCGTCGAGTTCATACTGGCCCTGAGGCTGTTCGTCACGAGGATCGTCCCGCTGCTCCTCATCGCCGCCGTCGTGGAGGTCACCCTCACCCCCTTCCTTGTTGTCATCCTCGGCTTCGCCTGACGCCCCCCGTTAGATATTTCAATGGGCAGCGTCTATGAAGGCGATATGATCTCGAAGGGCGACCTGAGGTTCAACTGCTGCGAGAGCGTCCTCATCAGGATCGACAGGGAGAGCCCCCTCTCCGGCTTCGACACCGACGTGATGAGGATAGCATCCGCCTTCGGAGGCGGCGTCGCGGGTTGGGGGAGCGTTTGCGGGGCCGCGAGCGGCGCGGCTATGGCCCTCGGCCTGATCTACGGGACGGACGGCGACGAGCACCCGGACGAATTTCAGGGGAAGAGGGACCGGCTGAGAGACAAGACGCAGCGGTTTCTGCGGGCCTTCGAGGAGGGGTTCGGCTCCGTGAACTGCATGGATCTCCTCCGGGTCGATAGGAGGACCGAGGAGGGCAGGAGACGCTACGACGAGCTGAAGGCCCAGGGGGTCTTCCGCTGCGGCGAGTACGTCGAGTGGGCCGCAGAAAAGGTACTAGAGATGTTGGATGGACGCTAGCCGTCACCGGATCGCTCCGCTGGCGATGAGCACTTTCACACAGCGGCGGCTCACTCTGAAGCCCTCTTCGGGTAAGCGTACCAGCCCAAAACGCTGTTATCCTGATAGACCATTTTTAGATTAGTCGATGCCGTCGATCACCAGAGACGAGGCCCTGAAACTGATCGAGGGGTCCAGCAAACACGCCCATTCCCGGCTGGCCAGCAGCATAATGAGGGCTCTGGCCGAATTTTTCCACGAGGATCCGGATGAATGGGGGCTGGTAGGGCTCCTCCACGACCTGGACTACGACGAGGTTCGCGGCGAGATGAGCGGGCACGGGATAGTGGCGGCCGAGATGCTCAGGGGCAGGCTGTCCGAAAGAGCACTGCACGCGATCATAGCCCACGACCACAGGACCGGTGTGAGACCCGAGAGCCTGCTTGACGAATCGCTCATCTTCGCGGACTCCCTCGCGGTCTTGATGGAGGATCAGGCGCTATACGCCTCGGCGGACGAATCTGCGTTGGACCGAGCGCTGAGGGACGAGTCGGAGGAAAAGCCCTGGATCGGGGACAACATCCGGTCCTACTGTGAGCGGAGGGGCGTCTCGGTCCCGCAGATATTGCGGAGGCTCCGATCCCTCAGAGCCTAAGCCTGCAATCCCCGAAGTAGGGGGCGACCCTTTCCCTGAACTCCCTAAGCTCGCCCACGCCGTAGGGCTCCACGCCCTCGAACCCGGCACACGGCTCCACACCAGGTCTGAACTGCTGTACTACGAACCTCTTGGACCCGGCGAGGGTCTGGGCGATCTCCTCGAGGTCGTCGCCGTCAAGGAGCCCCGGCACGACCGTTGTGCGGAACTCGTAGTCCACGTTTCCCCGCCTGAGGAGGCTCATGCTCTCGACGATCGCGTCCAGGTCGACCCTGCTCCTCACGACCTCGGGGTATCTCCTCAGCGGGGCCATCACGTCCAGTGAGACGTAGTCCACGACCCGCTCCTCCATGAGCTTCCTCAGCCTCTTCGGCTTAGTGCCGTTGGTGTCGAGCTTCACCAGGTAGCCGATGGACTTGACCCTGTAGGCGAAGGACAGCAGCCCGTTGTGGAGCGTCGGCTCCCCGCCGCCCAGGCACAGCCCGTCGAGGAAGTCCCTCACCCTGTAGAGGTGATCGAGGGCCTCCCTCTCAGGCACTAGTTCGGAGTCCCGGTGGTGGCGCAAGAGATCCAAGTCAGCGCAGAAGGGGCATCGGAAGTTGCACCCCGGGATCACCGCCTTCGCGCACAGCTTGCCCGGGTAGTCCCGCAGGCTGAGCTTCTGAAGCCTAAGGATCGGCAGCTGTCGCCTGACTCTTCCGCCCCCCCTTCTCATGCGGGATATTGGCCTGCACTCCCCCTCTCAGATTCGAGCTTCGCGTCTAAACCGAACGACGCCTAGGATTCTCACCGAACCCGACCTCAATCCACCAGGCCTTGCGTTGGTCCTCCCAGGGCGCCGTCATGAGTTCGGACATGGGCACTTAAACGTGTTGAGGTTATAAGCCTCCATGTGTCTGGGCTACTGGAGGTTCAGGAATTTGGTAAGAGGCATCGGAAAAGAGTTCATGACGAAAACCAGGTACAAGTTCTTGGAGCAGTCGGACCAGAACAAGGGGCTGCCGCAGCCCCCACTCGAGCTGGCCTACGATGAGTCCAAGGGAGTCGTCGACCTCCCCGCGCCCTCGGAGATGGGGGTCCCCCCCTTCGACCTGAGGGAGGCCATCGAGGGCCGGAGGAGTGTCAGGGAGTACTCGGATGCGCCCCTCACCCTCGGGGAGCTTTCGTGGCTGCTCTGGTGCACCCAGGGGGTGAGGGAGGTCGCGGGGACGACAGCCACCCTCAGGAACGTTCCATCGGCGGGAGCCCGCCACGCCTTCGAGACCTACATCCTCGTCAACTGCGTAGAAGGGCTCAGACCCGGCCTGTACAGGTTCTTGGCAATCGAGCACAAGCTCATGGAGATCGATCTGGAGGAGGGCCTTGCGGACAAGATCACAGAGGCCTGCTATAGGCAGAGCATAGTGAAGAGGAGCGCCGTCACCTTCATCTGGGTCGCGGTCACCTACAGAATGTGCTGGAGGTACGGCGAGAGGGGATACAGATACCTACACCTCGACGCCGGCCACGTCTGCCAGAACCTATACCTCGCCGCGGAGGCCGTTGGGAGCGGCGCCTGCGCCATAGGCGCATACTACGATGATAAGATCAACGGGGTCCTCAGGCTGGACGGCGAGGAGCAGTTCGTAATATACGTCGCCACAGTAGGAAAGAAAAAATAGAGAACTTGAACCCCTTCGCAAAATGCGATGATATACCCCTTTTTATCCATGAAGCTTTTCAAGAAAAATTAGGTTGAGAAGTGCCGGGGATTTCGGGCAGGCTACTTGATGGACTCGGCGAAATCTTTTCCGAAGGCCTTACACTTTTCGAGGTACACGTCGGCGTGGTACTTTATGTTCGAGCCGGTCTCGACGCAGACGTCGTCCGAGACCCTGTAGCCTATTTCCTGTACCATCGCCTTGAGCTTCTCCTCCATGACCCAGGCGCCGTCCCAGCCGTAGCTGCCGAAGATGGCCGCGCGCTTGCCCTTCACGTCCATCTTCCCGGCCTTAACATACGCCTTCATGTTCTCCAAGAAGCTCCTCATCCCCTCGGTCACATTGGCGTATATGCACGGCGAGCCGAACGCCACGCCGTCCGCCTTCGCAAGCATCGACAGTGAGAATGGCTCGCCTATCTTCTTGACCTCAACGACGGTCCCGACGACGGAGCCCGCGCCCTCGGCTATCGCCTTGGCCATCTTCTCCGTGCTCCCGCCGAGGCTGTCGTAGACGATCATTATCTTCATGTCACTCCCATCCTTCACAACGCCAGAAGACCATAGTCCTCCGAGATGTTCGGCTTATCTCTCTGTAACGGCTTATTTATACGTTGCTTAGAGGCCCCGAAGAACGTAATTACGAGCTGAGCAAGGGTGTTCATGAAAGTTCGGGTGCCGACACCTGTAAATATCGGCCTGAACATTGAAACCAGAAGGTCCGGAGTTGCTCTCAGGGGATGAGAGTTTGGTCAGGGTAGGGGAGAGGCTATGCAAGACGATCATGGGCCGGAGCGGCATCAGCAGCGTCGACTACGCCATCAACCCCTACCTTGGGTGCCAGCACGGGTGCGTCTACTGCTACGCAAGGTTCATGTCCAGGATGGGCCACGCCGGCGAGCCGTGGGGCTCCTTCGTCGACATCAAGGTGAACGCGCTGGAGAGGCTCAGGCTCGAGGCCCCCAGAAAGAGGAGGGGCATCGTCCTCCTCTCGAGTGTCACCGACCCATACCAGCAGCTGGAGCGGAAATACCAGCTGACCAGGGGGGCCCTAGAGATCCTCCTGGAGCACCAGTTCCCCATCTCTATCCTGACGAAGTCGGACCTCGTCCTCAGGGACTTGCGCTTGCTGGGCGGGTTCGACGCCTGCGAGGTCGGCTTCACCATCACGGCCCTGGACGACGACGTGCGGAAGGCCTTCGAGCCCTACGCATCGCCGGTCGAGGCGAGGCTAAGCGCAATCAAGGAGCTGAGCGGGGCGGGCATACCGACGTACACCTTCCTGGGCCCCATCCTACCCTACCTCTCGGAAGAGGGTTTGGAGCCCCTCCTCGATGAGCTTGCCGGGAGCGTCACCCACATCCTAGTTGACAGGCTGAACATAAAGTGCGGGAACATCACGACGATCCGCAGCGCACTCTCTACTCACTACCCTGATCTGCAGCCGATCTTCGAGTCCGCGCTGGGCCCCGAATCGAGATATTATGACATGTTCAAGAGAAGGGTGGAGGAGTTGTGCCACGTGCGCGGCATACCCTGCGACGTTGTCTACTGATTGAAGCTCTTCTCTGTGATCTCGATGTCGTGGCCGTCGGGGTCCTTGAAGAAGGCGATTCTGGAGCCGTCGTCCAGAGTCCTTTTCCTCAGCTCAAGGCCCATGGCCTCAAGTTTAGAAACTAGGCTGTCGTAGTCGTCGATGTGGATTGCGATGTGGCTCCAGCTCCCCTCCGGAGCCTCGCACGGCGCCCCGGGGCGCTGTATGAGCTCGAGCAGGCACCCGCCGATGTCCAGGAAGGCGATTTTCGAGGCGCCGGCTTCCATCCTGTGGTGCACGGGGAAGCCGAATACCTCGTCGTAGAAGCCCAGGGATCTCTCCAAGTCTTTGACGTAGATTCCGATGTGGTCCACTTCTGGCATTGTTGTCAGCCCTAGCCGTACTTTATCTTCGCCTGCGCTGCGGCCAGCCTCGCGATGGGCACCCTGTAGGGGCTGCATGAGACATAGTCGAGGCCGATGATGTGGCAGAAGTCGATGCTGTGGGGGTCACCGCCGTGCTCGCCGCAGATGCCGATCTCCAGCTTGGGGTTCGTCTTCCTCCCCTTCTCCACGCAGATCTTCATGAGCTGGCCGACGCCGTCCCAGTCGAGCTGCTGGAAGGGGTTGGCGGGCAGAAGCCCGCGGTCCACGAAGTTTAGGAGGAATTTGCCCTCCGCGTCGTCCCGGGAGATGCCGTAGGTCATCTGGGTGAGGTCGTTTGTGCCGAAGCTGAAGAAGTCAGAGGCCGTAGCTATCTCGTCGGCTGTGAGAGCTGCTCTAGGAACCTCGATCATCGTTCCGAACATGTAGTGGAGGTCGACGCCCTTCTCGGCCATCACCTGCTTTGCCACCCTCTCGAGCTTCATCCTCTCGGCGTGGAGCTCGTTGATGTGGCTCGTCAGAGGGATCATGACCTCCGGGTGGACGTCGTAGCCCCTCTTCGCCACGTTGCAGGCCGCCTCGAATATGGCCTTGACCTGCATCTCCGTGAGGCCCGGGTACATGAGCCCCGCGCGGCAACCCCTGAGGCCGAGCATCGGGTTCGTTTCCCAGAGGCTCTCCACGACCCTCATGATCTTCTCCTTCTCCGCTAGCTGCTCCGGGTCCTTTCCAGTGAGCCGGAGGGTGATCACATCCTCGAGGAGCTGCTCGCGGGGCGGGAGGAACTCGTGCATCGGCGGGTCTATGAGCCGGATGATGACGGGCAGCCCGTCCATGGCCTCGAAGATCCCCTCAAAGTCCTTCCTCTGGAAGGGCAGCAGGGCGTCCAAGGCCTTCCTGTACTCCCCGACCGCCGGGTCGGCCTCGGCCTCCCTCTTGAGCCTCTCGATCTCCTGCTTGAGCTCCTCGTTTCCAGGCTCGCCCTCGAGCCTGTTCTCCAGGTCTGCGATCCTCCTCAGTAAGGGCGCCACCGCGTCGGACTGGAGGATCATCTTGACGATGTTCTCCCTGCGGCTGATCTCCTCGCCCTCCTGGTCGAAAAACATGTGCTCGGTCCGGGTGAGCCCTATGCCCTCTGCGCCGAACATCCTCGCCCTCCGGGAGTCCTCGGGGTTGTCAGCGTTCGTCCTCACGCCGAGGCTGCGGACCTCGTCGGCCCAGGCCAGGGCTATCACGAGCTCCTTCTCCTCCTCGAACTTGGGGGCCATGGTGTCTATGACCCCGGCGAACACCTCGCCCGTGGCGCCGTCTATCGAGATGAAGTCGCCCTCCTTGAACACCCTGTCGCGGACCGTAAAAATGCGGTCCTGCAGGTTGATCCTTATCTCCTCTGCGCCCGCGACGCACGGCTTGCCCCAACCCCTCGCGACGACGGCCGCGTGGGAGGTCCCCCCGCCGTGCTGGGTCAGGAAGCCCTTGGAGACGATCATGCCGTTCACGTCGTCGGGGGTCGTCTCTGGCCTGACCAGAATGACACTCTCGCCGGCCTTGCCCATCTCCTCGGCCCTGTTGGCGTCGAAGATGACGATCCCCGTGGCGGCGCCTGGCGACGCGTTCAGCCCGACCGTTAGGAGGTCGCCCCTCCCTCTCGCCCTCTCCTTGGCCTCGGGGTCGAACTGGGGGTGGAGCAGCTGGTCGACCTGGTTCGGGGTCACCCTCATCAGGGCCGTCTCCCTGTCTATCAGCCCCTCGTTGCACATGTCGACGGCGATCTTCACGGCGGACTTAGCGGTCCTCTTCCCCGTCCTCGTCTGGAGGATGTAGAGGACGCCGTTCTCTATGGTGAACTCCATGTCCTGCATGTCCCTGTAGTGGGCCTCCACGCTCTCTGCGATCTCCTCTAGCTGCTCGTAGAGGTCAGGCTGCTCCTTCTGGAGTTCAGCGATCTTGATGGGTGTTCTGATGCCGGCGACGACATCCTCCCCCTGGGCGTTGAAAAGGAGCTCGCCGAAGAGGCCCCTGTCTCCGTTCGCCGGGTCGCGGGTGAACAGGACCCCGCTCCCCGAGTCCCAGCCCATGTTCCCGAAGACCATGATCTGGACGTTGCAGGCGGTCCCCATGTCGTCGGGGATCCCCTCGGCCCTCCTGTAGGTGACCGCCCTCGGGATGTTCCAGGAGTTGAACACCGCTGCGATCGACAGCTCCAGCTGCTCGTAGGGGTCGGTCGGGAAGGGATCGCCCACCTCCTTCTCGTAGACCCTCTTCTGGCCCTCGACCGTGCGCTTGAGGCCCTCGACGCTGATCTCGGTGTCGCCCTTCGCCCCCTCCCGCTTCTTCTCCTCCCTGTGGACCTCGTCGAACTTCTCCCTCTCGGCGTCCATGACGACGTCGCCGAACATGGTGATGAGCCTGCGGTAGGCGTCGTAGACGAACCACTCTTCACCGGTGAGCTTCACGAGGCTGGCCGCCACCTCGTCGTTGAGCCCGAGGTTGAGGACGGTGTCCATCATCCCGGGCATCGAGACCGGGGCCCCGCTCCTCACCGAGACCAGCAGCGGGTTCTCCGGGTCCCCGAAGCTCTTACCTGTCCTCTTCTCGAGGCTCCTGACGTGCTCCAAGACCTCCTCCCAGAGGCCCTCCGGGAACTCCCCGCCGGCCTCGAAGAAGTCCTTGCAAGTCTTGGTCGTTATGATGAAACCCGGTGGAACCCTGAGCCCGAGGTTCGTCATCTCGGCGAGGTTCGCCCCCTTCCCCCCGAGGAGGTCCCTCATGTCCTTGTTGCCCTCCTCGAAGTCGTACACCCGCTTGACCACTATCCGCCTCTCCCTATCTCACATTTCTACAAAGGGGGTTGCTCATAAGTTTACCTTCTACGTCACCTGTTGCTACGACCAGAAAACGATATCTTTAGAATCGATACAGATTGTACGATTCGAGTTGTCCGATCTGGAGGGTTTGAAGGAGAGAGTCAAAGAGGCCGTCGAGGAGCAGAGGGAAAGCCTATTCGAGATGAGCAACTGGCTCTACGAGAACCCGGAGCTGGGGAGCGAGGAGTTCAAGGCTACCAAGCTGTTGACGTCCGATCTTGAGGAGCACGGCTTCCGCGTGGAGCGGGGGCTCCTCGGAATGCCCACGGCATTCTGCGCCGGTTTCAGGGGTAAGGGGGATGGTCCGAGGGTCGCCGTCCTCGCCGAGTACGACGCCCTCCCAGGCGTCGGCCACGGGTGTGGCCACAACCTCATAGCCGCCTCCGCGATCGGCGCAGGGATAGCCGCGAGCAGGGTCGTCGACGAGCTGGACGGCGAGGTCCTGGTCGTCGGGACGCCCGCGGAGGAGGGCAGGGGCCCGAGCGGCGGCAGCAAGGTCATCATGGCCAACAACGGGTTCTGGGACGACATCGACGCCGCCGTCATGCTCCACCCGTCGACGAGGTACAGCGTTGGGGGCAGGTCCCTCGGGATCTGGACCGTGAAGATGGAGTTCGAGGGCCAGACCTCCCACGCCGCCGCCAGCCCCCACGAGGGGATCAACGCCCTCAACGCTGCGGCCCTCGCCTACATGGCGACCCACATGCTCAGGCAGGAGGCGAGGAGGGACGCCAATTTGGTGATCCACGGCATCATCTCCGAGGGCGGCCTCGCGTCCAACGTGATCCCCGACAGGGCCGTCTGCGACTTCGGCGTGAGGAGCAGCGACGACGCGTACCTCGAGGAGATGGTCGGAAAGGTGGCCCGCTGCGCCGAGGGGGCGGCGCTTGCGACTGGTGCCGGGGTTAAGGTCACTAAGAGGAAGCTGTACAGCGGGAAGAAGATCAACGAGCCCCTCGTCGAGGTGCTCTGGAACAACTACGCATCCCTCGGCGTCGAGATGAGCCACTGGAAGGAGACCATCAACGGGATGCCGATGGCCTCCACCGACTTTGGCGACGTCTCCCAGAGGATACCCACCGCAGGCTCCAACATCAAGATCGCGGAGCCTGGAACCCCTGGCCACAGCAGGCAGATGGCCGATGCGTCGGTGACCGCCGAGGGGCTGGAAGCGATGATCGTCGGCACCAAGGCGCTGGCGATGACCCTTGTAGAGCTCCTAGCCGAGCCGGAAAAGATCAGACAGGCCAAGGAGTATTTCAACAACCCTTCCCGTAATGGGATTTGAGGAAAGAATCCTTAGACGAAGAAGATCGAAAAAAGAAACGCGTTAATACCCCTCGTACCGTATATCCGCCCTGACTCTTTTTCTCCTTGATCCGAACTTATAGTGGGATATACTTACAGCTCAAAGAAATTTTTGGAATATTTAGGGTGGGTTAATTTTCTCAAGCAGGGGCGTCATGTCGGATCTCCTTATGTCCAGGCCCAGCTCCTTCGGCTCCAGTCCCATGGAGAGGCCCAGGAGATCGACATAGTGCATCACAGGCATCCTGTAATCCACTCCTTTCTCCGATTTCAGCCGGATCTGCCCCATCTCGAGCTGCATTATGCAGAATGGGCAAGAGGTTATCACGCAGTCGGCGCCCTGCTTGCTCGCGCTGTCCAGTATCATCTCAGCCAATATAGCGGCCGCCTTCTCCGATATCTCGCCGAAGAAAGAGCCGCAGCCGATGCAGCAGCTGGTCTTTTCGTGGTAATCCACGCTCTCCGCCCCGGTGACCTTTATGAGGCTGTCGAGCTTCTGGGGGAACTCCGAGTCGTCGAACTTCGTGTACCTGCTGGGGAGGAAGATGTGGCATCCGTAGAACGGTGCCGCCTTTATGCCCTCTAGCGGGTTGCGGATCCTATCCTTGAGCCTCTTGATGGTGTAGTCGTTGTAGAGGGCCGTGATGACCTGCTCGATCTTTACTCCGCTCCTGTACTCCTTGCCCACCTGCCTCAGGATGCCGTTCACGTCCCTCCTTAGGTCATCGTTAGTGTCGAGGAGGTACTTCGCCCTCGAGAGGTTGCCGAAGCAGCTCGAACAAAGGGTCAGCATGGGCATGTCAAACTCGTCAGCGATACAGAGGTTCCTCGATGTAAGGGCAAGCCCTCTCGTGTAGTCGAAGCTATGGACCAGGCAAGCGGGCATGCAGCAGTTGAAGTCGTTCGACTGTTCAAGCCCGATGTCGAGGGCCTCGAAGACCTTCCTCATGGAGACTTCGTAGCCGAGCTCTCTCACCGAGGCGACGCACCCTGGGTAGAGGAGGTACTCTAGGCTCATGTCCGCAGCCTCCTAAGGAACTCCTCTCCCATGATCTTCCTCTGCTCCTCCAAGGCCTCCTCCGAGATGGTGGGCCCTATCGGCGGCAGGCCGTAGTCCTCCCGCCAGTCGTCGAAGTCCTCAAAAACGGGTATCGACCTGCCCGACCTCACGATCTCCTGCATTATCGCCCTGGGGTTAGCTGGTATGTACCCCCTCTCAACGGCCAAGTTCCTAGTGAGGAGGAATATTTCCGTAGGCTGGATGCCCTGGGGGCACCTCTCGGTGCATTTGTAACACCAGGCACATAGCCAGAACTCCTCGCTCTTGATGAGCTCGTCGAGGTCGAAGATCACCCTCTGGAGCAGGATCCTCGGGTTGTAAGTCTCGGGGATCGCCCTCGCCAGGGGGCAGCTCGCGGTGCACATGCCGCAGTTTTCGCAGTAGGTGAGCTTCTTCTCGTCTATCAACCTGCCCAATAGCTCCCTTGATGTCACCATGCCGCTGCATCCACCAAAGAATCCACTTGTTTCTTTACTCTAAATACCATAAGAAAAATATTCCTTTTAAGTTTATAAATTGTTGAATTTGTGCCATTTAATTTTTACTTTGTAATAAAATAATCAGTATAAATGTAACATTTAGTCCTTTCTGTTATCAGATAAAATTTAAATTCACCCGATAAGGAGGTTAGAGGAGTCGTGGGAAGTGCCTGAAAATTGTGTAATCCTTTCATTTTTACTGATTTAATGAAAACTCCTTTTAAACAAAGGGAAAAAGGGACCTAGCTTGAGCGACATAAGGGATCAGCAGGAAGAGTTCATCGCCATACTGCTGCAGAGGGCCGTGAGTGAGACCGCCGAGGTTTGCGACCAGTGCGGCAAGTGCTCCTCGTCGTGCCCGGTCTCCAAGTACATAGAGGGTTTCAACCCCCGCCAGCTCATCGCGAAGGTGTCCCTCGGGAAGCTGGAGGAGCTCCTCAGGTCGGAACTGCTCTGGACCTGCACCTCCTGCCTGAAGTGCAAGGAGAGGTGCCCCGAGCAGATCTCGCCCTACGACGTGATACTGGTGCTCAGGACCCTGGCGTACCGGGCGGGCTACGAGCACCCGTCAGGCTACGACGACTTCATCAAGGCCGTCGTGGAGAAGGGGCTTTCCAGCGAGCCCCAGCAGGTCCGGGCCAGGAAGGGCGGCAGGCGCGACAGGGAGTCCCTCGGGCTGCCCCCAGTGGAGAAGCCCAAGGACATGGAAGCGTTCCACGAGAACCTGAAGAAGCTTTCATAGGAGGAGCGGATCTTGAAGTACGCATTTTACCCGGGTTGCACAGTTCAGGCTGAGCAGTTCGGATACGAGGCATCGGTCAGGGAGGTGCTGCCTAGGATCGGCGTCGAGCTCGTCGACATGGAGGGGACCAGCTGCTGCGGGTTCCCGGCCTTCAGCAGCGTGTACCCGTCGGCCTGGTACTACCTCTCCGCGCGGAACATGGCGATCGCGGAGCGCATCGGGCTGGATCTCTTCCCCCTCTGCAACGGTTGCTACATGTCCTTCGCGGAGACCAAGCACCACCTCGAGGTCAACCCGAGAACCAGGGATTCCATCAACGAGGATCTGAAGAAGGAAGGGCTGACGTACACGGGGAATGTGAGGATAGTCCACATACTCGAGATCCTCCATGACATCATAGGAGTCGACACGATAGGGGCCAACGTGATCAGGCCTATAAAGGGCCTGAAGTTCGCGACTCATCCGGGCTGCCACGCAATAAGGGGCGGGGAGCTGAACCACACGGACGATCCGGAGAACCCCCAGGAGCTCGAGGACCTGATGAGGGCCCTCGGTGCCGACGTGATGGACTACCCCGAGAAGACCGACTGCTGCGGCTCTTCCCTGGCGATCGCCTCTGGCAGGACTACACTCCTGATCGCGGGGGAAAAGCTCCAGTCCGTCAAGAAGTTCGGGTTCGACGGCCTAGTCACCGTCTGCCCCTTCTGCTTTAAGGTATTCGACAACAGGCAGAGGGCCATCCAGGGGGCTATGGGGGACAGGTCCCTGGAGGTGCCGGTCTTCTACTACACCCAGCTTCTGGGCCTCGCCATGGGGCTTGGGCCCGAAAAGCTCGGGCTCGACCTGAACCTGAGCCCGATAGACCCCGTGCTCGAGAGGATTCTGGAGGAATAACGTTGGAAGGGAGCGTCTTGGTGATAGGCGGGGGCGTGGCCGGCCTGCAGGCCTCCCTCGGCCTCGCGAACCAGGGGATTCATGTCCACCTCGTAGAGAAGGCCCCCTACATCGGGGGCGTCATGGCGCAGCTGGACAAGACCTTCCCCACCCTGAACTGCTGCATCTGCATCCTGGAGCCCAAGATGATCGAGTGCTACAGGCACCCCAACATAGAGGTTCACACCCTCTCGGAGGTCGTCGATGTCGACGGCTCGAAGGGGCACTTCGCCGTGAGGGTTGTCCAGAGGCCGAGGCACGTGGACCCATCCAGGTGCACCAGGTGCGGGGCCTGCATCGAGAGCTGCCCTGCTACCGTCTCGGACGATTTCCAGACGGGGTTCGAGCCCCGGAAGGCCGTCTATATCCCGTTCCCACAGGCGGTGCCCTACGCGCCCTCCATAGACGAGGGGGCCTGCCTCCACTTCAAGGGTGGCGGCTGCAGGGCCTGCGAGGAGGTCTGCCCTGTTGGTGCCATCAGGCTGGGGGAGGGCGTGAGGGTGAGCAAGCTGAACGCCTCCTCGATAATCGTCGCGACCGGGTTCCAGCAGTACGACCCGACTGAGATGGGGGAGTACGGGTACAACAGGTACGAGAACGTGATCACTTCCCTCGAGTTCGAGAGGCTAATTTCACCCTACGGGCCTACAGGCGGCGAGCTGGAGCGTCCATCGGACGGAAAGCTCGCCAAGAGGGTCGCCTTCGTCCAGTGCGTCGGCTCGAGGAGCCACAGGGACGGCGTTGGCGTCCCCTACTGCTCGGGCATATGCTGCATGTACACGGCCAAGGAGGCCGTCACTGTCAAGGAGAAGTACCCCGACTCTCAGATCAACGTCTTCTACATCGACATCAAGGCTTTCGGCAGGGACTACCAGGACCTCGTCAACAGGGCCCGGGATGAGCTCGGCGTCGAGTACATCAGGGGCAAGCCCGGAGAGATCAGGGAGAACCCCCTCACAAAGGACCTGTACGTCTGGTACGAGAACACCGACACCGGTGAGATAGGGAGGAAGGAGGTAGACCTGGCCGTCCTCTCGGCCGCGGTTCTCCCCAGGTTCGAGAACGTCAGGCTCGCCGGAGCCCTTGGCGTCGAGCTGGACGAGTTCGGCTTCTTCAGGGTCGAGGACCACTTCCTCAGCCCCCTGGAGACCACGAGGGAGGGGATCTACGTCTGCGGCTGCAGCCACGGGCCCCGGGACATCTCCGACTCGGTGACCGAGGCGAGCGCGGTGGCACTGAAGGCAGCCGGGGACATTCGACTCGCGGCGGGAGACTCGGGGGGCTGAGAATGTCGGGGAATGTTTCAAGTCCACGGGTCGGCGTGTTCGTATGCCGGTGCGGCAAAGATATCGGCGGAGTAGTCGACGTACCCGCCATGGTAGAGTACGCCAAGGGCATCCCGGGCGTGGCCCACGCGGAGGAGGACGCCTTCGCCTGCTCGACCACAGGGCTCGAGAGGATTGAGGACGCCATCAGGAGTAACAACCTTGAGAGGGTCGTCGTCGCGGCCTGCACGCCGAGGACCCACGAGGCCGTCTTCCAGTCGGCCCTGGAGAGGGCCGGCCTGAACAAGTACCTCGTCGAGATGGCAAACATCCGGGAGCAGTGCAGCTGGGTCCACAGGGAAGAGCCCGGGGAAGCGACGGATAAGGCGAAGGACCTCATGAGGATGGCTGTGGCGAAGGCCCGCCTGCTGAGCCCTTGGGAGGACCCGGAGGTGAAGCAGAACCCCAACGTCCTCGTGATAGGCGGCGGGATATCGGGAATGTCGTCATCGCTCTCCCTGGCGGACCTCGGGTTCCACGTTCACCTAGTCGAGAAGGAGGCGGTACTCGGCGGGATGCTCAGGAGCCTCCACAAGCTTTCGCCCACGATGAGGGACAGCTCCGAGGTCCTGGAGCACATGCTCATGTCGGTGGAGGACAACCCGAACATCGAGGTCCACAGGTCATCAAGGGTTAAATCCGTAACAGGGGCCATCGGCAGCTTCGACGTCGAGGTCGAGTCGGAGGGGGCCGAAAAGGAGGCCTTCAACGTGGGCAGGGTGATCGTGGCCATAGGGTCCGACATACTCAGGCCCCAGGGCCTTTACGGCTACGGCCAGGATGAGAGGATAATAACTCAGCTCGACCTCGAGGGGATGCTCAGGAAAGGCGGCGTGAGGGGCGTCAGCACGGTCGTCATGATCCAGTGCGCCGGCTCCCGCTGCGAGGAGCGTCCCTATTGCTCGAGGATCTGCTGCAACACGGCCCTCAAGAACGCACAGATCCTGAGAGAGCTCAGCCCTGATATAGACGTCTACGTCATCTACAAGGACCTCCAGACCTACGGCATCGAGTCATCGGCGCTGGAGCTGAACACCAAGAGGAAGGGTGTGAAGCTGATCAAGTACCAGGACAACAAGCCCCCCGTGGTAACGCCGGGCGAGGACAGCATCTCGGTCAGGGTGTTCAGCCCCACGATAAACGAGGAGATGGAATTCAACGCGGACCTCGTGGTCCTGTCCACACCCCTCATTCCGGTGGAAGGAGCGCCGGAGATCTCCGAGATGCTCAGGCTCCCCTTGGATGACTTCGGATTCTTCAGGGAGGTCCACCAGCTGAGCCCCCTCGAATTCGCGACGGAGGGGGTCTACGTCTGCGGAACGGCCCGGGCGCCAAAGGACGCCGTTGAGAGCATATCCGAGGGGCTCGGCGTCGGCTCGAAGGCGGCGGAGAACAGGTTCAGCCGCAGACGGGGTAGAGGGGCGGCTTTCGCCGAGATCGACGAGAAGAAGTGCAGCGGGTGCGGGATCTGCATAGAGCTCTGCCCCTACAACGCAATCCGCAAGGACGAGCTCGGGATCTCGAGGGCCGATAGCTCCCTCTGCGGCGGCTGCGGCGTCTGCGCCGCCAGCTGCCCCGAGCGGGCAATAACGATACACCACTTCACCGACGACCAGCTCGAGGCGCAGATCCTCGCCGCCGTCGGTAGGAGGTCCGGAAAATGACCGAGTACGAGCCCCGCCTGATAGGTTTCCTGTGCAACTGCTGCGGCTACGCCGTAGCCGACCTAGCCGGGATCAGCAGGATTCAGTACCCCCCCAACATCCGCTTCCTCCGGGTCATGTGCTGCAGGAGGGTTGACCCCTCCATGCTGCTCGGGGTCTTCTCGGAGGGGATCGACGGCGTCATGATCACGACCTGCACACTCGGCGGCTGCAACTACATCAGGAACCACGAGCAGGTCGAGACGAAGTACCACTTCACGAGGAAGCTGCTGGAGAAGGCCGGCTTCGAGCCCGAGAGGCTGGCCCTCGAGTACATATTCGCCTCGGAGGGTCAGAAGTTCGCGGACCAAGTGGACGCTTTCATAGACAAGGTCAGGGGGCTGGGCCCGTCGCCCGTCTCAGGCGACTCGCCGGACCCCGGGCTGCTGCTCAACCTCAGGGCAGCGAAGGCCGCTGCTGAGAACTACAGGCTAAGAGCCCTCGTTGGGAAGGAGGAGAAGCTCATCAAGGAGGGGAACATCTACGGGGAGCCCGTCGCGCAGGAGGAGTTCGACGAGGTGATGGACGAAGCCGTCGAGAGCGAGTACGTCCACCAGAAGATCCGCCTCTCCCTGCTCCGGGAGCCCTCGTCAGTCAAGGGGCTCTCCGAGAGGCTGGGCATCGACCCCAGGAAGGTCCTGGAGCACATCGTCGCGATGCGCCAGCTGGGCTGGGTCGACGTCCAGGAGATACGCGGCAGCTCACCCATCTACTCGGCGGTGGAGGTGTCGGAATGAGGAAAGTCGGGGCGGTGATGGTCGTCGGCGGTGGCATAGCCGGCATACAGGCGAGCCTGGACCTAGCTGATTCGGGGTTCAAGGTCTACATGGTGGAGAAGGAGCCGAGCATCGGCGGCGTCATGACCCAGCTGGACAAGACCTTCCCGACGAACGACTGCGCAATGTGCATCCTCGCCCCGAAGCTCGTAGGAGCCGGGAGGCACCCGAACATCCAGATCGTGCCCTACTCAGAGCTGAAGAGGGTGGAGGGGGAGGAGGGCGACTTCAGGGTAACCCTCAACAAGAAGGCGATGAGGGTCGACCCCGAGAAGTGCACGGGCTGCGCCATCTGCGCCCAGAAGTGCCCCGCCTCGGCCATCGACGAGTACAACGAGGGCCTCAGCAAGCGGAGGGGGATCTTCATCCGATACTCCCAGGCCGTGCCACTCATCTTCGCCATCGACAAGGAGAAGTGCATCGGCTGCGGCATCTGCAAGGAGGTCTGCAAGGCCGAGGCCATCCACTACGACGAGAAGGACACGGAGGTCGAGTTCGAGGTCGGGTCCATCATCCTCGCCCCGGGCTTCGAGGAGTTCGACCCAAGGATAGTCACCGAGTACGGCTACGGTCGGTACCCCAACGTCGTGACTAGCATCGAGTTCGAGCGCATCCTGAGCGCTACGGGCCCCTACCGGGGCGTCGTGCTCAGGCCCTCCGACGGCGAGCTCCCTGGGAAGGTGGCCTTCGTCCAGTGCGTCGGCAGCAGGGACGAGAGGGTCGGCAACCCCTACTGCAGCGGCGTCTGCTGCATGTACACCATAAAGGAGGCGGTCATAGCCGAGGAGCACAACCCCGGGCTGAAGCCCTCCATCTTCTTCATGGACGTCCGCGCCTTCGGCAAGGAGTTTGACGACTACTACGCCAGGGCAGAGGAGGAGCACGGGGTCAAGTTCATCAGGAGCAGGGTCTCCCATACCGATCAGGACCCCGAGACCAAGGACCTCTTCGTCACCTACGTCGAGGACGGCGAGGTCAAGAGGGAGAGGTTCAACATGGTGGTCCTCTCCGTCGGTATGAACCCCCCGGCGGACGCCGGGAGGCTCGCCGAGGTCATCGGCTTCGAGCTCAACGAGCACGGATTCGCAAAGACCGGGCTCTTCACCCCGCTGGAGACGACCCGCCCGGGCGTCTACGTGTGCGGGGCCTTCGCATCGCCTAAGGACATCCCCGACAGCGTCGCCCAGGCGAGCGGGGCCGCCGCGAAGGCAGAGAGGGCGATCGCATTCGAGAGGGGCACCCTCGTAACAAGCGAGGAGTACCCCGCCGAGAGGGACATCTCGGGAGAGGAGCCCCGGATCGGCGTCTTCATCTGCCACTGCGGCATCAACATCGGAGGCGTCGTGAACGTCCCGGAGGTAATGGAGTACGCGGGCACCCTATCGGGCGTCG
>Ga0224501_10001425_pt1 | contig 18573 bp, 20 predicted proteins | sample SF_Oct11_sed_USG_4_FD_169105 | JGI IMG/M metagenome (GOLD analysis project Ga0224501, IMG submission 169105) | Sediment microbial communities from San Francisco Bay, California, United States - SF_Oct11_sed_USGS_8_1 | ecosystem: Environmental > Aquatic > Marine > Sediment | place: USA...
TAAAGCCTACGTTTTCTTTCTCGCGCGCTGATTTTCGTATAATCCAGTGATGATTAGTCGTTTTCTCTGAATCTGTTTGTAGCCTATCGGTTTATTGGAAGAAACGTGCAGAACAATGTTGGATCGCGCGCGCGCGCCTAATGGATACCATTGAATATGCTGAAGCAGAAAGGTATTTTCTGAGAAGAAACAATATTTTGTAGCTTCTACAACTAAGATAGTTGAGGGATTGTGTTGGATATTATTGAAGAGTTCAAGCGTTATCGCGAACGGATGAATGCAGAGATTCTCACTAGAGGTGGCCTTGGGATTAAACGTTTTTTCGCGTTGGATGATCGTGTGTACGAGAAAGGAGTTTTGGATGTCAGAACCAAAGAGCTGATGGGGTTGGTTGCTTCTACCGTATTGCGCTGCAATGATTGCATCGTTATCACGTTATCCGCTGCGTGCAGGAGGGCGTTTCCGACGCGGAGTTTTTTGAAGCTTTAAACGTTGCATTAGTTGTTGGGGGGTCGATTACAATTCCCCATATACGTCGAGCAGTAGAGACACTTGACCAGTGTAGAGAGAAGCAAAGAAAAGGCGAGTCCCTTGAAGTTTAACGCGCCCAAAGAAACAGCGAAATTAAAATAAACGCTTATGTAACGTTTAAAGACATATTACGGGCAGCAGACAAAGTCGAAGACGCCTAACCCCTAAATGGATCAATTCAGAAATCTACAGAGGGCAAATGTGTGAAGGAAAAGAGGGAATTGTCGAATTTCCTTACTGAAAAAATACGAGGGATTGTGAATGGCAAACTAGACAGAGATGGAAAACTGAAGGCCATCTGTAGACTGCTTAGGGATAATGTTTCCGATTATGATTGGGTCGGTTTCTATCTTGTAGATAGGAAAAGAGAAAATGAGCTTCTACTTTGTTCCTTTGAAGGAGAACCCACAGAACATGTGAGAATACCGTTTGGTAGGGGCATATGCGGTCAGGCGGCAAAGCTGAGAGAGACGTTTGTTGTACAGGATGTTTCGAAACAGATGAACTATCTCTCATGCAGTCCAAAGGTAAAATCTGAAATCGTTGTACCGATTTTCAAGAACGGAGAAATCGTCGGTGAACTCGACATAGATTCTCATACTCTTTCATCCTTCACTAACGAAGACAAGGCGTTTCTCGAGAAGATATGTGGAATCGTGTCTAAACTTCTTTGAAGTTTTCCGCGCTTAAACTGTGTCCAACAAATTTGAAATATGTCATCTCACGGAGATTGACCTAGTTCTTTGCCACAGCTATAACAGAATTTAGCGTCAGTACGATTCTTTTCTCCACAATGTAAACAGACTACAGCTTCTTCACTTATTGATTCTCGAATGCTTTCTCTTGCAGATTTGAATGCTTTCTCTATTTCCTTGCCAGCAGTTGTAAACGCTTTCTCGATTTCTTCGCCAATGTTAGAAAATTCATCTTTCACTTCTGCCCATGAAATGGAAACACCTGCTTCTACTCCTTTTCTAGTCCTAACGCCACATTTGGGACAGAAATATGCGTCTTCGGGAAGTTCTGCACCACACTTAGAACAAAACACCAGTGATACCTCCTGCATCAAAAGGATAAGAAGAAGGATTTAAATTTTGAGCGCTTTTTCGGTTCTCATCTAGTCTATCTTAATCTTCTTTCAGCATCTTTAAGCATTTTGATTACTGGAAGATGATACGGGCATTTTTCCTCACACTCACTACGTTCAGTACAACTGTTAACCCTTGTACGCAGCTTTGGATATTGTTCTACAGTCCATCTCTTTATGTTATGAAAACTGTAGTAGGTATCCCATCTTAGAATTGTAGGTATTTCCACACCGTCTGGACATGGCATACATAGCCCACGTTCTCGACAGAATGGTTCAGGTGGCAGTTCTCCAAATCTGTAGGCTATCTTCTCTTCATCAGTAAGGCCCTTGAAATCTTCTGCGACCTTGGCAACATAGTCTACTTCTTTCGTAGAACGCAGTCCAGGTATAATAGTGCCCATATCATGCGCCAACACAAATCTCAGTGAACGCTCTGCTCTTTCTCTCGAGAGCGCTATAATTGGTATGCCTCCAAAACCGACAACTGAAACTTGCAAACCTGTTCTTCCTAGTCTTCTTTTATGCATAACTATCCTACGCCCTTCGAAAGTTGAGACGTGAATCATATAAAAAGTTGTCTTCTCCTTGTGGACGGTGCTAAGTCTACCTCTCTCTAGCCTCTTATTTCTCTTCAACCTCATTTTTGAAGAAACACTTCGGAGAGAAAACTATGACAATAACACGCGTTCTGAATCATATGACAAAATCTGATATATTTCTATTATAATAATTTTGTTTATATACGAATTATTTGATACATATCTTCTCTCGGGAGATGTTAGAAATGAGCGACAGGCTGTCAAGAAAAGAATTCCTGGAACTTGCGGACCTGCTTTGGCAACCTGGCCCCCGAGTACAATATCAAAACCCCAATGCTTGGAGAAACTACTGACCAACCGTTGTGGAGAAAGGAGAAGGTTGAAGATGAAATTGTTTAGTAGAAAGCGAAAAGCCAGAAAAAAATGGCGCTCAAAAGCTAGGTTGATTGATTTTCACAAGACACAAATAACATTGATAAGCACAAAAAGCCCCAAACATGTGCCACCGTGGATATACAAGAAACTCAACTGTAGCATGAACGCTCAAATGAGCTAGAGCACGAAAGATCTTCAGGGTATTAGCTTGCAGTTTCTAGTCAACCTCCCTGAAGTCTCTTAGTTCTCTTCAGCCTCTCTTCTTCATAGTTCTCATTTCAGATGTTACTGGGTATCAATTGGAAAAGAATACAATTATATGCTATCTCTTATTACGATTATAGAAGGTATACAGATGGACAGAACAATTGCAATGTGCGGACTAGTCTGCGATGATTGTATGGCATTTATCGCAACACAGAAGGATGATGATGAAATGAGACAAAAAGTTGTTGAAGCGTGGTCAACGGAAGATGAAAGACTTAAGCTTGAAGATGTTGATTGTGATGGGTGCACGATTGGAAAGAGGTTACATTCGTTCTGTGCTGTTTGCGATGTAAGAATGTGCGGGCTTCAGAGAGACATCGAAAACTGTGCTCACTGTGACGAGTTTCCATGCGGAAAACTTGAGAAACTCTGGAATGGTTTTCGAACTGTTTCTGGAGAAGAAGCAAAAGCAAACTTGAAGAGAATAAGGAAAAGTCGTACTTAGTGGCTAAACCTGTTAAAATAAGTATGAAGATCATGTATAATCCAGCTTGTAAACGAAAATATAATATCTTTTTGAAATATTAGTTTGCATAGGTTAGTTGATTTTCCCGTCAGGTTTTGCTTACCTCTACGACTGGTTTAGAAGATGTCGACGCAAAAGAGAAGAACAAGAGAAAAGAAGAAAGGAGATTGAGAGAAAAATGAAGAGACTGACTAGAAAAAGGAGAAAGGAAAAGAAAGAGAAGTATAGTGAAGAAGAAAAGGAAAGAGTGAAGGCACGCGAACGATTCAAGAAACGTTGAGACGTGGCTTACGATCGTATGTGAAAAGGACAGCGGTCAGACAATGTGTGGAATATTTGGTTACTTTTGTCGAGAAAAAACTAACATGCAAAAAGTTCTCAAGCTTTTGCAGATTTTAGAAAGGCATCAGTATAAAGATCAAGGTGAAAAAAGACCAGTAGGTGGACATGGTGCAGGTGTTTGCTTTTGTGATGACTCCGGTAATATGGTAATGCATAAAGTTGGAAAAACAAATTCTTCACCTGCCAAAGACTTATCATTACTTAAAGACTTTGCACAGCAGAAATCCAGAATCATCCTTGGACATGTGAGACATGCAAGTTCAAATTTGATGAATACTGTCGAATACGCCGAGGCAACACAACCATACAAAGTCAACTGTTTAGATATTGCAGAAGTTGTTTCTGTGCATAATGGAAAAGTCCAAAACTATGAAGAAATCAGGAAGGATCTTTCCAAGGAACATTGTTTTCAATCAGAGATAGTGAAGTTAGTAGACTCAGAAGTGGTTCCACATTTGTTTGAGGAAAATCTTGTGATATGCAATGACGAGGATGAGGCGCGGAAAAGAACTTCCGAAATGATAAAGGGAAGCAACACCGTCGTCGTATTAACAAGATCAGAAGGAAGAAGCCAACTTCACGTTCTACATAAGAGATTTACAAGAGGCATGCATTTATGGAAGAATAACAAGGATGAGATAATCCTTTGTTCCAGAGAAGAACCTTTGCAACAGGTTTTCGGAGATCTTTTGGAGGCTGGCGATTTTGAAAAAGAAATTTCAATAGAATGGATTCCATATGAACTACGGACTCGTTCTAGAGAGAAATTATACCAAAGAGCCTACAAGGTAATTGATTCTTGAGAGCTTAACAAACTTGAAATACGATTTTCCGATAATATTTTCAAGAAAGAAACCGTTCAAACGGAGAATCGAAATTTGTGAATAACTAGAAAATTGAAAAGTACAAAATAACTGCAAAACGCGGAGATTTCAAGAAAAACAAGGCAAGTTGCAAGAATTATGTTCGACTTGTTTTGGTAGCGGGGAGTAGATTTGAACTACTGATTTCTGGGTCTCTCGGAGCTTCTGAGCCCTTATGAGCCCAGCGGGTTAATCCTGGCTACCCCACCCCGCTGCTTTATGCTAGAGCAAAAGGTTTCTTAAATCTTTTTATAAGCGCCGCTCGCCTATATCACATTTTTTGAGTGAAACATTTTAGTATTACGCATTACTTATCGACTTTGGTGTCGCTTAGATGGATAAACCATATTTCCGTCAGATATTCGATCCTGTTCTTGAGAATCCAATGTTTGTGCAGGGGCTTCCGGGCTTTGGTAATGTTGGGAAGATTGCAGCTTATCTTCTCATAAAGTTCTGTGGTGCAAAATCGTTTACAGAGTTGTATTCGCCTTCTTTTCCGGATTATGTTTCGGTTGACTCTAAAGGGATTTGTCGTTTGCCAAGGTATGAGTTTCATGCTGCTCCTATGGAGAAAAACGATTTCATAATAATGACTGGTGACACGCAACCCTCCTTCGACGACGTTGTTGCACACTATGAGGTGTGCAGCGAAATCCTAGAGTTCATTGAAAACCATAACTGCAGCTTCATCATTACAATGGGTGGAGTGCCCATATCAGAAGACAAAGCTCAGGTTTACGTGGCTGCCACCTCACCTAGGCTTGCCGCAGAGTTTATGGAAAAAGGCGCGGTAATCTACAGCAAAGGCAGAATTATGGGAGCCACAGGCTTGATGCTGGGGCTTGCAAAGGAACGCGGATTAGACGGTGTATGTCTATTAGGTGCAACAACCGGTTTCAGGGCGGATCGCGGAGCAGGATTTTCGGTTTTCAAGTTCTTAATGAAAGCCTTAGGCAACGAAATGAAGGAAGGGTTATAAGAGAAAACACAAGCGCGTTCCCAAATCATCCTTGTTTATGGCTACGAGGACGCAAGATCTCGTTATTAACTGAAGCTTTTTTAGAAAGTTAGAGTTATGACAAGGAAAGATGGGCTTGACAAACAATGGCCAAAGTACCTGATGGTGGGCACTCTTTAACTCTAACCTTTAACCCTCTTTGGAAAGCGCTCGCAGGTTATTTGACCAGCAAATGCGAAAAATGTGGACAAGAGCGATTGCTCTCAGTCTTCGACGAATACTCGCCAAGTCGACACTTTCCTTGTGAAAGTTGCTTATTAACATCAACAGCTTTAACAGTCTTAATTCGTCTGCTGTTCTTCCGTCTCAGAGTTAATAACAACACAATAAAACGGCTACTGAAAGACTCGCTTATCAGAAAATGCATGCTCAGCGTGGTGAAGGGAATTGCCAACTTCGGAATAAGGTATCCTCAGCCCACTGGCGCTCCCATAACTATCGTCTGGAACTTCACTAACAGATGCAACCTCAACTGCTTACACTGTCATCAAGATTCTTCCCCCACATCTTCTTGTTCTGAATTAACAACTTCTCAAGCCTTCAAAGTGATAGACAACATGAGTGACGCAGGCGTAGCTATACTTACCTTCTCAGGAGGAGAACCGCTACTACGCAAGGATCTCTACGACGCAATTGAAAGAGCCAACGACAACGGCATGCTATGCACAATTGCATCCAACGGAACTCTTATGACCCCAAGGGTGGTGAAAACACTCGCCAAAGCAGGTATTAAACGGGTAGAAATAGGCTTAGACGGTGCAAGAGCTGAAGTTCACGACTTCCTGAGAAACAAGCCTGGGAGTTTTGAAGCGACGATTGAGGGAATAAAGAATTGTGTTGCTGTGGGCTTTGACGAGTTGGCCACCACAATGACCCTGCACTCAAAGAACGTCAACGAACTAGAAGAAACCATGGAATTAGCAGAAAAGCTTGGAGCCACAAGATTCTATCTAAACCGGCTTATACCTGCTGGTCGTGGAATAGAAACGTACTACCTAGACGTGACGCCAGGAGAGAAAATTAAGGCTCTGGAGTCATTGTTCAACAAGTTCTATAAGAGCGTAACAGAAGGATTCGGTATGCAATGTTATGCTCGAGGAATGACCTACTACGCTCGCCTCGGCTACGAACGTTCAAAAGGCAAAGTTTTCACAGTAAGTGAAGCTTTGTCAGGATACGAAAAAATGTTTCGAAAGAAGTTTGGATTTGAAGTTTCTAAGATTGTGAGAAAGCTCGCAACAGGTTTCGGCGGATGCTCGGCTGGCTTAACCTATGCGGGGCTCACTGCTTCTGGGGACCTCCTTCCTTGCGTCCCTGCTCCAATAAAACTGGGCAGCCTTCTCGAACAACGCTTAGAAGAAATCTGGATTAACAATGAACTATTAAATCGCATTAGAAACCGAAAAGCGCTAAAAGGGTTCTGCAAAATATGCGCATACACCGACCTATGTGGTGGTTGTAGATACACGGCATACATCACTCATGGAGACTGGCTAGGACCTGATGCTTCTTGTCCTTTCGGCCCAAAAATCCTAAATGGTTAAGAATATATGTCTCATGCACACAGGACGCGCTTATTTTATATTCTTTCCTAACCAAAACAATATAAGAGAAAATGTTAACTTTAGAAACGTTACCGAAAGATGCTGGAACGTGGAAGCATGACTGAGAAAAAAAGGGAAAGCAAGCGTAAAATATCGGCTAGGCTGGATTTGAGTTCAAAATTCTGGAAAACATTACTAACAGTTTTGGCGGCTATCTTAACGTTTGTTGGACCAACCTACGTGGTTTATGTGTTTATAAGAATCTTGAAAATCGACTATTTTCTTTCAATGATCTCCGGATTTGTTCTTTTCATAATCGGTTTAATGCTCATATGGTACCTGATCAAGAACAAAATTGTTTCTTAACGGTTTTATGCCCGAGATGCGCAAAGGTGTCTCGTTTTTTCACAAAGCAAGCTCTTCATTCGCGATGCTAAAACGCCTATGCCCTGTCAAAAATTATTCGTTTATGGATGATGTGTTAGCAAAGCATATAAGATATGCTGAAGGATATAACGGTTATGCAATCTGATGAGGAAAAAAAGCTTGAAAGCATGCTAAAGAAGAAAAGACAATCGGCTAGAAGAACAACAATAATTCTGGAAAGAGAAGAAAGAGAGTTTATTGACTCTCTGATTCGAGAAGGTAGAGAGCCAGGCATCAAACCCCTTATTTCTAAAATGCTTGACGTTTACAGAAGCATGATGATTTATGATTGGCGGTTCCCCGGCGAATATTATTGCGGCATAAGCCGCATGGCGTTCATGAACATAGAGTTAATCAACATCCTCATCCAGCATATTCCGGAGGAAAAATGGCGAGAGATTGGTAGAAAAATGGGTGAAGCCGCAAAGGTTTCTATGGAGGCAACCCTCGGTATTCCAACAACAAATCGTGAAAAATGGCGAGAAGTTTTTAAACGCTTGAGGGTGCAGGGTTTCGGCGACTTGTACTTAAGAGACAAGTATATCCTTATAAAAGCGCCATTCATAAGCGAACCTAAAATCTGGGCTGGCTTCTTGGAGGGCCTATTCGACACAGAACTGGACATAAAAACTTCTACTCCGCCATTTGTTTTTGAGATCAAGGAAAAGGCGGATTCAGCAGCAAGCGAATAGATCATATACTCCGGAAGCAAAGGTTTACACAGTTTAGGCGAGATCTAGATGTCTTTACATGAAGCCCTGCTCTACGAAAAATTGGAAGATAAGAAGGTTAGATGCAACTTATGCGGCAGAAGATGCCTCATAAGCGACGGAGGAACAGGCTTCTGTTTAGTTAGAAAAAATGAGGGTGGAACACTCTATTCTCTTGTCTATGCAAAGGCTATATCTGCCTGCGTAGACCCGATAGGGAAGAAACCGCTCTCACATTTCAACCCAGGATCACTGGTTATGTCCATCGCTACAGTTGGCTGCAACTTCCGCTGCAAATTCTGCGACAACTGGATGATAAGCCAAGAAAAGAAGATAGCAGGCAGACATTTTCCACCAGAAGAAGTTGTCAAAGCCACAAGGGATAACGGCTGCCAAGGAATAAGCTACACTTACACGGAGCCAACCATATTCTTTGAGTACGCCTACGACACGGCCAAGCTCGCCCACAAAGTAGGATTCTTCAACACGTTCGTAACAAACGGTTACATGACGCCGGAAGCGGTAAAAACCATAGCGCCTTATCTGGACGCGGCAACTGTGGACTTCAAAGGCGGTGGAGACCCGGACTTCTACAGAGAATTTTCGGCGGTTCCATCAGTCGAACCAATATACGAGTCTCTAAAGGAAATGAAAAGAAACGACATACACATAGAAATCACAAATCTAGTTGTGCCCAAGACAGGAGACTCGATTGAGAGGCTAAGTGAGCTTGCAGCTTGGATAAAAGGGGCACTTGGCAAAGACACGCCTTTTCACCTGTTGCGTTTCCATCCCGACTATCAATTGACAACCATCCCGTCTACACACATTGAAACTTTGGAAAGATCATATGCCGCTGCAAAAGAGGCTGGATTAAACCATGTTTACATTGGAAATGTGCCGGGGCATCCCTACGAAAACACCTACTGCCCGAACTGCAACGAATTGCTGATCAAACGTTTCAGCTTCGAAATCACAAAGTGGAACTTGACAAAGGACATGCGTTGTCCAGCATGCGGACAGGAAATCTCCATAAAAGGTAAGCTGCATGCAAGTGGATACTCCTTTCCATACGCCTTGTTTTAATAATTCCTTGACCTAGATTAAAATTGAGTGGAAATGTGGAGAATCCTCCGCCCGGACGCAGCCGCAGTGCTAAACGATAAAATGGCAAGGAGAAGCTTAGTTAGATACTTTGCTGTTATGCAAGATGAAAAACCCGCGAAGTTCATGATAGCTAAAAAGCTTCCAGCAAAATTTAGTGAAGAAGGTCTCATAGAGGAGCTTTGGCTGGAACACACAAGACTCGCACAGAAATTTTACGAAATTGAAAAGGAAATAGACACTAGAGAGAAAAGGCTGCAGGAAATGCCAACTCCAGAAAAGTCTTATTTAGATTTGAAGATTGAAATCGCAAAAAGAATTCTCACCAATTGTCATTTCTGCACTCGAGGATGCGGCGTCAACAGGGTTGAAGGCGAGTTAGGCTATTGCAGATGCGGCACGGAAATAGCTGTTTCAAGCATCTTTGAACACATGGGCGAGGAACCCGAACTCGTGCCCTCCGGAACCATCTTCACAATAGGCTGCACGATGCGTTGTAAGCATTGCCAAAACTGGACGATTTCCCAACACGTAGAGAAAGGAGAAGTTTACACGCCAGAAGGATTGGCCAAAGAGATTGAACGCTTGCGATTGAACGGTTGCAGAAATGCAAACCTTGTGGGCGGAGAACCAACACCGTGGCTTCAACAGTGGCTCGAAACTTTCAAGCACGTCAACGTGAACATTCCAGTAGTCTGGAACTCCAATAGCTATTACAGCCCAGAGACAGCACAGCTCCTAGCCGGATTCGCCGATGTTTACCTGTTAGACTTCAAGTATGGGCCAAGCAAGTGCGCCGAGAGAATTTCAGACGCACCAAACTATTGGGAAGCATGCACCCGCAACCATCTGGAAGCAAAAAAATACGGCGAACTCATAATACGCATACTAATATTGCCAAGTCATTTGGAGTGCTGCACAAGACATATCACAAACTGGATAGCTGAAAACCTAGGCACGGAAACCAGAGTCAACGTCATGTTTCAGTACAGACCGGAGTGGCGAGCACACGAAATTCCGGAGTTGCGCAGAAGACTTACAAGGGATGAGATGGAAAGAGCTATTCAATTGGCTGAGGAAGCGAACTTGGCAAATTTCCTAACGTAAACGCGTGCAAATTAGACGAGTAAGTAAGCGAAAGCTATTTCTCAGAGTGTATTCACTTCTAGAAACAGAATAAGTGATTTGAAATGTCGTATTGCCCAGAATGTGGTGGTGAAATGAAATACATGTCAGCAACTAAACACTATGTGTGCAAAAGCTGTGGGCTGTCCTTGACACGGCAAGAACTGATGGAAATGAGACAGAAATTAAGACCTAAATTTGAATCAGGCGAAGAAGAACGGAAAAAACAGAGAAAAGAATACTTGAAATGGTGGCTTAGCAAGAAAGAATGAACAACGCACATAGCGTTTGTTTAAACGCTGGGTTAGCAAACAGCATAAAAGAATAAATCAGTTTTATTTGTAATCGTTTAACGGGAAAAACCAAAATGAACCAGCAAATGGAAATAATCTGCATAGGCAACGAACTGCTAATAGGCAAGACATTGAACACAAACGCCCATTGGATGGCCAGACGCACCACTTCATTAGGGGTAATCGTGAAGCGAATAACAGTTGTAGGCGATGAAGTTAACGAAGTTGCAAGCGCCGTGCATGAAGCCCTAGAGCGAGAAACGAAGCTAATAATAACAACGGGTGGATTAGGCCCGACCTTCGACGACAAAACGTTAGAGGGGATCGCTAAAGCCTTAAACCGCAAATTGGACGTTAATGAAAAGGCTTTGAAGATGGTTAAGGAAAAATATGAAACCTACTTTAAAGAAGGAAGAATGGAAAGGGTTGAATTGACACCGCCAAGGGTTAAAATGGCGGCACTTCCAGAAGGAGCAGAACCCCTATCTAATCCCGTCGGCACAGCCCCCGGCGTAATGATAAAGGTTGATGGAACATTTTTGATAGCGCTGCCTGGCGTACCTCCAGAAATGGAGGCCATTTTTGATGAGGCTGTTGCGCCTCTGCTGAAGAAGCAAGCTGGAAACGTTACGTTTTTTGAAGCAAGCATCTATGCAGACGGCATCATGGAATCAGCCCTGGCTCCCTTAATCGACCAAGTGATGCATGACAACCCACACGTCTACATAAAGTCCCATCCGAAGGGCGAGGAGCGAAAACCCCACATAGAAATTCACTTTTCAACAACGGCCAAAGACTCTAAAACCGCCAAAAACCGCCTAGGGAAAGCAATAGTTCAGTTGTCAGAACTAGTACAGAAAAGCGGTGGAAAAATCAAGCTTCAAAAGAAAAAGCAGTAGCTATTTTCAAAAAAGTTTTGTTTGTCAAAAGCAACCGTCTAAACTTGTTTTCACTATTAATTATCGGTTCATAAGAGCCATAAATCAGGCAGACAACAACATTTTTCAGACGAAAATTGAAAAGAATCCTTTCAAGAACGTTAATAGTAATAACAGTTTTGATCACGCTTTCTTATCTGCTCCCATACTGCCTATCAGAGAGCTACAGCCACTCCTATCAACTCTTAGATAAACCGAACGGCTTGACACAGTATAAGCTGAACGTTGTCGTTTCTCAATCGCTCTATGGATACTACCGTGAAAAAAGCCATAATCTGAATTCCAACAACGATTTCGCTAAGTTCGTCACGCCCTACACTCTGAAACCCGTAGCCAACAGCCTTTGGGAAATCTACACTGATGATGAAGACTTTACAAATGGAGTGCTAATGTTTGTTCATCAGATACCTTACGTGGAAACCCTGCCGGTGAAATACCCCATAGAAACAATCGTGGAAAACGAGGGAGACTGCGACCTCTTTTCCTATATCGCTGCTTCAATTTTAAAGGCCGGCAGACTTGATGCCGTACTTCTGTATTATGAGAGCGAAGCCCACATGAATGTCGGTGTCCACCTTTCACATACCCCGCATGATGCCAGAGGCCAAGCGCGCTATATAACATATAACAGTATGCGGTATTACGTTGCTGAATGCACTGGAGATAACTGGAAAAATGGATGGAGGGTAGGCGAGTGTTCGGACGATTTAGAGCAGGCCTCTGTACAAGTGATCACTCTTGAAAATTGTGAACAATGGGCTCCGGGACAGGTTTCTGCAAGCTACAAAACCTTGGTGTCCTCATCAATATCGCTTATCACATCGTCTACATATGTTATCCAAGGAAGCGCCATCACGCTTTCGGGACAGCTTTCACCTGCTCTGCAAAACAAAACGGTTACTGTTTACGTTAAGATAAACAATTCACCTTGGACTATTTTAGGCATTGTTACAACGGATTCTAACGGACGATTTACACACGTCTGTGATGCTGAAACTGCCGGTGCGTACTACATTCGCGCAAGCTGGTCTGGGAATAGCGATTATGCTGGGGCGGACAGCTCAGCTCAAAACGTAATAGTCTTATCTATTTTCTTCATTTTTCTGCTGGCTGTTACCATGGTTTTGGTCTGTGTGGGCGCTGTTATGTTTTTCGTGTCAAGACAGAGCCGACAAGAAGTACAGGAGCCGCAGCCGCCAGAAATTCCTTTCTATGCGAGAAAAGCTTTTACCCAAGAAGTTGATACCTAACACAACATCCTCTTGTTAAACAGGGATGGCAAAATGTTTATCGTCTTTATCATAGGAACAGCGGGCTCTGGAAAGTCTTTGCTGACAGCAGTCTTCAGTGAATGGTTAAAAATGTCTAAACAGGACGTTACGGCGGTGAATCTGGACCCCGGGGTTCTAACACTTCCATACTCGCCAGATGTAGACGTCCGTAACTATGTTGATGTGGGGGATTTGATGGAGAAATATGGTTTAGGTCCAAACGGCGCGTTGATATTGGCTGCGGATCTTATTGCAGACGAAATTGAGAAGATTTCAGATGAAATTGAGGACTTAAAGTCAGACGTTGTTTTGGTGGATACTCCCGGGCAGATTGAGTTGTTTGCTTTCAGGGCGAGCGGGCCATACATCGCCAGCGAACTCACCAGGGAACCCAAAGCCATAGTCTACTTGTTTGATGCGGTTTTTTCACTTAATCCACTAAATTATGTTTCAAATCTTTTCCTTTCAGCAGCGGTCTACAACCGTTTTCTCCTGCCACAAGTATCTCTCTTATCGAAATGTGATTTGCTCCCAAAAGAGGATGTTAGCAAGGTTGTTGACTGGTCGGCTAATCCTGAGGCTTTGGAAGGCACAATCGAAGAGAAACTGGAAGGAACGAGACGTTTGCTCAGTAGAAACATGATGCGGGCAATCTACCAGCTTGGTTTAAGATTCTTGCTCATTCCAGTCTCAGCCAAAACGAACGAAGGAATGATAAATTTCAACGTGGCTCTGGAACGGATTTTGGCTCAAGGAGAAAAATACACGTATTAACCACCATCGTTAACGAGGGTCCAAGCCGCCGCTAACGCGCCATACTCGGCTTTTTCCGAACCGTCACCACTCACGATGACTATTACGTCGTTTTCTTCGGGTTGAAGGAGGCTAATTATCTGGTTTGTCGCCTTTGGGAAATCCTCAGCTACATCATTACTCACATAGGGAATTATCAGACGCCCTTCCTTGAAAATGATTGTTGTGGCGCCTCTTGCACCAACTATTATAGCTGCGTCACGTTGCTTCATACCCGATTCAACTTTATGCCCACGATTTTTAACTAGAATTGCAAAATTGTGGTTTGCAAGTGTCAGCTCGTTCTCTTCGATCTCAACTTTCTTTCTGAAAACCGCTTTATACTCGTCCCAAAGCTTTAGGCCCTTATCTGTAATGATGCATCCTAGTTTTGAAGTTTTGATTAGACCAGCATCTTTCAATCGGCTGATTATTGTGCGTATGGTGCCTTCCCCGACTTTTAGTTCTTCGGTTAATCTGCTGCGGCCGATTGTTTTTTCTGCCAAAAGTTCTATGGCGCGTAGCACATGAAATACGGAGAATGCAGGGGACGGTCCGGGAGCTTTTTCAGTTGTGATTTTGTCTAAGATTTGTTTGAATGTGGATGGCATGGGCTTTCACAGTTATAGGTTAGGCTCTGAGTTATTAAATCGTTATTGAGTGAGAAATATGCGGGACTTTGAGAAGTCGCTCAGAAGCCGCTTTTTCTAGCGTAGTATTCTCTTGATATACCAGCTGTTAGCGCAATTAAACCCACTGTAAGGAGGTAGATGAGCGGATAGATGAACACTGATAGCATGGCTTCATATGTAATTGTTGATGATGGTTGTGAATAAGGATCTAAAATTCAAAATAATGGATTATTTTGAACCAAGTTTTGGGGTGAGCTGTTCTATTGCGCCTTTGAGCTTGTTCCACTCGTCAAGATTTCTAATGTTGAACTTGTGTTTCCTCTTCCATGTGCCGTTTCGGTTATGCCAGAGATATAACCCAATTGACCGCCTCCCTAAGGATTCGAAAACGACTATTGCCTCCCACCATTTCTCACTCTTAAAAATCGTGATGTAATCGATTACTTTGTAGAAGTCGGATATTGGTAGCTTTTCGCTTGCTTTTTCAGCCATCTTTCAGCACTGCCCCCCATAAATCTGATTTTTAATCATTTAAGCGTTTTTAATCATGCGAATCTATAAGTGCTGAAAAGTCCCGTTCGCAAGTACATCAATGCTTGAGCCATCCTTGTTAAAGACTCTAACAGTGGGTTTCGACATTAAAAAGTCCATGTGATTCTTGGAAGGGTTTTTCCCGCCGGGCATGTCCGAATTGTAGCCAAAGGCTATGTGGATTGTGCTCAGCATTTTTTCAGTTTCCAGAAACTCTTCAATGAATCTCGCTTTAGGGTTTATTCCAAAAGCAAATTCCCCCACAACACTAGCCTCAGCATCAGTGTTCAACGAGTCTCTAACCCTTCTTAGCACTTCAGTGTCAACAGAAGAAGAGTCTTGAGCTTTGCCATTCTTGGCTGTTACTTCTACTGGAACTTTTATTGGACCTACTCCGCCTATGGCCATGTCGCACACCAATCTACCTTCAAGAGAGTCCTCCACTGGTGCGACTATAACCTCGCCTGTTGGAAGATTCATCCAATTCATCGTCTTCAAGTCTATCTTCGTGTCCGTGAAGAAGGGTCTTCCTTCAACACTTAATGAAACATCTGTTCCAGCGGGGTTCGTGATTTCGACTCTGACAGCTTGGCTTAATTTTTCGATCAGTTTATGTGCGAATGCTTGCATATGTCGATGTTCTTCGGTTGTTAATGCCAAGGCTCCGTTAGTCAGCATGTCCCGTGTAACACCTGGACAATGTCCCATACGGGTCCTTCGCCCTCTGGTTTCCATTTTAATAAGTTTTATTCTGAAGGGTGTTTCCTCGCGGATTCCGCGCAAAAGGTTGATGTAGATTTCTGGTGTTTGCCTCGTCAAGATTTCCATAAGCTGCTGAGGAATTTCTTTTCGAAAGAAGTTTGGTTCGGTTTTTAGCTGTATTAATCGTGTTTGAAGCTCTAGTTTCAAGGCGCCTTTGGCGAATGCTTTACCCACACCCATTTTTTCATCGTCGCAAAAGATGACTATGCTTTCATCTTTCTTTGCCTCTAAAACACATTCTAACGCGTTTCTAGCGGCTTCCCAGGCATCCATAGAATTCATCCCACGGAGTATTGGGAACTGCTAAATGATAAAGTTTTAGAACACTGATGACTATTCTGTTTTAGGAATACGGGATGCATGAACAGATTGTGCAGTTTCTCACATGTCCAATCTGTAGAGCACCGTTAGTTTTCGAAGGAAGAAAATCAAGTAAACGTTTTGTTAATGGATATTTCAAGTGTAGTAAGGGCCACATATATCAGGTTAAGGAGGAAATCGGGCTACTCAAGGATGCAAGATTTTCAGTAAACGAGTTTGAATGGAAGGTTGATGTGGCCGACGAAAAAAGATACGAGGAGATTAGGAAACAATATAGTTCATACCTTAGAGAGGATCAAAAAATTGCAATGAAAAAACTGATGGAAAAACTTGTAAATCATGTGGTCAAGTCATGTGAAGAATCTGACAATAAAGTCTTAGATGTCGCAACTGGAATGGGTGGGTTCATTCTGCCGCTGGCAGAAGAAAGCTCAGAAGACCTCATAATCATTGGAACGGACATAGACGAGAAACCACTGCGTGGAGCCATGAATAAAGCCAAAAAAACCACCACTTACCATAAAATCTCTCTAATTGTAACCGATGCTAAACACCTATGCTTCAAAGGCGATGTTTTCTCAACGATCTCTTCAAACTTCGGTTTCGATAATGTTCCAGACACACTTTTGGCGTTTAACGAGAGCGCGCGGATTCTGCAGCCGGAAGGAAAAATCATCTTTTCTTCAATCTGGTTTAAAGTGAATTCTGAAAGCATGCGACTTGCTGAAGAACGCCATCTTGGCCAAATGGCGAGTGAAACAAGGCTTAGGGAGACGCTGCGAAAGGTAGGACTTGTTCTCGAGTGGATAGAAGAAATATACTGTGGAGTGTGGCCTCATAATCCGATGGATTTACTGCCAGTTGAGGGTGACGAGTACACACATATGATAGCACAAGCAAGAAAACCTAAAAACTGAGCATTTGGCGCAATAGCTAGAACAAGATTTCATCACTTATTTTAACTCTGCCATCTCTGATTGGTATTCCTTCTTTCTTTAAAAGGTTCCTTCTTGATTCGGCTCCTCTTTTCTCTCCTCCGAATCTGCCATCGGATCTAACAACACGGTGGCACGGAACTACCGGTGCGCGCGGATTCTTATGTAAGGCATTACCGACAGCCCGGCAAGCTCGTGGTCTACCAATCTTTTTGGCTATCCTCTTGTATGTGCTAACCTTTCCCTTCGGAATCTTGAATGTGGCAACTAAGACTTCCCTTTCGAATTCCGTCTTATTGCTTAAGAAATTGATTACGTCTTCCTCTCTTTTGATCGCGTCTTTCTTCATTAACTATCCCTTTTAAAGAGAGATCTAAGCCTTGCTCTTAAATTTTGGCGCACCCAGCCATAAATACTCCAAGTAAGGTGGCATATACTTTAATAGGACGCTGGCGAAATTGGGGACTGATTGGACTGATTAGGTATGACTAAGGATGAGATGATTTGGGATCTCTCACAACTTGTTGAGAGTACTGACTCCGTTTTAATTCAAAAGAAACTGGAGTCTATGGTGGCTGAAGCAGAAAAAGCCCGAGAAAAGTATCACGGCAAGATTGGAGGCCTTGACGCGAAGGGTGTCCTAGAACTTTTGGAAATGAAAGATGCATACATCCTCAAGTTTGAGGGGGTGACCATGTATTGCCATCTGATGTACTCGGCCGATTCGACTGGTGATGTCGCTAAACAGCTCAACGATGCTGTTCGCAGGGCATCTATGAGAGTCGGTCAAGCGTTGGCCTTCATAGATATCGAGTTGGGTAAGCTCCTTGCTGAAAACCCATCGTTGGTCACAGATCCAGTACTAGCAGAGTACAAACACTATCTTGAAAGAACATTGAGAAGAGTGCCACACATGCTCTCGGAGACTGAGGAGCGTTTGATAATCATGAAGGACAAGAACGGAATCAACGCGTGGCAGATGCTTCAAGGTGATTGGCTCTCCACTAGAACCTTCGACATAGAAATAGAGGGCGAGACAAAGACGCTTCCCTATGGTCAGATAGTCGGTCTGTATCAGAGTCCAGATCGTCACCTGCGAAAACAAGCCTATCAAATAGTCTATGAGAATCTTGGCAAAGACGGGATCATCTGGGCAAGCGCTATCCGTGCAGTATGTGAAGACCACCTGCGAATGTCTGAACTGAGAAAGTGTCCAACCCCAATGACCCAGAGCTTGATCGCCAACGATGTTGACCATCAGACGATTGACAGCCTCATGAATACTATTGAAAAAAATGTGGGTCTATACCGAAGGTATCTTAAGCTAAAGGCCAAGCTGATGGGCATAGACAAGCTAGCCAACTACGATGTGATTGCTCCTCTGCCTGAAGCCCCCGAAATGGACTATGCTTGGAGAGAAGCTCGGCAGGAAATAATAGATGCATACATGGGATTTGCTGAGGAGATAGGGGGTTGGGTTAATGAGATGTATGAAAAGCGGCACATTGACGGTGAGGTACGGAAAGGAAAACGCTCAGGCGCTTTTTGTGCTTCGTGGCTGGCTGGAAAGAGCGCTTACATCTTACAGAGCTTCAATAGGAGGATACGTGACGTCTTCACTCAGGCACACGAGTTGGGCCATGCAGTTCATGCGTATCTCGGTTCAAGGGCGCAGAAGCCGAGCAACTATGAGATAGG
>Ga0224501_10001426_pt1 | contig 18570 bp, 14 predicted proteins | sample SF_Oct11_sed_USG_4_FD_169105 | JGI IMG/M metagenome (GOLD analysis project Ga0224501, IMG submission 169105) | Sediment microbial communities from San Francisco Bay, California, United States - SF_Oct11_sed_USGS_8_1 | ecosystem: Environmental > Aquatic > Marine > Sediment | place: USA...
GCACCATTTTTCTGGATGAGATAAGTGAGACAAGTCTATCCATGCAGGTCAAGCTTCTCCGCGTTCTCCAGGACAAAGAAGTCATCATGGTTGGAGAAAGGCGACCGCAAAAAGTGGATGTGAGGATTATTGCTGCAACCAACAAGGATTTGCAAAGTCTCGTAAATAAAGGTTCGTTTCGGGAGGACCTGTATTACCGGCTGAATGTGATCACCATCGATGTACCTCCTCTGAGAGAAAGAGAGGAAGACATTTTGTTGTTAGTCAATCATTTTGCTGTTAAGTACGCAAAAGAGTCCGTAAAGACAACCCCGCGGTTTTCTGAAAATGCCTTACAGGTCTTGAAAAGCTATTATTGGCCGGGAAACGTGAGGGAATTGGAAAATATTATCCAGAGGCTTATGATTATGTCTGAAGGAGATATCATAGATGTTCCTGACCTCCCCTCTCTCATGCGTTTCTCTGCTCTCAGCGGGATCGGCCCTCATCGGACCTTGGCTGCTGTGGAGGCTGAATATATCCTGAGCGTTTTAGCCAGCGTGGATAAAAATAAGACCAAGGCAGCAGAGATCCTTGGAATTGACCGAAAGACATTGCGTGAAAAGTTAAAGAAAATAAAAATACCTGCCTCTTCCCATTAATGCCGTTGGTGGAGAGATTTTTCCCGGCGGTACAAATCTCCCCGGTTATCCTTTTATTTTTTTTAAATCCTGCCCGCGTAGAGCCTTAGCTGCCTTCGACTCTGGCTTTCAAATAATTTCTTATTTTTCAATAAGTTATAGAGATCTAATTACTTTTTTTCGTGGGAGATGTTCAAACAGAAGGGCGAATCCAAGACTTGGCACTGAAGTTGCATATGGTTATACCTGAGAAAGGAGGCAAAGAATGAAAAAAATCGGTCAAAACAGAAAAGACTTGAGCGGTTTGAAACATATTTCAACAACCAAGGAATGGAAGCTTTTATATTTTGAACATGGAAGACCTGGTCTTGAAGAAGAAGTGAAAAAGTTCAAGGGATTGTGCAGCTATTGCGAGCTCAGCGAGATATGTTCTCTTCCCAAGCCTGTAACAGGGGTATGGCGGTGCAAATATTATAAAGCCACATCCAGCAAGAAGACGAGCCTGTACGAAAATGTTCTCAAACAGCTCGAGATGGCAGAAGACATCATTCATTTTGACAGGGATATTTGCAAGATCCTGGCAGATACGATGAATGAGCTTGTTGTCCATTTCCCGGTCAAAATGGATGACGGCAACGTCAAGATGCTAACAGGCTATCGGGTCCAGCATAACAATGCCCTGGGACCATTCAAGGGCGGACTCCGGTTCCATCCCCTCGTTGATATCGACGAAATACGAGCCCTGGCCACTCTGATGACCTGGAAGACCGCGATCACCAATATTCCCTTCGGGGGCGCAAAAGGTGGGATCCAGCTCGACCCGGCAGAGTTCAGTCCTAAAGAGCTTGAAAAAATAACCCGGCGGTTCACCTACTCTCTGGGAAACAATATCGGGCCCGAGTATGATATTCCTGCTCCGGACGTGAATACGAATCCCCAGATCATGGCCTGGATACTGGATACGTACATGTCCACTGTGGCTCCGACCGAGAGGAACCGGTGTATTCATGTCGTCACGGGCAAGCCTGTCGAATCAGGCGGAAGTCAAGGACGCAACAAGGCAACAGGCCAGGGGATTGTTTTCCTTATCGAGAAGTGGGCCAAGGATCACGGGTTCAACTTGAAGGGAGCTACGTTCATGGTCCAGGGATTCGGAAACGTCGGCTCCTGGGCGGCCCGCCTTTTGAAGAAAGATGGCTCGAAGCTCATCGCTGTCGAAGATGTGTCAGGAGCCCTTTACAGGAAGGAAGGCATTGATCCTGACGACCTGGCCGGTTATGTCAAAGAGCACAACGGTTTGGTGCAAGGCTATCCAAAAGCGCAGTCGATCGATCACGAAAGATTTATGACCACCAAAGCGGATATATTCATACCGGCTGCTCTGGAAAACCAGATCACTTCAGAGACCGCCGAACTTTTGAACGTGAAGCTCGTCGCAGAAGGCGCCAACGGTCCCACAACTCCAGAAGGTGATAAAGTTTTACTCAGCAGAGGGATTGATGTCATTCCTGATATCATCTGCAATTCCGGAGGTGTGGTTGTCAGCTATTTCGAGTGGCTCCAGAATAAGCGCAGCGAGTTCTGGGATATAAGTGAAGTTGATCAAAAACTGCACAAGATGATTGTCAGCGCCTACGAGCGCGTGCAAGATGCGGCGAAGAAGTACAAAGTCGATATGCGAACCGCAGCTCAGATTGTTGCCATTTCTCGCCTTGAGATGGTCTATAAGGAAAGAGGGATCTTTCCTTGATTGCTGAAAAGAGTATGATGGAATTAACAATTTTCTGAATGGCTTAATTGTCCCATCGGTCCATCGTAAGATTGCTTGAGTTTGAAGAAATGGCTCCGTTAAATTAATTTTCCACGAATTCCAAAAAAGGCTTTCAGACACAAAGGTGGTTACTATCTTTGTGTTCCGCTGTGTCTGGTGATTCCATTTCCACAAGGTTAATGTTGTTTTTTGCCAGCCAGAGGGGGAAGATAGAGAGAGATTATTATCGTCCAGGTCGAGCCTCAAATGACGAATTCTTACAATTTTTTCGGTTTTACAGAAAATATTCTTGACAATTGGCTTTATTTCTTCTATAATACCGAAGAAAAATAAAGGAGCAGACGATGAAATTTCTCTCACGGCAGGAGGAGCTGCTTCTCCTCTCGATCTGGAAACTGGGAAATGATGCCTACGGAGTGACCATTCGCCAGCATGTGGGCCGGATGACCGGCAAATACTGGTCGATAGGAGCGGTCTACGATGTGCTCGACCGGCTGACTCGAAAGGGGCTGGTTTCGACGATGACCAGTGAACCGGTCAAGGCCAGAGGCGGAAAGAGCAAAAGATATTACAGGATCACCAAACAGGGATTTCGGGAGCTCGAAGAAGTAAGAAGCCTTGAAAAAAGAGTATGGCTTGGCCTTCCTGAAGCCGCCCCAGAAAAGAAGTGAGACATGGCGGATAAGAGTCAAGGCCCTCCTTCACTGGCATCCTGCCTGCTTAAAATCATCGCCAGTGCCAGAGATTATGATTATGCCATCGGTGACCTCACCGAAAACTATGAGTATATCGCTGCGACTGAAGGCGAAAAAAAAGCACGCCGCTGGTTCTGGAAAGAAGTTATGAAATCCCTTCCCGGGTTTATGAAGAACGCTCTTTACAGGAGAACAGCCATGATCATGAACTACCTGAAGATTGCCTGGAGGAATATACTGAGAAACAAGCTTTTTGCCCTGATCAACACCCTCGGGCTGGCCGTAGGGATGGCTTGTTTTATCCTGATCACGCTTTGGATTCAGGATGAGCTGAACTTTGACAAATTCCATGCCAACAGGGATGCTCTGTATCTGCTGACGATCATTCATCCCGACGACGTGATGGATCCCAATGTCCCCTATGCTCTGGCACCGCGCTTAGCGGATGAATTTCCCGAAATAATCCATTACACCCGGATATACGAATATGGCAGTATTGCGACCTGTTCGTTCAAGTATCAGCCGGATGGAAGCCCGCCGATCAGATTTTACGAGAATAACGTCAATCTCGTCGATTCCTCTTTTTTTCCCATGTTCTCTTTTCGGTTTATACGCGGCAACCCAGAGACGGCCTTGCAGAATCCCAATTCCGTCGTCATCAGCGATAAAATAGCCACCAAGTATTTCGGTCACGACAATCCGCTGGGAAAAGCCTTGACCTTCAACAACAGGCAAGACCTGGTCGTCACGGGCGTTATTAATATTCCCTCCAATTCCAGTATCCAGCTGGATTTCATAGTGCTTTTGCCGGACAGACTGGAAAACGACTGGAACTGGCGGGATCCTTCCTACGTGCTTCTCGATAAGAACGTCTCTTTACCTGACTTTAGAGAAAAAATCGCCGGGTCCATTCAAAAATATAGTAACTACCAGCATGCCGAGAGGTTCAGAACCGACGTATTGCCGCTGACCCAGGTCTATTTGAATTTCGGACGCAGGACATATGTTTATATTTTTTCTGTGATTGCTTTCTTTATCCTGCTCATCGCCTGCATCAATTATATGAATCTGGCGACAGCCTCCTCGGCCAATCGAGCCAGAGAAGTCGGGTTGAGGAAGGTCATGGGAGCCAAACGGTCTGAACTCATTCAGCAGTTCCTGGGAGAATCCATTTTCCTGTCCGCCCTGGGACTGGCGCTTTCGCTCATCATGGTTAAGACCGTCCTTCCTTTAATAAACACCCTCACCTCCAAGCAACTCACGTTTTCTCTTCTGCACGGTCACTTTTTGTATCTCTTCCTGTTCGGGCTGGTCTTGGCGGTGGGATTGATTTCAGGAGTTTATCCAGCCCTTTTCCTCTCCTCCAGCAGGCCTGTGGACTCACTTAAAGCTTCTCTGAATTTTAAATCCAGACGTTCAGCATTTCGTCTGGTTACGGTGATCGGCCAGTTTGCCATTTCCGTATTGCTTATATCCTGCACTGCGGTGGTTTTCAAACAATTGAACTATATTCAGAAAAGGCCCCTGGGCTTCAGCACGGATCACGTCATTAAAGTCCAGATAAACCCGACCCTGCTGAACCGGTTTAACAGCTATAAAGATAAGTTGCTTCAGAATCCGAACATCTTGAATGTTACGGCAGGCCAGGAGGTTCCCTATAATGAAGACTACAAGACCAGCGGAGTGGAATGGGATGGGAAGGATCCGGAGTTATCCCCGCACGTAAGATACACAGTCTCTCATTTTGACTATATCGAGACGTTTGAGATGGAGCTTGTGGAGGGCCGCAGTTTTAACAGGGATTCGCCGGCTGACATAAACAATTATGTCATAAATGAAGAAGCCGTCCGATACATGGGCCTGGCGGAGCCGGTCGGAAAGAGGCTCAGATTCTGGGGAAACAACGGAACCATCATCGGCGTCGTGAAAAATTATCATCATGTTCCCTTGCACCTGGAGATCATGCCTCATGTATTCACCATCAATCCCGGTAATTTCCGCTGGCTGAGATATGTATTTATCAAGATCGCGCCTGAAAATATTCCGGATACTCTGAGATATATAAAAGAAACCTCAGAGAGTTATGCGCCTGATTACCCTCATGAATACAGCTTCCTCGACCAGGGGATCGGGAACCTCTACCTGGCCGAACAGAGACTGGGGAAAATCTTCAGCTATTTTGCTTTCCTGGCTATCTTCATCTCCTGTCTGGGGATTTTTGGCCTCGCCTCTTTTACCGCCGAGAAGCGGACAAAAGAGATCGGCATCCGCAAGGTCCTGGGAGCCCCTGTCTCGAGCATCGTGCTTCTTCTCTCCAAAGAGTTTTCCTGGTGGATCCTGCTGGCAAACATCATTGCCTGGCCCATCGGTTGGTACGCGATGCACAAATGGTTGCAGAATTTTGCTTACCGGACCGGCCTCAATCCTTTGTTGTTTGTTTTTGCCGGGGTGCTTTCGTTTGTCATCGCTGCCCTGCCCATCAGCTACCAGTCCCTCAAAGCTGCCCTTGCCGACCCGGTGGATTCCCTGCGTTATGAATAAATTTGGGGACGTTCCCCAAAGTGCCACCTTATAAGTGTGAACCTGAGGGAGAGTCCCTTTTTTACAGAATAATACAAATTCCTTCCCGAAATATAAATAAGATACAGTCAATGGATTTTTAATCACCCCTGCATTATTTTACCTCTCATTATTAAGACTCTGATTTCTTACGATTTCTTAAGGAATGATTAAGTTGAAAATCAGAGAATTGTCCCGAATAATGAAATTGAGACTCAAAAAAAGAGCGCAATATCATGACAAAGGAGTGCGAAATGAGAAACCGATTCAGCTTTTATCTGCTGCTGGTGACATCTCTTTGTCTTGGCTTTTCGCCAGGCTTTGCGGATTCTGGTCCTGAAGTCTTCCAGATTCCCAGAATCGAGGGGCTTATTGTGGACGGTTCTGACAGCGACTGGGGGAGACAGGGATTCTGCGTCGAGATTTTGGCCGATCCGGACGGCCAGATTTTACCCGCAGACGATTTTGACGTGAAATTCCGGCTTGCCTGGGACGGTCAGGGCCTTTATGTGCTGGCAGTCGTGCGCGATGATATCGCCGTAGAGCACGAGGACCTTTCCCGCCTGTGGCGGACAGACTGTGTGGAGCTCTTTGTTTCAGAGCATTTGGGCTCGATGAATTGGTACCAGGTGGTCATCGCCTCAGGCGCGGACCCCCAATACAAGAAGACTCGTCAGAGGATTTATGATTGGCGGCACCCGCAATATAAGACATCGGAACTGACTGCCCAGTCCGGCAGTCGGGTGTTCAAGGGAGGTTATGCTGTTGAAGCCCTCCTTCCCTGGGAAAACCTTGGCCTTGAGCCAAGTCCCGGGATGGAGCTGGCTTTTCAATTCGTGGCCAATGATGATGACGGAAACTCCCTGGGTTCGAACGGATCCCTGCGTGTGGCCTGGTTCGCTGGCATTGGATCGAACAGCCGCCTCAATATGCACCGGGTTCGGCTTTCCGGCACACCCAGCGATGCTGTGCTGTGTCGTGTTGACCGTGAGATCAGCCTCGGTCAATGCGCGGTTTCCGTTCTCGGTTCGAGCGAATTGATAGGCAAGCCTGTGATCCTCCGAAATGGGAACGAAATTATCGACCGGGTCGTGCTTGAACAAAAACACGGCCGGGCAGAGATCCGGTTTAATCTGGATTTCGAAAAATATCCAGATGAGTGGCCTCGATTGGATGTAGTCGTGGGTGAAAAAATCGCAGCTGCGTTCGAGGCCTTGCCTACCCTGGATTGGGTTCTGGAGAGATACATCCAGGCCCTGGGCGGGCGTGCCGCCATCGAGAAACTGAAGACCCGGGTCTGTACGGGACGGCTTGTCGATGACCTGTCGTGGGCAGATCCCCCAGTGCAGACTCATCCTCTGAAGGCTTTGGCTGAGGTTCCTGACAAGTGGGTAATGACTCTGGAAGTCTCAAAGGGAACCGAACAAAACGGGTTCGACGGCAGGATGGGCTGGAAGCTAAACCCCGACCGTATCGAACGGGATGGCCGGATGAGCCGGTCCTGGCTTGGCTATGTTCTGAACCCGCAGGGTCCTCTGCGCATACGGGATTACTTCCCTGGAATGATTCTGAAGACGGAAGAAGTGTTATCCGGACGACCGGTATACGCGGTTAAAAATAAGACTGAGAAGATTTTGTATTTTGATGTCGAGACCGGCCTGTTGAGTTGGATCAGCTATGCCTGGGAATTGCGCGACTACCGGGAAGTGGACGGGGTTCAATTTCCCTTCCGAATCGCCACCAGCCGGAAAGGCGGCGAAAGCTATTTTGCCTTTGACACAGTAGAGCACAACGTTCCTGTTGAAGATAAGCAGTTTGCTATGCCGGACGCGGGTGACGTGTTCTCCGATGCTTTCGATGGTATAGAAGACGCGAGGGTGCTTCCCATGCTGATGATGAAGGATCTGACGTATGAACATGGGGAGATGAATATTCCCTGCCGGGACGGCCGCTTCCTTTACGACCTCATCCTTAAGAACGGCTACAGGCGCGGGCTGGAGATCGGGACATTTAACGGGTATTCCACACTCTGGCTCGGCCTGGCTTTTCGCAAGACCGGAGGCCGGGTGGTCACTATCGAGTATGACAGAGCGAGCGGCGAGGAAGCCCGCCGAAATTTCGAGAAAGCCGGATTGGAAGATGTGGTCGATTCCAGGATCAACGACGCCTTTGAGGAGATACCGAAGATCGAGGGGGAATTTGATTTTATCTTTATCGATGCAAACAAGGAAGACTATATTAGATTTCTAGACCTGCTCAAGGATAGAGTCAGGCCAGGAGGCGCGATAGTCGCCCATAACGTCACCAATTATGCGCGGGACATGCAGGAGTTCCTGGAGGCCATTCGGAATAACCCCGGTCTCGAAACGACGTTTCACGAGATAAGCGCCGAAGGTTTTTCCTTGAGCATAAAACGAAAATAATGAGATGAAAATGAAAATGTCAATATCTCGTAATATCTGGCAGCCTTATCACAGGGCCAATGGATTTAAGGATTCTATTCAGCCATGGAGGGCAAAGGCCCATCATTGGATGAAGACGCTGATTGTGATATTGTAGGCGATGAAATTATCGCAGACCAGTATGGAGAGAAATCTTGCATATCCTGGTGATTGAAGACGAGCCCAAGGTCGCCCAGGCGATCCATAAAGGATTGGAGTCAGAGAACTATCAGGTGACCGTGGCCTCGACCGGCGAAGAGGGGTATTTTCTGGCTACCACCCGGGCCTTTGACCTTATCCTTCTCGACCTCTTGCTTCCCGGACGAAGCGGACTCGCTATCCTGGCCGCTCTTCGCAAGCAGAAATGCCAGACACCGGTGCTGATCCTCACGGCCAGGGATGCTGTCGAAGACCGGGTCTTGGGGCTGGACACAGGCGCAGACGACTACGTGGTCAAGCCTTTTGCCTTTTCAGAGCTTCTGGCCCGGATCCGGGCTCTGACCAGGCGAGGCAGGCCCGAGCAGGCCTTGATACTCAGGCTCTCCGACCTTGAGATCGACTGTGTTACCAGGAAGGTCAGGCGGGGAAAACAGGAGATAGATTTGACAGCGAAAGAATTCGAACTGCTCGAATACATGCTTCGCCACCAGGGTCATATCGTCTCGCGGGAAATGCTGGCCCGAGATGTCTGGAAGGTGACATCCAGGGCAACGCCTCTGGATAACGTGATCGATGTTCACATCGCCAGGCTGCGCCAGAAGGTGGATGCGCCCTTCAAGAAGAAGCTGTTGAAGACGATCCGCGGCGTCGGTTTCGTCCTCAAGGAGAAAGACATATGATCCTGGGAAACTTAAGCATCCGTCTGCGGCTCACCATCTGGTACACAGTCGTCCTGATGGTTATTCTCTGCATTCTATCCCTCGGCACCTATTTCTTCATCCGGAATCGATTGGAGTCCATAGAGAGAGGCAGATTGGAGAGCAGCTATACGACTGTTGAGACCGTCGTCAGGAATTCGGGCGGAGACATATCAGACATCTACCATCTCGGACAAGAGAGTTTGTTCCAGCTCGCTCGGGAAGGCAGGGTGGTCTACCAAACATTGGCGTGGCAGGAGAAACTGTGGTCAGGAACACCGAAAGACGAACGCACTGACGTGTCTGGCTCATGGCAGTCCCCTGAGGACACTCTTTACTGGCTGAAGAAAGGGAAGGAGCCAGTATTCGGCTTTGAGATAATCTTCGCTCAGGACGTCACTTCTACGATAGAAAACATCCAGGGCCTGGCTGTTATCCTGATGGCCGGGATTCCCTTCGCGCTCATACTGGCCGTCCTGGGCGGCTATTTTCTGGCCGGACGCGCACTCTCACCTGTCAAGGCTATCACCAGAAAAGCAGGGGAAATCAATGCGGAGAGCCTTTCGGAGCGCCTGCCTGTGCAGAATCCAGGCGATGAAATCGGCCGCCTTGCCTCTATCTTCAACGATACCTTGGCCCGTCTCGACAGCTCATTTAAACATTTGCGCCGCTTCACATCCGATGCCTCGCATGAGCTGCGCACTCCCCTGACATCCATCCGCAGCGTGGGAGAGGTCGCTCTGCAAGGGCCTATGGACAGAAAATCCTGCCAGGAAGCCATTGGCAGCATGCTGGAGGAGACGGAACGCCTCACTCATCTCGTGGACAACCTACTGACCCTGGCCCGGGGTGATGCCGGGAAGGTCAATCTGGCTCCTCACCCCCTGGATCTCAGCGTTTTGGTCGGCGAGGTCGTCGAGGAGCTGCGTGTCTTATCCGAGGAGAGGAATCAGGTCCTATCCACATCCTTCCAATCTTCAGTCAGAGTGACTGCGGACAATTCCACTCTCCGGCAGGCGGTTTCCAATGTCCTCCACAATGCCATCGTCTACACCCCGAAGGGAGGGCATGTCGAGGTCCATACAGCAAAGACAGAAGACGGAAAGGCGATCATCGATATCATCGACGACGGCCCGGGGATTCCTGAATCCGAACGCACCAAGGTGTTCGAGCGCTTCTACCGGGTCAATGGAGCCCGCTCCAGGAAGGAAGGCGGTGTGGGGCTCGGCCTGGCTATTGCCCAATGGGCGGTGGAGGCCAACGCAGGTGCTATCGCCTTCCTTGACAGAGAAGGCCCTGGCGCCCTTTGCCGGATCACGCTGCCTGCTGATTGAACTGAGTGTCATTGAGTCTGAAACGAGATAGAATTTTCTGGCGATTTGAATAAAAACAAGGGGCTGCAAATCGTCACCTGACAATAGATGGTTAACATGGGAGATGAGTTATGGACAGAAATTCATTCTGGAGCATTGCCAGTAAGAGGATTCCTGCAGGACTGGGAATCATCGTCCTGATATTCGCCTTATCGGGCTGCGGAGGGTCTTCTCAGAATTCTGCAGAGGCAGTTAAGCCGGCCGATGCAGTGAAGATGGAAGGAGAAGAGATTTTCTATGATGACGGCTTACCTGAAAGTCAACATTCGCCATGGACCAACGCAACCGGCGGTCAGCTCGCCGCAGTGTTCACGCCGACGTTCTATCCGGCAGTTTTGGCTAGAGTGCGATTTTTGTTAGGGATTAACGGTATTCCCACCACTGAATTTCGAGTGAGGGTATTCGGCGCCACGGTCTCCAACGGCCCAGATGAAAGTCAGGATCTTTTGGCTTCTGAGGTGACTGCGTCAGCCCTTTTCGGGAACAAATGGGTTGAAGTTGACCTTTCAGACCAGAATATCATTATCACCAGTGGTGACTTTTGTGTGGCTATGGAATGGCTCACCCCGCCCGGAGATCATGGGGAGAACGCCCAGTTTATCGGTGTGGATCATTCAAATCCTGATGGGCGGAGCTGGTGGAAGACCGATTCCCGCTCCCAATGGGAAAGAATCGAGGAAGTCGCAAACATCGGTGACCGGGACGTGATGATCAGGGCAACCATCATCAAGAAATAGTCGAAAGGACCTGAACTGCCCCTTAGCTGAAGACGTCTTCAGAGTGAAATAATATCTTTTCTTCTGGCTTGTCTCTCTATTTTACTTATGATATTTGCTTTTTAATATGTCAGCGGCCAGCCATGTTTTCTTTTTGACTCAGGTTTGAGTGTTGTGATAAACGTAATATTAAAAAAAGGCCGCAAAGGATACATCCGATGGGAAGAATGTTTATCGGTTTCGGTGATCTTATAAGGATAGCCATCCTCATTATCGGCGTGCTCTGGTGCAAAGAGATCTTCGGCCGCTTCCGGAATGATCTGGCCGAGTTCAAGAATCCGGAGGACAGCACCACAAGACCGGTCATTCTCTTTTTCTGGGCCGTGACGGCTGGCTTCATCCTTTTCTTTCTCAATTTTGTCTGGAGTCTTGTCAAACGTTTTATCTGGCCCATGGGTCGCTAATCATCAGTCTTCTTTTTAGATGTTTTTGGCCGGAAAGGAATGTATAATCCCGCCCGGTACAATCTTTGATTGCATATTATGGAAAAAAACAGTATTAAGCTAATGAGGAAAGGAGGAGTCATGAATCATTTTTTCAAATCAGTATTCATCCTGGTTATCATCCTGTTTGCCGTAACCAGTTTGTATCCGGAGCAACAGGATGATCCTTCGGATGTGGAAATGGAGCACATCTGGAATGAAAAAGTCGTAACCCCTTCAAAGATTGAACAAACGGCGAACGAAGCGCCCGCAAACATAACCGTAATTACCGCCGATGAGCTGAAGAAGATGGGATACCACAGCTTCGTCGAGGTGCTGCGGGATATTGTCGGTATGGATGTCAATAATCCCGGACAGGGCCAGATGGATTTTGGTCTCAGAGGAATTAATGAGGCACTCTCTATGGGTAAATATTTTCAGGTGCTGCTCGATGGGCAGGACATGTCATGGAGGCAATTTTATCGGAACCACATATCTACGGCCTGGATTTCACTTGATGCTGTAGAAAGGATTGAGATTATAAGAGGCCCCTCATCCGCCCTGTGGGGGGCGAATGCCTGCCTTGGAATGATCAATATAATCACAAAGTCTCCTGAAAAAGGGGAAGGCATCTCTGCATCCTTTACCGGAGGTTCCTTTGATACCTACAATGCCAATGGCTCCATCATTCAGAGAATCGGGAGCAACGCAAGCCTCTCCTTTTTTTCCTCCTATTACACCGATGATATCCCCAGGAAAGTGTCCGAATGGTCAGACGTGGCGGACAGTGATGTCATCCTGAATTCCAATGAAAGGACAAACAGCAATATCTATCTGAAACTCAGCATGGGAGATTTTTTTCTAGCCGGGGGTCTCAGTTCGGCTGATTCCTACCAGGCCATCTCCACATTCGCAGTGGGAGCGGATTATACACGATTTGTCATGGATAAGAAATTTCTAGTGTTGGGCTGGGAGCACAAACTCAATCAGGATATCCAATTAAAGCTTTCCGGATATTATGATCATTATGGCTGGGGCAAGGGGGCTCAATATGAGGATAATCCCTACAACGGCGTGATTACAGATCCCGGAAGTCCTCCCCTTGAAGGTCACTATATCCGGCATATGAAGGGTGGGGATGATGTTTTCGGGTTCAAGAGCCAGGTAAATTATTCTGTTTCCGAAAACCTCACTTTCGTAGGGGGATTTGACTATGAAACAAGAGACATCACCAGATGGTATTACCCTGAGGTCTGGGCAGTGGCCGGGCTGGATACTCCGGAGTTCAAGACGAACTTATGGGCCCTCTATCTGCAAGGGGACTATGCTCCTTTATCCTGGGCCAGAATAAATGCCTGCCTTCGTCATGATGTTCATTCAACCTATAAAAATGTCGATAGTCCTCGTATCGCCCTGGTTTTAACCCCTCAAAAAAATATCTTCGTAAAATTCCTCTACGGAACAGCATTTAAGGCCCCGTCCATCCATGAGCTATATTACTTCAGGGAAAATGCATACTACGGAAATCCCACCCTGAAGCCTGAGAAGAACAAGACAATGGAGATCCAATTCGGGTATAAACTCAAAGAGCTCGGAGAGATAACAGCCAGTTTATTTGATGTGGAAATGAGAGACGTGATCGCTTATACACAAAGGGATAGGTCAGACCCGTTGATTTCTGAAGATGAATTTCCTCTATCGCAAAGACCCGACGGAACCACGGATTATAGCCAGCAGGATAATTTCGGTCATTGGAAGACAAGAGGGATTGAGTTAACGCTGAAGGTCCTGCCCTTTGACAATTTCACCGTATTTGCGAGCGGAACTTACAGGGAAGCCAAAGATGTGGATACTGATAACAGGTTGAATTATACAGCTGAAAAGTTAGGAGCGATCGGAATCCGCTATAACTTGAAGGATAAGGCATTCTTTACCCTCCAAACCCGGTATACAGGAGAGAGCCTCTTACCTTATACAGAGTTCAATGAGCCTGGAAGCCCGTACCAGGTCCTCAATGACCCCACCCTCAGTGCCCCGGGATATGTCACCGCCGATTTTGCCCTGTACTTTCCCGAAATAATGAAAGGCCTGGACCTGACAATAAGGGCTGTAAATCTCTTAGATAGGGATGGTTATGATGCGGGAAGAGAGGTGCTTTATTCCGTGCCATCCAGAAGTATTTTTGTAAAATTGGGTTATAATTTTTAGCTCGTTCTAACGAAAATTGTATTGAAGGGACAGCATAAAAATATCGTATCTGGGAGAGAATTCTGCATAATCGATTATTGCGTCAATCCCTGCTAGAGTGGATGCGATTTCAGTGGTGCAGTATTGATTGTGCTGATACTGCAGCTTAAGACAGACCGAAGAAGCGACCTGATAGCCTATCCCCGCACCAAAACCATAACCGAAAACAGAAGGCTCCATGTCATAGGTCGTAGACGTGCCCGTTTTTGAGAACTTGAATTTTCCTGATTCGACCGAGAAATTGAGATAACAGAGAAATCCGGATTGGACATAAAAACCGGGTTGGAGGTCAATCCCGAAGCTGTAGTTCAGTTTTCGGGTCAGAGTGCTGTTTGGCGTTTCAGTACTGAACTCTTTATTGTAAAGATTCACATGTGCCTGAAGATGGATGAAAGTCCTTTTTTTATCTATCAGCTTATATCCAAAATAAACCCCTCCGAACTGCCCCTTGTAATCATCCTCGAAAGTATTTCTTTCATTCAGCATACCGTTGACATGGCGAGTGAAGTTGTCAATGATAATGGAATTGAACAGGCTGAGATTCACACCGATATACGGAGTTTCTCGATCCTGGGCCCTTCCTGATACTGAAATCAATAGAATCATTATGACAGCTAAAGCCACACATAGTTTTTTCTTATTCACGGATTCCTCCTCTCCATTATTGATGCCCGTTGTTACTTTTGACATGAGTACATTTTAAAAGAAGGTCCATAACATTTCTACAAAGAAATCAGTGCGAATTTTGATTCGATAAGAAATTGTTGAGTTTATCCAACAACAGCAACTCAGTGAGATTCTGAGGTCTAAAAGGTAAAAAATGAGAGTAAATTGTTATTCATTACGCAGTGAATTTGCGGGATTAGCCACAGCGGCCCGAATTCCCTGAATACAGACTGTAGCCAGGGCTATCGCCAAAGCTCCGGCAGCGCACACAAAGAACACGAACAGGTTCATGTGGATACGGTAGGCAAAGTCCTGCAGCCAGGTGTTCATGGAATACCAGGCAAGAGGGGAAGCGATGATGACCGAGATCAGAACAAGCAGGATAAACTTTTTTGACAACATGGCGACGATATTCGCCGTTGAAGCGCCAAGAACTTTTCGGATTCCGATCTCTTTTGTCCGGTTTCGGGCGACAAAAGCAGCCAGGCCAAAAAGGCCGAGACAGGCAATTATGAAACCCAGGGTCGTGATGATCCCCAGCATCCTGCCCATCTGCTCCTCATACCGGTATTCCCGGTCAAAGTTTTCATCCAGAAAGGAATACTCAAACGGAACGCCGGGAAAATGTTCATCCCATTTAGTCCGTATAAATCGCATCAGTTCGTTGATATTCTCAGCGCGGACAGATAGAGTGATCGTGTTCAGGAGAGAAGGTTCTATATCCAGGAGCAGCGGTTCGACGATTTCCTTCATTCCCCTGTAGTGAAAATTGTCGGTGACGCCGATTATTCTTTTTGTCATCCCGTGATAGTGAGCCATAAAACTCTTGCCGAGGGCCTCTTCGGGAGAGGAGAAACCCAGTTCTTTGACTCCGGCCAGGTTGATCATATATGCTTCGTTTTCGTCATTTCCAACATCCTGTTGGAAGGGCCTTCCGGCAACCATCTTGATTCCGTATTCGGGAATAAAATCATAATCGGCTGTTATGACTTTAAGCCGTGGCGCGTTTGTTAAATCTCCAGGTCGCGATGTCAAATAATAACCGCTATTCGTTCTGTCGCCTGGAACAGAAGAGGAGACAGTGGCTCCAGTGATTGAAGGGTTCTGAAGAAAGTCTTTTTTAATGGCTTCGTAATCTCTTCTTAAATGATTCAAATTGCTTTTGACACGAAGAATAAGCTTTTGCTCAAGATTAAAACCCAAGGCACGCCCTTTCATGAAATTCAATTGTTTAAAAACAGTAAGAGTGCAGATGACAAGAAAAATGGAAACGGCAAACTGTCCCACAACAAGAAATTTCTGCACTATGGCTCCGCGGGAAGTTGGAGCTACTTTACCCTGAATTACAGAGACGGGATTGAAGGCAGTCAGGATCAAGGCGGGGTAGACTCCTGATCCGATGCTGACAATGAAAAGCAATCCTAATAAAGAAAGAAGCACGACGGGCTGCCTCAGACCCGCCAAAGATAATTCCGTGCCTGCCATCTGGTTGAAAGGGAAAAGCAACAGGGATGTCAGCCCAAGTGCAATGATAAAAGCAAGTATCGTAATCAAAAATGATTCTCCCAGGAATTGCCAGATAAGTTGGCGGCGCTGGGCTCCGACGACCTTGCGCAGGCCGACCTCCTTAGTCCGGGTGGTGGAGAGAGCCGTGGACAGGTTTATAAAATTCAGGCATCCGATGAGTAAGATCAGAAAAGCGATGATGGAATATATGTAGAGATAGTACCAGTTGCCGGGAGTTTCCATTTCTCCAAGGTTATGGGAATACATATGGATTTTGGTGACAGGCTGGAGAAAGAACTCGAAGAGATCAAGTTTCCGGTTAAATCGTTCAGAATATATCTGAGCACACTTTTTGGCGACCTTTTGGATTTGCTCTTCAAAATCCGCGACATTTGTATAGGGTGCCAGTTTCACATAAGTATATTTTGCATGGTAATTGAGCCAGTCTTCCTCAAAAGAAGGAAGGTTACTGACTACAGTGGGCATTGACAGAAGCATGTCATATTTGAAATGAGTGTTGGAAGGTGAATTTTTGACCACGCCTGTCACCTCGAAATCCCGGATCTCCACAGAACCGGTATCATAGTCGATCTCTATTTGAAGTGTTTTTCCCAAGGATGCTTCTTCTCCGAAATACTTTACTGCCATTCCTTCGGTTATAACCACGGTGTATGGATTCGTAAGGGCTGTCTGAGGATTGCCCTTTAGAAATGGTATGTGGAATAGCTCGAAGATTTCTTTATCCACAAAAAAGACACGGTTTTCGAAAAAACGTTTTTCATTTTGTACGACCAGGACATGGCTTGCATTTTCAAAAGGGGGGACAATCCTTACGGCTTGCTCCACCTGCGGATAACTTCTTACGAGCTCTGGCCCTAATGGCCCGGGCGTTGTCGAATCCCAGAATTCCCCGACCAAAGTGATCCTGTGAACGGCCACCCGGTAAACCCGGTCTGCATCTTTATGAAAAGTGTCATAAGAGAGTTCGTTGGTAATATAGAGGATGATCACTGCACAGCAGGCAAGTCCTAAAGCCAGTCCTGCAATATTGATGATGGAATAGAGTGTCTGTCGCTTGATTTTCCTGAGGCCGATTTTAAAATAATTAGAAAAAAGAGGGGGCAGCCAGCGGCTCTTTTTCCAGGGTGGATGCCCGCTTGCACCCCGGGTATCAGTTTTGAAATATTCAGCGCCGAGGCTATCCGCTCCTCCGATTTTTCTTGCGGCTTCTTCAAAAGCCTTTTCTTCAGAGGAGCCAAGCCCTATCAGATAGTCGATTTTATCTCTGAGATGGCACTCCAGTTCTTCCTTGTAACCGTCTTCCAGAGCTTCATTTTTATTCAAGGCTTTCCGCCAGTCTTTTATTGCTTTTTCGAGGTCAAACATTGGACGCTCCTATTTTTTCCTCTTTTTCTTTCAATCGAACGCAGGGAGAGGATCCCACAGCCTGGAAAGCACTTTGTGGACACTTAACCATTGTTTTCTTTCTTTTTCCAATTCTTTTTTTCCTGATTCAGTCAGCCTGTAATATTTTCGCCGCCGTCCATTTTCGGACATCTTCCACTGGGACTGGATAAAGTTTTCCTTTTCCAGCCGGTGAAGGACAGGGTAGAGCATCCCTTCGGACCATTCCAGGGTGCCCCCGGAAATTTCTATGACGCTCTGGATAATCTGATACCCATAGATCTCTCGGTTGGCAAGAATGGCCAGGATCATCGGTTTTGTTGAGGCAGCCATCAAGTTTTTCGACACCATTTTTTAACTCCGATACCTAAATTATCTATGTATTATACCTAGAATATTTAGGTATTTCAAGTGTTTTTTATAAACGTATAAATTAAAAAAACAAGCGAAAACTCCTCAGTTATCTCTGCCTCTCTTCGGAGCGTACACTTGTGAAAACCTTGCACACAGCCACAGGCCATTGAGCTCATGACGGGAATGCTGGCTGTGATCCAGACCTTCGGAGAGCGCATCAATTTTCATCCCCACATTCAGTGTTTGGTTACTGAAGGAGGCCAGGCCCGGATGTTTCCTTCCCCCCGTTTGGTCTGGAGGTTTCGGCCGCTATGTTTTCACTATCCCAGTCGTGGACTTTGTCGTTTTGGGCGTGTTATTCTTATTCTCGGATATCAGCAGATGGAATTTACGGAAAATGGGGAGGGATTGGGAGCAAGTCCAAAAAGGAAATACTTATAATTCGGGTCATGGATTGACGAATGTCAAAACGATGCTGGGCGGCCTGACAGATACAAAACTCCCTCCGGCTTGACGAAAGATAATATTTATATTCTAAAATAGGTTGTATTTAAATTTGCTCCTTGGGAGAATTCGAATAAATAATGGACAGGAGGACTGAAGTGAAAAAGTGGGTGTTTTTATTATTGGCATTGTCAATCGCGGCGAATTTATCCGCACAGGAAATATTTATTTTGCCTGATGTGCAAAAGCCACACCAGATTGCGGTTGACGGAAATGACCTCTTTATCTTTGATGAAGCCGACTATTCCCTGCATGTCTACTCGATTTCTCCCTTTGCCCTGAGATTGAAGATAGGCCAAAAGGGAGACGGTCCCCACGACTTCAAATATCTTCCTTTTGTCTATGTGCAGCCGGAGGCTCTGGCCTGCACGGATT
>Ga0224501_10001427_pt1 | contig 18562 bp, 15 predicted proteins | sample SF_Oct11_sed_USG_4_FD_169105 | JGI IMG/M metagenome (GOLD analysis project Ga0224501, IMG submission 169105) | Sediment microbial communities from San Francisco Bay, California, United States - SF_Oct11_sed_USGS_8_1 | ecosystem: Environmental > Aquatic > Marine > Sediment | place: USA...
ATGACGCAAAGAGCTATCACGGCAATATCAACGCTGGGGAATCCGAAACTTTTGATTACGGATGAACCCACCTCAGCCCTTGATGTGACCTCGCAGAAACGAATGATACAGCTGATGATAGACATACAAAGAAAGGGGATAATAAAAAGTCTTATCTGTATATCCCACGATTTGTCCGCCCTGAATCAATTGTGCGATCGGGTCATAATCATGTACGGCGGAAAATTCGTGGAAAGTGGAAAAGTGGACGACGTCGTAAATAGACCTCTTCACCCTTATACTCGCGCGCTGATGGATTCTCTGTTGCCGCTCGAACGGCAAACAAAGAATAAATCGTTGACGAGTATACCGGGAGTAGTTCCCGATCTGAGAAATCCTCCGCCCGGATGCAGGTTTCATACCCGGTGTGAAAAATGCATGGAGATATGTAGATCTAAGGAGCCCCCAACTATCAAGAAAAAAAACAGAAGTGTTAATTGCTGGCTTTACAGTAGGGGTCGATCGAAATGAAGAAAAACACGCTTTTGGAGGTAAAAAATTTAACAAAGCTATACACCTCAGGCTACGTCCGGACAGTTGAAGTAATAGGCGCAAAAAAAGTATCATTTGACATAAAAAAAGGCGAGATATTTTGTCTAGTAGGCGAAAGCGGTAGCGGCAAGACCACCGTGGGCAATATAATTTTGAGACTAATTAAACCAAGCAGCGGTAAAGTTCTTCTCAATGGCAAGAATCTTTTTTCATATGATAAACTAGCTTACTGGAGAAAAGTGCAGGCTGTCTTTCAAGACCCCTACTCGTCATTTAACTTCTTTTATAATGCCGATAAACCTCTAAACGACGCATTTGACCTCCTCGAGAATTCTCCTTCTAAAGATGAAAGAAAGAAGATCATTAGGTCTACTCTAGAAACGATCGGGATGAATCCAGACGAAATCTTAGGGAGATATCCCCATCAATTGAGCGGAGGACAGATGCAACGATTACTCATTGCGAGATCCTTAATCATCCACCCAAATTTGTTGGTGGCCGACGAGTTGACAAGCATGATAGACGCGTCGACTCGTGTTGCGGTCCTGAAAGAACTCTTACGATTGAAGAAAAATGAGAAAATGTCGGTATTGTTCATAACGCACGACCTGGCGCAGGCATATTTCATCGGCGATAGGATAGCGATAATGAGGAAAGGAGAGATAGTTGAGAGGGGCCCAGTCGAAAGAGTCATCTTCAATCCAAAACATCCGTACACAAAGGAGCTAGTTGCGAGCGTGCCGCCACTCCATGAAAAATGGGAGTTATAAGATTGAAAGGAACTTTTCTGGCCATGTTATCGCTACTTTCTTGAGGTTGTTCTTTTAACGTTTTACCGTGTATCCGAAGATCCCGCTCAGGCGCCCGTATCAAGAGCCCCCATATTTTCCCCGAATTTTGTAGCCGCTTTCTTCTTCAACTTGCCGTTGGCTTGGGCAGGCACCGATTGGGGTTTATGAGTTATTAAAAAATATAGGAAACTCAGAAGATTCCTCCATCGATAGGATTCTCCCCCCAATGGGGCTCGCCTTCTTCCTTCTCCCTTTTTTGCAGGAGCAAGTGTCAACAATTGGTGAACTCTTAATTGCGTTTCTCTCCGCAACGACCTTTCAGATAAACGACCAGCATTTTCTCTTTATCGTCCCATTCGGCTGAGACCCTTTTCCTTCCGTTCACGTCGGCTTGTCCCATAAGTGAGGTGCATGAAACAAAAAATCCGTTCCCCTCTGCTTTTGAAATCAAACTTCGCTGTCCTTTCGCGACTGGTTTTATCCCAAGTAAGCTCGTTTTGTCGTCTATGTACAGGTCCGCCCCCTTGTATCCTTTGAAATGTCCAGCGGCCCAAGCGAATATGTCGATACCTATTTTATCGATGGAAACTTCGTTTTGTGTTGCTCTCCTGCGAATAGGTTCCCACTTCTTCAACTTTCCCGCAGATTTTCTCAAATATTTCACCTCCTAACCTTTCCTTCAAACTCTCATCATCCACAACAGTCTACTTTAATTCCAGCTCCCTTCATCCCATCTCCTCTCTCGAGTATTTCATGCATAGTCATAGTAGTGCTGTCCCTCGGGCAGGCCCAAGATAGTCTTCATAGACTTTGTTCCCCCTACTTAAATACAGCTTTATCTTCATCTTTTTTATAAATTTCTTTCTCCTTTTAAATATATCGGTAATGTATTATTACTAATACATGAACTTAAGTGCTTTTTGCTACTACCAGTTTCTAATCTTGCCCCAATATTTATCGATTATCTTTCGATTCTTTTCCATTCCTCCGGGCAGGTTTGCGCTCCAGAAAATAGGAGGTTCTTTCATTATTTTTGACAGATTAGACGTGGCCTGAACCATAACTGCGTGCAACAGGTAAGCACTCGCAATCGTGGATGTAGGCCCCAGACCCTGCTCTAACCCGGATATTTTAACAGCAACGTCTCCTATTTCTCCACAGTTATCTAGAACAACATCTGCTACATCCATTAGTCTTTTCCCACTGGAATGTCGGGAGGGCGCACTCTTGCTATAGGTTTTAGAAGTTACCGCTACTACTTTGTTCCCTCTTTTTTTGGCTTCCATAGCAACTTCAATTGGGACAGGGTTTCGACCGGAATTGGAGATTATAATAAATACATCCTGAGGGCCCGGATTAACGTAATCTACAATAATTTTTCCAAATCCTTCTAGTCTTTCCATAGCTGAACTTTTCATGGCTTCGCGATATGTCATCAAAGATGGCTCAAGAATTGCCGAGACTGGGGCAAGAGTTCCTGCTCGGAAGAAAATCTCTTCGGCTAGAATGTGCGAGTGCCCTGTTCCGAAGGTACGGACCAACCCGTCGTTTTTAATGCACTCCGAAACTAATTCTGCAGCTTTCAGAATGTTTTCTTGTTGTGTTTTCCTTATCTTCATCAGTACTTTCTCTGTCTCGCCAAAGTAGGATTCATACATATATTTGGACATCAGGATCAATCACCCGCACCTTTTTGTTGTTAAATTACAGAAAAGTGTTTATAACGATATGGTTCAAACGTTAATTTTCCCGATTTCGTCAAAATTATGGTTTATAACGATTTTTTGATATCTAGATTAGCACCATATTCTTTTTATTCATCATACTTTAAAACTTATGAAACAAAACGGAATCGAACTAGAAGGTATTGCCATGATTCACAATTCCGGCGAGGCGGCAAATGAAAGGCCCAACATAATCGTACTTCTTAAGCAAGTCCCTGATATCGAGGAAGTAAAATTTGATACTGAAAAGGGGACGCTAGACAGAAGTTCGGCAAAAGCTGAGCCCAATCCTTTCGACCTAAACGCTCTGGAGGCGGGCGTCCAGATTAAGGAGAAATTAGGAGGCACAATAACCGTGGTCAGCATGGGGCCTCCCCAAGCGGAATCAGCGCTTAGAGATGCCCTGGCTAGGGGGGCCGATAGAGCCATCTTGCTCACAGACAAAAAGTTTGGAGGCGCTGACACGCTAGCTACCTCGTATACCCTAGCTAGTGCCATTAAAAAATTAGGAAATTTTGACCTGATTATTTGTGGAGAAAAAACCGTTGATGGGGACACGGGTCAAGTCGGGCCTGAAGTCGCGGAACATCTGGGTATTCCACATGTCGCTTATGTTTCTGAAATAAAAAAATGTGATAAAGAGGGATTTGTTACCGTATCGCAGATGGGAGAATATCGTTACTTGACGGAACTTAAGTCCTTTGGGTTAATCACGGTCACAAAGGATATCAACGAACCTAGGCTCCCGTCTTTACGTGATAAATTAAAAGCAAGAAAATCTGAAATTGAAATTTGGAGTGTGGACGATCTCACAAACGGTGCTGACAGGAATAAATTTGGGATAATGGGATCGCCGACTAGCGTATACAAGATTACAATTCCGTCTGTAGAAGGTAGGCGAGGGAAAATTTTTAGGGGAACGCCGGACGAAGCGACGAAAAAGTTTGTGGAAGAATTAGAAAAAATATTGAAGGTATGACAATGGGCGAATATAAAGGAGTAATGACTTTTGCGGAGCAGGAAGATGGGAAAATCCATCCAGTTTCATATGAGTTGTTGGGTAAGGGGAGAGATATTGCAGATAAGTTGGGCGTAAAACTTTCCTGCGTTTTACTAGGCTTTCAAATGAAAAATGAAGTTAATGAACTGATTTACCACGGGGCGGATAAAATATTTTTTTACGACCACCCCTCTCTTAAAGAATTTGACACGATTCGTTATAAGCAGAATATAGTGAATTTGGTGAAGGAAGAAAAGCCCGAGATATTCCTACTTGGGGCGACTCATCTCGGAAGGTCCTTGGGGCCGAGAATAGCAGTGGCAGTAAAAACCGGATTGACGGCTGATTGCATTGATTTAAAGGTGGATGAAGAAGGGAATTTAATCCAGATTCGACCCGCATTTAGCGGAAATATTCTCGCTCACATAAAGACCAAAACAAGACCTCAGATGTCTACGGTTAGATATAAAGTAATGGAGAAGAGGGAGAGGGATCCAACCAGAAAAGGAGAAATAATAATGAAAGATGCAGAGGTTGTTGAGAATAGTGGAACTAATATCTTAAAGAAAGAAAAGGCAGGAGAAGTCAACATAACGGAAGCGGATATCATCGTCTCGGGTGGCCGAGGGTTAAAAAAACCGGATGATTTCAAAATTCTGCATGAACTGGCTGATCTTTTAGGTGGAGTTGTTGGATCCAGTAGACCTTTAGTGGATGAGGGATGGATAGGAAGAGAACATCAAGTTGGATTCAGCGGAAACACTGTTAAACCAAAGCTCTATTTTGCTTGTGGCATATCTGGCTCGTCTCAGCACTTAGCTGGCATGAGAGATTCCGATATAATTGTAGCGATAAACACAGACCCCTCGGCTCCAATATTTAAAGTGGCGGATTATGGTATAGTTGGAGATTTGTACGAGGTAGTACCTAAACTGGTTGATGTAATAGGAAAAAATAAAAACAAGGTGTTAAGTTGATAAAAGAAATTGAAAATGACCTGCGTGATATCGTGGGGGAAGATTGGGTTGTAACTAAGAGAGAACAGATGGAAGACTATTTGATAGATGAGACCCCCGCTTCTGCCAGACCTCAACCCGCTGCTGAGGTTGTTTTGGTGAAACCTGCCGACTCTCAAGAGATATCCAAAATCCTAAAACTCGCCAGTGAGAAAAAGATCCCAGTTTTTCCCAGGGGTGGAGGAACTGGGCTTGTAGGCGGGGCCATCCCTACTAAGGATGGCATAATTCTCTCTACAGAGAGGATGGAAAAAATCGAGATAGATAAGGAAAACATGATGGCAATTGTCGAGGCCGGGGCAACGCTTGAAAAATTATTGAAAGCAGCAGAGGAAGCTGACATGCTCTTCCCACCGCACCCTGGAGATGAGGGAGCTCAGGTGGGGGGACTCGTGGTATGTAATGCCGGTGGAGCAAGAGCAGTGAAATACGGGATTATAAGGAATTACGTGAAAGGCATTGAAGTCGTGCTTCCTACAGGTGAGATAGTGAATTTGGGTGGAAAGTTATTAAAAAATAATACCGGATATAATCTAATGCATTTGATGATTGGAAGCGAAGGAACGTTGGGTATAATAACCAAAGTGATTTTTCGGTTGTATCCAAAATTTGGGGCTACTGCAACCCTAATTGTGCCATATGAGAACCGGCATGATGCGATAAACACCGTTCCAAAAATCCTCCAGAGGGGAATAATTCCCTTAGCCATAGAGTATGTGGAAAAGGACACGATAGAAAAATCGGCTGAACATCTAGGCAAAAAATGGCCATGTGAAGAGGGAAATGCTTTTCTTATAGTAATAGTGGCGGGTACCGGAATAGATGAAGTATATTCAGAAAGCGAGAAAATATCAGAGACATGCCAAGAGAACAACTCCCTCGAGCCATTAATTGCCGAGTCAAGAGAAGAGCAGGATAGAATTCTGGACATAAGGAGTAATATCTACACCGCCTTAAAGCCCGAAATCGCCGATATCCTAGATGTAACGGTGCCACCGGCCAACATGGGAAAACTTATGGACGTGATAGACAAAATTGCTGAGAAATTTAACGCATACATCCCGACGTATGGGCATGCAGCTGATGGTAATTTACATCCGCATGTAATGGTGGAAAAAGGAAAGGGTCTAGACCACGTTAAAAAGTTAAAGAATGAAATTTATAAAGCAGCTATCGATTTGGGCGGAGTTATAACCGGTGAACATGGAATAGGCAAAATCAGGATTGAAGATCTTAATCTTTGCTTATCTGAAAAGGAAATACAACTAATGGAAGGAATAAAGAAGCTCTTTGATCCGAATAATATTCTAAACCCGATTAAATAAGAGATAAATTTTGGATTAATATATTATAAGAAAACTTGCACCATTTCGAAAAGTGTCTAAGCATTCGTGAATATGAATACCAGTTTTGCTGCGCCATACAATGATGCATCGGGACCAAGAGACGATGACACTATCCTGATTTTTTTATCTCTAACTTTTTGGGCCAAGTAAGGCTGTGAATAAGCCCCACGATTTCTTTTATACGGCCCATCAGTAGGTCAGCGGATTGTCCAACTCCGCCTCCGATGACAACCACTTCCGGGGCCAAGGTGCTGATGAGGTTTGACACGGCGATGCCTACATATGTTGCGGTCTCTTGGACTATCTTCAGAGCAAGCGAGTCACCTTTTCTTGCAGCATCAAATACCAATTTAGCAGTTATGGTATCGATTTTATCTTTCACCATATCCATCAAAATCGTCTTGGATCCCTTGCGTATTTCTTCAATGGTTCTCCTAGCGATGCCCGTGCCGGAACAGAGGCTTTCAAAACATCCCTCGCCATAAACTTTGTTCATGAAATTGGGCCCAAGCAACATCCATCCTATTGAACCCGCAAGCCCAACTCCGTCGTACGGTTTTTCGTCGATAAGTATACTGCTCCCCACGCCCGTCCCCAGAATGATGTAAATCGCATTTTTCGCCCCGCGGGCTGCACCCACCCATTGTTCTCCAAGCACTGGTGTAACGTGATCGTGCACTGCGAATATTGGGAGCGAAGTACCGAGATTTTTTCGTAGAAAGCTCTTTAGGACCGAGCCTTGTATTTGTGGGATATTCGTTGACCATCCAATCTTGTCGTCATATTTTTCCACAAGTGTTGCGCATGCGATGCCGATCCCCTTGATTTTTAACCCACTTGCTCTTGATCGATCCATCACTTTTTTGATTAGCTTTGCTATTTGGGACAGCACCGCGCTTATTGTATTTTCCTTAGTGGTCGGCTCTTCGATGCGAAAAATAATTTTGCCCTTTGAGTTCATCAGTGCAGAAGCAATTTTTGTGCCACCGACATCAACTCCTATCGCATAAGATTCGCGCGCCGACTTCGTATCCTTTTGAGGCGCCGTTCCTCCCGGCCTCATAGAATCCCATTGTAATCAAGTTCGGCGTTAATTAAACTTTTACGGAAACAAAAGCACCTTTCTAGGTCATTTAATCTAAAAATAGTAAAAAACAACAAGATTTAAAGAGTTAAGTATAGTGAAAACTATGTATCTACCAAAACCGAAAATTGTCCCGCCTCTCGATCCTAGTTTCCGACCAGCGGTACTGGCGAACCACGCATTTCTAGACGCAGTTCGGTCGTCTGGAAACTGTGTGCCCTTAGTGATTGCGCTGGAGGGGAAGGAGGGGTTCGTGTCGGTGTTCAGGACCGAGGTCTTTGCGGAGGGCAAAGAACAGGCCTCTGAAAATCTCATGTATGTAGAACGGTTGGTAAAGACGCTACTGTGGCAGCGCGGCGGCTGGAGAATCGTCGTCGGTGGTCCTAGGAGTGTTGGCGAGCATATCAAGAAGATGTATGCCCCAGGCAGAAGCCGAGAGTTTGACGCAGATATCATGAGTGGCGTGTATGAGAAGCCGTTCACGGTGGAGGTGGCCGATGTCGAGGATGTCCCGGAAGCACAAGAAACGGCGATGCCACTCGGACGACACTTAGAAGGGTGTCGCATCGGCTTCGACTTGGGCGCAAGCGATCGGAAGGTCGCCGCGGTCGTCGATGGCGAGCCAGTTTTCACCGAGGAGATCCCATGGAATCCAAGCGAACAGAGCGATCCAGAGTATCATTACAAATACATCACGGAGATTCTACGGAGTGCGGCTTTCCACATGCCACGCGTGGATGCCATCGGCGGAAGCGCTGCTGGGATCTATATCAATAACCGTGTCAGGGTAGCATCACTGTTCAGGGGCGTTCCCAAAAATCTCTTCGATGAAAAGGTGAAAGACATGTTCCTAAGAATAAAGGAAGAATGGGGTGTCCCGCTCGTGGTGGTGCACGACGGAGAGGTGGCAGCGCTCGCGGGATCCATGTCGTTAAACGTGAACCAAATTCTCGGAATTGCGATGGGTTCCAGCGAAGCTGGGGGGTATGTCAATAAAGAAGGGAACATCACCAGCTGGCTGAACGAACTGGCGTTTATACCAGTGGACTTTAATCCAAGTGCACCCGTGGACGAGTGGTCTGGCGACCGTGGCTGCGGTGCACAATACTTCTCGCAACAGGCGGTGCTCAGGCTAGCACCAAAGGCCGGGATAACGCTTGACGAAAATCAAACACCGGCCGAGAAACTCAAGTTTGTCCAAAACTTGCTCGCTAAAGGCGACAACAGGGCTAGGCTGGTTTTCGAAACCATCGGCTGTTATTTTGGCTACGGTATCGCGTACTATGCAGACTTCTACGATCTTCGATATGTATTGATGTTGGGGCGGGTCACATCGGGTGAAGGCGGTAGTATCATCCTACGGAAGGCTCGAGAAGTTCTTGACCAGTGTTTTCCGAGCTTGGCGGAGAGAATTAAGCTAAATATTCCGGGCGAAGCGGAGCGTCGTGTGGGCCAAGCGGTGGCGGCCGCCAGTTTGCCAGTGATTTAGAGGTGTCTAAATGAGGAGGCTCATCTTGAAGGTGGGCAAAGCGGTAACGCCCGCGCAGGAACTTAGGAGGGTGGCCATAATTATCGAACAGGACAGGATAAAAGAAGTGGTTCCTTGGAGCGACATCCCACGGGACGAAGATGTTTTGAGTTATCCTGACGCCATAGCCACCCCCGGCTTTATCGATATCCACACCCATGGGTACGGTGGCCGAGATGCCACATCGGGTGGGGGCGCGCATCTAGAAGGGATGTCCAAGTCACTTTTGAAACACGGCGTAACGTCTTTCTTACCCACAACAGTAACGGCGCTTCAGGATGTTTTGTTAACGGTATGCGATGCTCTGAGAAATGTCATCGGAGAGAATGAGAAAGGCGCGGAGATATTGGGGCTTCATCTGGAGGGGCCTCACGTGGGTAGGGGAAAAGAAGCGGGGGCCCAAAACGTTGAGTTCGCTAGAGATCCGGACGTGGAGGAGCTGGAGGGGCTGGTCGAAGCTTCCGGGGGCAACATTAGGAGGGTTACTCTCGCGCCAGAACTTCTTGGAGCGTTGGAATACATCAAGCGCGCGAGAGAATTGGGAATAGTAGTTGCAGCCGGGCATACGAACGCAACCTACGAAGAAGCGGTTGCTGGTTTTGATGCGGGTATAACTATATGCAACCATCTTTTCAACGGGATGAGGCTCTTTCACCACAGGGAACCGGGGATAATAGGGGCTTGCTTGGTAAGGGATGATGTGTATGCGGAGATGATTGCGGATATGATCCATCTTCACCCAACCGCTATAAATATGGCGATAAAAGCAAAAAGTCTGGAAAAGACCATCCTCATCACTGACGCTATCGCAGAAACGGGCCTTTCAGACGGGGAATATAAGTTAGGTGGTTTGGAAACAGTTGTTAAAGACGGTGTTAGCCGGATTAAAGCCACTGGAAGACTGGCCGGTAGCACTTTGACCATGGACCTCGCTGTCAAGAACATGGTTACTGAGCTAAACCTCGACTTGAAAGATGCGGTCAGGATGGCGACATCGAACCCTGCGGATGCGCTGAACTTGTCGGATCGTGGGTGCTTGGTTCCGGGTTGCGTTGCTAATGTCACAATTTTTGACTCGGGACTTAATGTTCTCGCAACTATTGTGAAGGGAAAAGTTCTCTACGAAGCGGCTTGGTGAAACTTTTGGGAAGAAATATGATCAGATTAGGCTTAGAAGTTTTTTTAAAGAGTAACGTAAGTTTAATTGAAGGCAAAAAAGTTGGTCTATTAACTAATCAAACTGGCGTTGACAACGAGCTTAACAGTATTATAGACTTATTTTACAATAATCCGAGAATTAAATTGACGGCTATTTTTGCTCCAGAGCATGGGATACGTAATGAACACCAAGCCGGAGTCGGCTTCCAATCTTATGTGGATAAGAGGTATAACATTCCGGTTTTTAGTCTTTATAGACCATCTGTAAAATATTTGTCACTAACTTCTAGAAATCTAGATAAACGCATGCGTCTTGGTGTATCTAGTGTAGGTAAATCACCTACACCTAAAATGATGGAGGCTATAGACGTATTAGTTTTTGACATACAGGATGTTGGTATACGAGTTTACACACATATCTGGACTATGGCGTTATGCATGAGAATATGCGCTAAAAAAGGTGTTTCTTTTATTGTTCTGGATAGACCAAACCCAATAAATGGTGTAACCATGGAGGGGTTTGTTCTCAAGTATCCAAAGAATAGTTCATTCATTGGATTATATCCTATACTTCTGAGGCATGGCATGACGGTTGGAGAGCTCGCTAGATTTTTTAATGGAGAATTTCTTGACGATAAGGTGGACTCAAAAGCTATACCCATGGAGGGATGGAAGAGGGAAATGTGGTATAGTAACACTTCCTTGCCATGGATTATGCCTTCACCAAATATACCTACCTTAGATAGTGCTACAGTTTACCCTGGACAAGTACTTTTTGAGGGCACCAACGTCTCTGAAGGTAGAGGAACTACTAAACCATTTGAGATAACTGGGGCACCATGGATAGATGGCTTCAAATTGTCGAGAAAAATTAATGCTTACAAGTTTCCTGGAGTAAAGTGCAGAGAAGTGTGTTTTGTGCCATCATTTTCAAAATACAAGGGTAGGCTTTGTAGCGGTGTACAGATGCATGTTACAGATAGAAGTAAGTACAAACCTTTTGAATTTGCGTTAAATTTAATCAAAACGATAATGGAAATGTATCCGGATCGATTTAGTTTTTATGAAAATTATTTTGATATGGTCGTGGGAAATTCAAAGGTGAGGGAGATGCTACTAAAAAATATTGAAGTAGATGAGATACTTCAAAGTTCTCAAGAAGACCTAGTCAAGTTTTCAGAACTAAGGAGAGAATATTTACTTTACAGCTAGAAAGTCATGGGGATGAGGAGGATAACGTGGTAAGTGGTATTCTTAAACTTCTTAGATTATCTCCTTCAGCTCAGTCTGTAGACTATGTTAGAAGAAAAAAACAATTCCAGTTGCATAGACTTCTTACAGAACAACGCCATCCAAAAACTTGGGGCCTGAGTTTTAAGATAAAATCTGATACTCTAGAAGGTTTAAGAAAAATACTGTCTGTGGATGAGGAAATATCCAACAAGATAATGGTACTTTCTAAAAAGCCTAAGCTGGTTATCCAAGCAGTAAACGCGGTTGCAAAGGCAATAGTTGAAGGCAAAAAAATCTACATTTATGGATGTGGTTCTACTGGAAGACTCGCAAAACAAATAGAAATTGCGCTTTGGAAACCCTTTTGGAGACAGTTGAAGAGTAGCATGCTCTGGGAGAAACTAAAAAATTTCCTGCCGAGTGATATAGAAGAACATCTTATTGGGGAGATGACTGGAGGAGACAGAGCATTGGTAAGTGCTTTAGAAGGACTGGAGGATTTACAATTGATTGGATATCTTCAACTTATTGATAATAATATAAAAAAAGGTGACGTTCTCTTTGCGATAACGGAAGGGGGAGAAACCTCGTCCGTTATAGGGTTTATACAAGGGGGACTGAAATTGTATGGCAAAATAACCTCTCAAAAAAAGAATGAAATTAAAAAGAAACTTTATTTTATCTACAACAATCCAAATGAAGTTCTCAAATTGATAAAGCGTAGCAGAATAGTTTTAGAGAATAAGATCATCACTAAGATTAATCTTACCACAGGACCCCAAGCTATAGCTGGTTCAACTCGAGCGCAGGCCACTACGATAGACACTTATGTAATGGGTATAATAATTGAAGAGGCTATATATAAAGTTCTACGAGTTTTTTTGACAAAAGATGAACTTTCCCTCGTTGGCTTCAGAAATAGAACTCTATCACAGAGATTGAAAGATTTTGTGCATATTCCGAAGACAATATTTAATCTAATAAACGACATCGCTCCATTTACTGAATTAGAGACGAAAGCTTACAAAAATCATCATTTTTCAATCTACTTTGCTAAAAAAGCTTTGTTTCCAATTTTTATAGATGTAGCTGAAAGGAGCCCGACCTTTAAACTTGATCCATTAGATACTGTGAAAGTGCCGAGAAAGAGTTGGGTTCAAGTCTGGACACCAGTAACCGACTACCGGGAAGCATGGAAAGTGCTGCTAGAGCGTCGGTTTAAAGGCTTAAATCCTCCATTTTATAAAGCTCATGTTTCAAAAAAAGTTAGGGATAAATTCCTTCAACATACAGCACTTAACAGTCTCAACGAAGTAGGACAAAATCAGGAGGCTCTTTACGATTTTTCATTTTCTAAATATAACATAGAGAAGCATCCTCCCAGAAAAGGAGATTTAGGTGTGATGATATGTGTTGACGAAGAGATAGATGAGCTACTAAACCCTTCCTCATCCTTCAGGAGTTTCCTCTCACTCTGTAAAAAGAATGGATCTAACGTGGCTCTCCTTTTAATTACAGAAAAACAACGTGATGAACTCCTTGTGCTTTTAAGATCAAATATTGGAGACTTAGACCAAGATGACCACATCATAGTGCTCACGATGAGTAGAAAAGATGATCCTCTTAATCTCAGAAGACAAATCGCTCTTAAAATGGTGCTTAATGCTCATTCCACAGCGGTAATGGCTAAACTTAGCAGAGTATTAGGAAATACTATGGTAAATGTTAATCCTACCAATCTTAAACTCATTGGTCGATCCACATTCTTGATTTTGAGCCATGTAAACGATATAGTAAGTCGGAACGAATGGAAAAACAAATATGGGAAGACAAAACCTATTAAATATGCTGGTGCTAATGCGATTCTTTTTAGCGCCATGCGTTTTGTTAGAAAGTTAGAAAAAACTGGTCAAACTCCAGAAGTACCATTATGTATAATCAGGGTACTTGAAACACTACGACAAAAGAAGTGCATCAGCTGGGAGGAGACCTTTTTCATCTTGGAGAACGAAGGTTTTGAGAATTATCTTCAACGTGTGTTAAGTTCATAACAGGCGGATTTCATTTCTAATACTGTATTGTTAACAAAATATAACAGGGTGGATAGGCCAAGGAAAAGACCGCATGAATTGGGAAGATTTAGACAACATGAGACAGGGATTGTAACACTCATAAAACAGGGGGAGCCACGTTTCTGCCCTTTTCTTTTTAACCTCAGATTCAAGCCCATCCACATGCTGCGCTGAGCACTAAAGAATCTATTTTATACCTTGATAAGCGGGATAACTTCCTTCGCGAAAAGCTTGTGAGTTTCTCGCTCGATGGTTTTGTCAAAGTATAAGATGAAGTAGGTTGCCCCGAGTTCCACGAATTTTTTGAGCTGCTCGGCGCATTGCTCAGGCGTCCCTACGATACTACCCCGTAGGAATTGCTCCTTGGATATGGGTTCCCAAATTCCCTTCCCTCGATAGCTTTTGTTAAAACCCTCTTCGATGAGTTCCTGCACGAGTTGCCGAACTTCCGCTTCAGTTTCGCTTATTATCACTTCCGTATGAAAGCTCAGCTCGATTTCGTTTGGGTCCCTTTTAACACTGGCACAATGCTCTCTTAATATGCGGACTTTTCTTTCGAAGTCCTCTGGCGTTCCTCCTCCAAGGTTGTAGATATCCGCATGCTTTGCCACCACACGTAGAGTCAGCTTTTCCCCGCCTCCCCCGATTAGGATGGGGGGCCTCGGCTTTTGAACTGGCTTGGGGTAGTTGATTGCTCCGTGAAGCTTGTAATACTTCCCTTCAAAATCAACCACGGGCTCGGTCCACATTCGTTTGATTATCTCGACCGCCTCATCGAGCATGCCTATTCTTTTGGCCGCTCTTGGGAAATCGTAGCCGTAGCCGAGATACTCGTGCTCGTACCACCCGGCACCTATTCCAAAAATCAGCCTACCTCCCGAAATGACATCTAGTACCGACGCCTGTTTTGCAAGCAAGGACGGGTTTCGATAAGAGTTGCAAGTCACGATCTGACCCAGCTTTGCGTTATCCGTTTCTGCTGCTAGGGCCGTTAGGGTCGTCCAGCATTCAAAAACCGACCGATTCTCAATCTTAGGTATCGTGTGGAAGTGATCGTAAAGCCATATCGAATCATATCTCAAGTGTTCAGCGTCCCTTGCTGCTCGGACGATGGACTTGAACTGATCTTCAGGCGGGAGATCCTCGGGCAAATCCAGCCTCCAGCCTTGGGGGACGATTAAACCGAATTTTATTTGTTCCATTATTCCATCCTTTCAAATTTTCAAAGTCGCTAAATTTAAGTTTGCCGATTTTTCTCCAGTAAAAATTTTTAATACTCGACTGAAATATCGAGTATCTGAAAAACTTATAAATAAATCTCATTAAAAGATGTTTAGCATTTGGCCAACAGGTTTGAGGAGGTGATAACCTTTGAATAGCGGCTGTGGCGTTGAAGGCGAAAAACCTCGTGATGAAATCAAGCTTATCATGAGATGTGACGATCTGGGATTTTGCCACAGTGCCAATTTAGCTTTTGAAAAAGTGTATAAGGAGGGCATTTTGACTTCAGCCGAGATAATGGTTACACCCCCGTGGTTCAATGAAGCAGTTGAGATAGCCAGAAAAAATCCGAAGCTTGATCTAGGATTGCACTTGGTTCTGACCAGCGAATGGCAGTTTTACTCGTGTGGGCCAATACTGTCAGTAACCGAGGTGCCCAGTTTAGTTGATAACGAGGGGCATTTCTTCCCGTCTAAGCGTTCCTTCTTGGCTGCTAGGCCAAAGCCAGCTGAAGTTGAAAAAGAGCTTAGGGCTCAAATCGAAAAGGCGTTGAAAAAAGGTTTAAATATCTCACATTTGTCTACCCATATGTTCGCGGCAAAATTTACCCCGAAACTGAAAGCGATTACGAAGAAACTTTCCGCAGAGTACAAATTACCCATCTCTGGCGATGTGGGAGAAAAACGTGGCGAATGGCTCCCCACCTATGATGTTCCACATCTAAAGAAAGAAAAGGTTTTAGCAGGTATTCTTAAGAAACTCACTCCCGGTCTCTGGATGATTGTCAACCATCCGGGGCTGGATACCCCTGAAATGAGAGCAATGAAAACGGTGGGTCTTGGTGAACCTGGTGAACTTAAACATGTGGCCGCTCACCGAGCTGCAGAAACCAAGGCTTTAACCAGCAAAAGGATCAAACAGATAATAAAAAATAGAAAAATAAAATTGATAAGCTACCGTGACATCCTGGGCTGAAAAAATAGAATCGCGTTAAGTCATGGCGTTCTTGATGGACCGATGGCGGCACTTTTACACTTATTTTGAAAATTCAGATGTAAAAACATACTTTTTCGTGACTGATTTCTCAAATTTCAAAACAGTCCTACATAGTCGCCAAAGATATCCCCGTAAACACGACGATCATACCTAGGATCGCCCTTTTGGTGGGTCTCTCTCCCAAGAATAATATGCTGAAGAGGAAGGCAAGCGGTACCAAGGCTCCAACCACAGGGGAGAGTGCGCTCGCCTCTTCGATCTTCAGCGCATGTTGCCACAGAATTTGTCCCACGAACAGGCCGGAGATACCGGATAGAATGCTAAATCCTACACCCCTCCCGTTGAAGTTTACCCTCTTCTTAGCGCGGTGAGCGAACATCGCGATATTGCAAGCTGCTGACGCGGAAACTATTCCCACAAGGAGAAATATTGCCGGCGACATTCCTCCGCTAAGACCGTATTTATTCAAGACAATCGCGATACCCCACATAACGCCTACTAGAAGAGCCAAGAGGAGTTTTGGATTCCAACGTCTCGACTTGTTCGGTCCTTCCGTGGGAGCCAGAAAATATGATCCGAGGAGCACCAGAGCGACTGATAAAAAGATTGTGGACTTCGCTTCCTCGCCCAAGAGCAGCACCGCAGCTACAACCCCCCACAATGGCTGGGTATTGCTAATAGGCGCAATCCTGTGGACGGCTTCTCTCTGCATTAAATAGTAGAACAACATGGGCGCCGCGAACCATGCGATTACCCCAGTGAAGGTTGCCACTAATATCAGCTCTGCTCGGACATAGCCCAAGTCTTCCGTCGACAGAAGATATAGGATGACCAGTGCCAAAGCAAATGATGTTCTAATCGCATTGAGAACGGGCACCTCCACACTCTTCAAAGCTAGCTTTCCAGCTATCTGGGACAGACCCCAGCAGATGGCCGCTCCAAAAGCAAGTGCAAAAGCTAACGAAATCATGTTAATAATCGTGATAGTTTGGCTTATCAACTTTTTGTGAAACAGGACGCTAGTCTAATTAGATTATTTTTCTCTGATCCCCCTAAAGAATACCCCCGACACTACCGCAAACACCGAAGCAATGGCGAACATAATCGGCAATCCCCACGCTTCCGAAGTGAATCCACCGATAAGGGGGCCGATGATACCACATATATACCACAGCCAGATTGTGAATAAATTCTGTCCTGTAACCCATTTATCTCGTGGCACAATTTCCGAAACTAGAGTAGAAGAGCCGGTAATCAAGGGAGCCCATGCGAATGGTGTGAGTAATGAATGTATCAATAAAAGTAGAACGGGATTTGAAGTCAACAAAACAAGGAAAAAGAACAGACTGTACACCGCTGCGGAGAAAATGAGTAAAGGTTTTCTTGCACCGATTTTATCGGATAGTTTCCCCGCGTGAAGAAACACCGGGATCTCTATGATGGAAGGAAACGTGAAAGCGAGGCCTATAATTATGGGCGAGGCTCCGGAATACTCCAAATAGATGGGAAAGAACCGCGAAGCCGCATTTATCGCCACAAATAGGGGGAGGGAAGCCAAGAGAAGGATTACCATTTTCTTATTCGTTAAGAGTTCACGTATTGGGGCAAAATAGTTCATGATAATGCGTGGTCGCACCGAGCTGCGTGTGGATGTTTTGTGGACCTCCTCAATTTCCCTAGGTTCTGGAGCTCGGAGGAAAACGATTGTCGCGACGACGAACAACAGGCTTGAGAAATAAAAAACCGCCGTTGTCCCAAAAAACCAGGCCGCAACACCTGCGAACGCGTTCGCGGAGGCCCATCCAACGGACCCCCATATCGCGAAACCTGAGTAAGCTGTGGCTCTCCCGCCATAATCAGACAATCTGAATAAACTTGTTACTATCAACCCTTCCGCCAAGGGAATGAAAATAGCCTTGAAAAACCCTAAAACGAGAAACCCTTCGAACGAGGATATCAGTGTAATCGCAAATGTGAACAATGCCATTAGAATGGACGACTGTATTAGAAAAGGTTTTCTTCTTCCGATAGCGTCGGAAAAGGAACTCCACATGATGCTCGTAAAGATCCCGATTATCACCGGGATTGCCATTATTATCCCCACCTGCGCCAGGGACATACCGCGTTCTACAAGATAAACCGGAAAGAAGACCGAAAAGGGAGCCCATCCAGCTATATAAAAAAACCGAAACAATTTAATGAGTTTAATTCCCCGGTTATCATCCGAAACGTATACTCTCGATTCTGTCATCTCAACCCCCAAGTTGATTTTTGTTTTAATCCTCACCTTCCTGTATTTAAATTGCACAATAAAGTTTTAAAAATACCAAATCCACATCCAAATCATGAATCTGATCGCATTCGCGCTCATGTTAGCCGCAACCCTTTGTTGGGGAGCGGATCAAACGATTGGCAAGTTAGCTGTGAAAAGGATGAGTGTGTCTGTCTTTAACGCCCTCAGACCAACTTTCGTCGCGCCTTTGGCCATTATATTTGCTTTATCGACCAATAGTTTGAGCTATCCAGGAGCATTTTTAACCGCGATAGCAATCCTCGCCGGAGTAATTTCTTGGTGCGTAGCATGTGAGTTGTATTTTTATTTATTGAAAAGGGGTGCCGTTCATAAGATTTTACCGATCGGTAATTCCCATCCCGTATGGGGAGTTTTCGCCGCAATTTTGTTTTTGGGTGAGGATGTGACACTTTTCATTTTTGTATCGGCGGCCTTAGTGATTATAGGAGCATACTTATTGGCACAGAAAGAGCAGGAAACAGGCCGCTGGAAGCGAATGGTGCCTCTGGCTTTGTTGGTGGCGTTAATGTGGGGGGCCGTAATCGTCCTTAATAAATTTTGTCTTAATG